>Ga0307515_10011499_pt1 | contig 16800 bp, 14 predicted proteins | sample 17_EM_MG_FD_194513 | JGI IMG/M metagenome (GOLD analysis project Ga0307515, IMG submission 194513) | Populus trichocarpa ectomycorrhiza microbial communities from riparian zone in the Pacific Northwest, United States - 17_EM | ecosystem: Host-associated > Plants > Roots > Unclassified | place... | reverse complement strand
CTGTTATTTTCATTGTTTTAGATAGCATACGATCACCCTCGTCATATGTGCAAACAATATTTCCGCCCATACTTATCGACTCTTTGGATTTCCATTCGCCAGAAAAATCAGCGCGATGAGTGCCATTCTTTTGTTGGGCCTGTAAGGGAAAATAAATTACGCCAACCAGCACAATAGCCAGGCTGTACAAAACATTTCTTTTATTTTTCATATCCTGTTAAAATTGATTTAGCAAACCTACCTTGATACTTTTCGGCGCGACGAATTTGGATTGTAAATAAAAATGTAAACTTTGTAAATAATGATAAACAGTAGGTGAGTTACCCATTGACGGGTAGCCTTTAGCCCAAAGTCTTAAGTTCTAAGCCAAAAAAAACTGTTGACTTACGACTTAGTACTGTTGACTTAATACTCCCGCTGTTCGATTCTCTGGACTTCGAACAATTACGCCTGCTTCTCTGACTACAGGATTATTAGAGGCTGTTTAAATTTGGTTTACCAATGTTTTTATGCTTCCAATGAAGGGACGATGATCCATATCGCGTGACGGCGAAGACTCACCCGGCGAGGCTGCGCCCGCCACCCTCTCTTCGGCTTCGCCGGAAAGAGGGGCTTGGAAGGCTCTATTTTTAAATAACTGATTATAAAACAATTACGTACAAAACCCTCTTTCCACCGCAGGTGAAGAGAGGGTGGCCCAGCGCAGCGTCGGCCGGGTGAGTCGTAGCCTGCGTTCAAGCGAATGTGTTGTAAATTCTACATACATGATGCGCGGCCGTGAAGCAATAACGCCCCCGCCGAGCCAAACGTCCCCCGGCTTGTGGCCCGCGTGCCGAGTATACGCCCTGTTTCAAACTGCAAAGTACCCATCGTAGTAAGTTAGCAGGTCATCAAAAAAAGTAAACGCCTTAGTAAAGGCTGGAAATAAAGCATTAAATTTGATTATAGAATAAGGAAAGGAATTATTATGCCTTCAGTTAAAAAAACAACAGTTACAGAAAAAGGATACGGTAAGCCCATCATCAGCGACGATGTTAGGAGCCATGCCAATGATCCGTTTGTTTTGGATCAAGTTGCAAAAGCCAAAGAATTTTTACGCAAGCATCCCCTGCCAGATCATTTAAGAAAGAAATAAGCATTAATAAAAATGATAAAGAAACGAGGTTGGCTCCAAAAGGGTCAACCTCGTTTTTTGTGTTGCGGAAGTTTCACCTTATCATTCGATAGTCGGAGGCTATCGGCATAATCATCAGAAGTCGGAGACTTAGGACAGTGGATAAACCCTTTACTTTTGCCCGGCGTTGGGCTAAATCGTTATAGTGGTGAATAATAAATGACGCCCGCTTCGCTTTTAACAGTTACAGATCATCCGATTTATACCCTATTCTTTTGCGTGGTTTTGGTTCTTCTTTTTTCTCTAACAGCTCGTCCAGGTATCGGAATACAACTTCCATATTCTTGTCGTGGTTATCAAGTTTGGTTTTTATCTTTTCTATTTCGAGGCGCAACTCGGTATTATCCATAAACATTTGGCGGATGCGTGTAAATATGCGCATCACTTGTATATTCACTTGAATAGCTTGTTTGCTGTTTAATACGCTGGAAAGCATTAACACACCATGCTCTGTAAAAACATACGGCAGTTTTCTTCTGCCTCCCCGTTTTGATGTCGCAATTTGCGACATCAAACTTTCAAATTCTTTGTCGCTTAACCTAAACATAAAGTCTTCGGGAAATCTATCAATATTCCTGGCGACCTGCTCATTCAATCGTCTTGTTTCAACACCATACAATTCCGCTAAATCACTATCAAGCATAACTTTTTGATCTCTGATATAAAAGATCTTGTTCATTATAATTTCGTCAGGTATGATTAATTTCTCCGGCATAATAGAGCTGATTTTTACGTTTTATAATTATTAATTGTAGCTATTACTTGAAGTCGCAAATTGCGACATCAAGTCGTCGATTGATTTAGTCATTAGCAAATTTTGGCTAAGCAAGGCCGTGTTCCCCCGCTGTTCGAAGAGACTGCGGACAGCGGGCGGTTTACCAAATATCAGTTGTTTAAAGATTGACAGCAAATCACAACCAATAGGTCACGAAAATTCTATGGCCGATAATTCCCTACCGAGGCTCTTAACACCATTTAATATTCTTTGCGTTTGCAAAGGCGAAGGCTTTTTTACACCAGTGATATACTGCGTTAATAACGACCGGTTTATTTTTAACCGGCTGGCCAATTGCGTGGTGTTGATGACTTTATAATACTCAAAAAAACTTGCCAGATCGATAACTAAATTGATGTGGCTTTCGTCGACAGTTTTTTTCTTTTTATAATCGAGTGTAAGGTTTAATGCGTCTAATATATTAGTCTTCAATTCCGTCAGCGTATCCCCGTCGGTATATATCATGCTGCCGTCTGTCATTTCATGAAGAGCACTGTACCCATCACTCGTTTTCTCTACTTTAAAATCAAATTTTTTCATTTTTAATCTATTTAAGTCCGGCTTGCTTTAAAATACTGTTTGCGGTGCCGGTTTTCATTTCTTTACTACCATGATAAGGAAATGTAATGGTGTAAATAAAATCGGTATCGGCGGGTATTTTATGGCTGCCGGTTTGCCTAACTTCGTACCAGCCGGCTTTTTTTAGTTTTGCTAATAGTTCGTTGGACTTCAATAGTTCAGGTTTGTTTTTCTTAAACAAAAGTAACAAAAACGATACTTTTTTGCAAGTGAAAAGTATCGTTTTTGTTACCCCTGCTGTTCGATTTCTCCGACGTCGAACCGCAACGCCTGTTTCTCTGACTACAGGATTATTACCGCCTTTCCCCGATGGGTTTTTATGTATTTGCCGATCATTCGATAGTCACAGACTATCGGCATAATGATCCTGAGAATCGGGCAACAGGGGTAGCAAAGGGACTTGTATTGGTCAACAACAGGCACCAATATTTGGAAGCGCCCAAATTGCGCCATCAGTTTAGTGTTAACCATGATAAAATACAATATATTGATTATCAAATATTTATAAATTTTTTATCTGGAATATGTTAAGTTATGTTAACCCAATAAGACGCGTTTGCCCCGATCATTCGATAGTCGGAGACTACCGGCATAATCATCCGAAGTCGGAGAATCTGACAGCGAATTTTAAGTCTTAAGTCGCGAGTCCGGAGTTGAAAGTCGAAATAACTTTAACTATTAACTTAAGACTTCCGACTCAGAACTTAAGACTCACCACCCCAACATCTGTCCAATCGCTCCAACACTCATCCACGTCATGGTAGCCACTACCAGCACGCCCAAAATGGTAAGCCATAATGGCTGCTTGTAGGTTGCGATGATTTTTGACCGGTAAGCCGCAACCAGCATTACGCCCAGGGCAACGGGCAATATAAAGCCGTTGATGGCCCCTACTACCAACAGTATTTTCACCGGTTTGCCTATGGCTAAAAATATACAGCAGGAGATCAAAATGAAGCTGATAATAATCTCGCGGTTCCATTTCAATATCAGCGGACTAAAACTCCTGATAAACGAAACCGAAGTATACGCCGAACCCACAACCGAAGAGATGCCTGCCGCCCAGATGATAACCCCGAAAAGTTTATAACCCACCTGCCCCGCAGCCAGTTGAAATATAGAGGCCGCCGGATTAGCCGGATCGAGCTTGCCACCGGCAGTTATAACACCCAAAGCAGCTATAAACAACAATAACCGCATCAGCGATGCCAGCCCAATGGCGCTTAAGGCCCCCCGGTTAACCACCGGCAAATTTTGCTGACCGGTGATCTTTGCATCAAGCAAGCGGTGCGCCCCGGCAAAGGTAATGTAGCCGCCAACGGTGCCGCCCACAATGGTTAGCACCGCGGTAAAGCTAAACTGCGTGGGATTTACCGCCCTAATGGCCGCTTCGGCCAGTGGCGGGTTACTAATGTAGGCAACATATAAGGCCAGCGCTATTTTGAGGCAACCCATGCATTTGGCAAACAAATCCATCGCCTTACCCGATTCTTTATAGATAAATATACCGATGGCTACAATGGCGCTCATGATGGCCCCCTGCCCAACGCTTACGCCAAACAGCACATTGAGGCCCAACCCGGCCCCCGCAATATTGCCGATATTGAACGCCATGCCACCCAAAAACACCAGCAACGAAATAAAATACCCCAGGCCGGGTAATAGCTGGTTGGCAATATCCTGCGCAGGTTTACCGGCAACGGTGATAATGCGCCAGATGTTTAATTGGGCAATAGCATCCAGTACCACCGAAAGCAATATCACAAAACCAAAGCTGGCGCCCAGCTGCGCGGTAAATACAGCGGTTTGTGTTAAAAACCCCGGCCCGATAGCCGACGATGCCATCAGGAAGGCGGCGCCCATTAACACACTCCAATTGCGCTGCTTTTTCATTTATTGCGCCGGTGCTTTAATGCTTATGCCTTCGGCTTTCAGTTTCTCGTTTATCTTTTTGGCAAATTCAACAGCATGCGCGCCATCGCCATGCAGGCAAAGCGTTTCGGCTTTAAGACTGATGGTTTTATTATTGGCCGATATCACTTGTTGTTGTTTTACCATCATCAGCACCTGGCTGATGGATTGCTGCTCGTCGGTTATCAGCGCGTTGCTCTGGGTACGTGGGGTAAGCGAGCCATCGTCCTGGTAAGTACGGTCGGCAAATACTTCGGATGCGGTTGTCAAACCCAGTTTTTTCGCCCAGGTAATCATTTCGCTATTGGCCAGCCCGTATAATATCAATGAGGAATCAAAATCGTGCACGGCCTCGGCAATAGCCTTAGCCAAATTAACATCCTTAGCCGCCATATTGTACAATGCCCCGTGCGCCTTTACGTGACGAAGCTTGCCGTAAGCCGCTTTAACAAAGCCCGATAGGGCGCCAACCTGGTACAGGGTCATCTGGTAGGCCTCATTTGCCGATATCTTCATCTCGCGCCTGCCAAAGCCCTGCAAATCGGGCAAGCCGGGGTGCGCGCCAATGGCCACGCCTTTTTTTACCGCCATGCCAACGGTATGCTGCATTACTTCGGGGTCGCCCGCGTGAAATCCGCAGGCTATGTTGGCCGATGTGATGTAGTCCATCAGGGTATCATCATTAGGCATGGGGTAGTTGCCAAATGCCTCGCCCATATCGCAGTTCAGGTCTATGCTTTGCATCGTATTATTTTATAAAAATTTGCATTGCACAGCAACCGTTAGCTGTCGCAATTGTTGTTCACGTTCAATATACAGCATTTCTGCTTCACGCCGGCTTATCTCTTTAAAAAAAATGGAGTCGCGTGGTTTAAACTGGGCGCATAATGGCATATCCACCGCCGCTACCTGTGCTATGCGTGGGTAGCCCCCGGTTGTCTGGCAATCGGCCATTAAAAGTACCATGCTGCCGCCCCCGGTAACCTGTATGGTGCCCGGCGTTACGGCGGTACTCAATAATTCGTCCTTTTTGATACGCTCTAAAACCGCCCCTTCCAAATGATACCCCATGCGGTTACTTTGCCGGCCGACGATGTACGGTGCCGACAAAAATCCGGCGACACTCGGGCCGTCAAACCACCCAAATTCGTTTCCCGGTACCACCCTTATCGTTTTACGATCGGCCGGTAAAAGCCGCTGCCGGGCTATGCTCCAGCCAGGATAAAAAAATGTATCATTTGTAGCATTTTTTTGTGGTTTTTGTTTGAAATTTTGCAGTATTTTTTGCGCATTAGTGGTTAATTTGTCATCATTTTTGAGCGTATCACCACGTTTCAAGCCCCCTCCTTCCAATCCGCCAAAACCGGCGGTCAGGCAGGTGCTTTTGCTTCCTAAAATTTCCGGCACATCCCATCCGCCCGCCACGGCCAGGTAGGTGCGGCTGCCCGATGGGTTGTTTGTCAGTTTTATGATTGTCCCCGATGGGATAAAAAGAGGGCGCTCTGGCGGTAATACTTGTTCGCCCGATTGAAAGATCGCCCCATCTCCAACATAAGCAATCAGCAGGTCGGTTTCGGCAATAAATTCTGCATCAGCATAGGTAAATTCAATTACAGCTGCATTATCGCCGTTTCCCACAGCCTTGTTGGCAATACGTGCCGACAACAGGTCCAGAGCGCCTGATACAGGTACCGCCTGCGAGAGATATTGGTGACGCCCCATATCCTGTATGGTGCTCATTAAGCCGGGTTTTAATACTTTGATCTGCATAATAATCACCTGGCTGCTAAACTGTTAAACTCTTTTTCATCGATAGGCTTAAAGATAACCGTATCCCCAGGCTTTAATAATGATGGCTGACTGCGGTCCAGGTCAAACAATTTCAAAGGTGTTTGACCGATGATTTGCCAGCCGCCAGGGGTTTCCAGTGGGTATACCCCCGTTTGCTGCCCGGCTATGCCAACCGCCCCGGCTGGCACCAACGGCCGGGGTGTTGCCCGTCGCGGTGTTGTCAATTGTTCATCCATTCCACCTAAATAAGCAAAACCTGGTACAAAACCTATCATATAAACTTTATAGGAGGCGGCACTGTGCAGCTTAATTACATCGTTGATAGTTAAGCTGTTAAAAGTGGCTACCTCGACTAAATCAGAGCCAAACGTGCCACCGTAACATACTTCGATAGTCACTATATCCCCTTCGGCTGGCTTGGTCGTTGACATTTGAAGGTTTAAATCATTCAGGTAGGCCGATACTTTTTCAAAGCAGCCGGTCCCCGGTAAATCAGATTTAATCACCAAAACAGGATCGTAAAAAACAGTTAGGGTAGCATAAGCCGGCACCGTTGTATTAAACCCTGGAAATGGCTTTTGATACAGCAGTCGGTTTAAACCATTAACCATGTTCAATAAATTTTCGGCAATTTGTTGCCCAAACTCAACGGTAACGGCTACTTCACTTAAGTAATAAATTTTAAAGGCTCCGTTGGGCATGGTGTATTTAATTATAAAACAACTGAGCTTTATTTGGATAAATTTCGGTAATACCGCTTACAGTTGCAATTATACGCCGCAATTCCCTGAATTTTATAAACGACGGTACAAGGCCATCTTAATTTCGCAGTGGCTGCAGCAGTCTAAACAAATTGAACACAGAAAGAGAATTTCACCTTTCGGATTTGGAATTACGATAGAAATTTTGCAATTTGCTGATCTTACTTGGGGCTGACATCCTGTCGGCCTCTTTGTGATAAGGTTTAGGTTTAAAGTCCCGGCGGCGAGCGCTTAGGGACTTTTATTTTTTCCCAAAAAACCAGTTCAAATGGAGTTATGGTGGATCCTAATTCATAAAAACCGAACCCGTTGGCACAACATCCGCATGCGAAAACGACCTGAGGAAACCAGCTTTATATTCGGCCAGGTTTTGCTTATGATTTTGCGCTTTAATACTTTGGTACAACCCCAATAACGACCAGCCATTGCCAGGATTGCGCACCAGGTCGGCCCGGTAAACTTCTTCGGCCCTGATATTATCATCATTTTTTAAAAGATATGCACCCAAAAATTGCCGGGCGGGAATAGGCCATTGGGCGGGCTCGGAGTAAATCATGCGATCTTCCACCACTATAGCTTTATTAAGGCTGGCTATACCACTTTCGTATTTATTCTGTGTTAATAAAATCGCACCTTCCAATATATTTTCGGCTATAGAGGCACCTTCAAATGGTGTATTAAAGGGGATGTCTCTTATTTTTAAAACCGGGGCGTTAATTTTATCGCGTATCAACTGGAGCTGGCTGTTTGCCGAATCGGGCTTGCCTGTGTAAATAAAAGCCAGCCCCTTTGCAAAGCTATGGAGTATTTGCGCGTAGGTCCAACCCGCAGCCGGTGGGTTATTATTATTCAATATCTCGTTCCATTTACCCAGGCGTACCATTGTAAGTACCGGCATCATGTACAAATATTGGGTATAACTATCTGCTGCGGTCGGTTTAATGCTGTTACGGCAACGCTGGGCAACTTCCATGGCCTTTTCATACATCCCCCCGCTAAAGGCGCAATACGTCTCGACGGCGTAAACATGCGGAACAGACTTTGCCAAGGGCATATTTTTCACCATCGAGGCATACAACGCCGAACTTTTAGCCGACTTTTCGTTGGCATCAACTCCCTGAAAATATAATCCATTGCGTTGATAAACGTGGCTGGCCATATGCACCATATGCGCTACCGCCGGAAAAATCCGCTTTAAAGCCTCGGCATTGGCAATCGCCACTTCGGGATTTTGGGATGCTTCTGTGAGGTGAATATAATAATGCAAAGCGGCCGGGTTATTAGGTTTTACTTTTAATACGCCTTTGCATAAATCCACCAGTTCGGGCGTCCATTCTTTTGCCAGTCCATCAGGGGTCCAAAAATCCCAGGGGTGTATCAGCATCATCGCATCTATGTACAGCATTTTCATATCCACATCTGTGGGATATGCAGATACCAGTTTCCGCATGCCTTGCGCATAAGCGTTTTCATCATGCGTTGTTTGATTTTTCACCAATGGATATCTTAAATTCATGACTTTGATAAGCGCTTTTTCTTTCTCAGACGCGTTACCGGCGGTTGTATTTAACTGCTTTAAAACGTCAGTCAGGCCCTGCGGCACTTTATAAAGATGAACCGCATTATAGTAAGGCCCCATAGTTAAAGCCTGCCCCCAATAAGTCATCGGCGAAGCCGGATCAAACCGGGCAGCTTCTTTAAATGATGCCAGCGCCTCTTTCATATGGTAGCTATAATACATAGTTAAGCCCTGGTTAAAGTAAAACTGGGCGCTATCATTATGGGTTGATATGGCGTAGCTATAATCGCCCCATCCGGGCAGCTTTATCATATATTTTCCACTGGCTGCGGTATCAATGTTCTCAGCAGCAAATGATCCACAGGTAACCGGGTAGCTCTTTTTTATAATTTTTTTGCCGGGTGAATTATGCAGCTTGAACGCAAGCAAGCAGATCCCTGTTAAAATAGCAGGGAACACAAAAAAAAGCGATACCTTTTTCATTGTAGTTTTTTTAACAGACGTGAATTATAAACAGGTAACCGGTAAAGTTTGTAACTGGAGACCGATAACAAGCCGGGCTGCTATCGGTACTAACAAATTTAAATAATAGTTTTTAAATACGGTCGGATGAATAATCCCTATTGCATCATATACACCATTAACAGGGCAATAACTGATGGCAGGTAATCTGTTAAGCCTGTGCGCAGAAAGCGTAAGGCTATGGTTATCTGGTTTTCGACAGTTTTTATGGAGATGTTTAGCCGCGAGGCTATCTCTTTATTGGAGAGGTATTCTTTACGGCTTAGCGTAAAAATCTGGCGGCATTTTTCGGGTAGCAGGGCCACATTGTTTTCCAGCAGCTGGCTAATGTCGCTTTGTAACAGCTTACTGTCTGCTGTATATTTTTCTATCAGTTCTTCCACAACTTCCAAATCAAGCGTGGCCTTTTTGGTACGGATGTAGTAGATAACCCGGTGACGGATAGCCACCTTTAGGTATGATTCCAGCGAGGTAATGTTAAGCTGATGACGCTTTGTCCATAGGGCAATAAACAACTCCTGAACCAGATCCTCGCAAACATCGCGGTCTCGAAAAAGGTTGTAGGCGGCGTGGAATAGCTTGGCCGAATATCTTTTGTACAGCAATTCAAATGCCTCACGGTCATCCAGCCTTAGTAAATCTAACAATTTACCATCGGGCCACATTTGATATTCCTCACCTGGAAGCATAAATGGACTGTAAAACGGTTTCTGAATTGGATAGGCATAATTACAAGATTATTTTTAAATAAAAAATTCTTTTTTGTTTCAGGCAAACTCACTGTAGCCAAAATTAAGTTACCCGCTAACAAAAAACCCGGCAACTTAACAAAGTTACCGGGCTAAAAATAAACGTACAAATGAAATCTTTAAACCATTTTACCCATCAATGGGTCGCTAAAGCTATGTTTACCGGTTTCTACCCGGCCGGCATATCTTTTTTCGAAAGCGTGCGACCCGGTTACTTTTACGCTGAAATCATACCATCCGTGGCTTTTGGACAGATCAAGCACTAACACATTTTGACCTTTTTTATTTACTACAACTTTATGGTTATTGGTTTTATAGCCATGATCAGTTACCTCTACATTGTAAGCCACATCGTGGCTTAAATTGGCTATTTTCAATGCGATGTTGGCTTGCTGATAATCGCAGGCCACATCCAGCAGCGGATCGGCCGCGTTGCCTTTGTATTCGCGATAGAAACCATTTGGTCCGTACACACGCAGATGGTACTCGCCATTTTCAAATTCGTGTAAAGGCCAAATATCTGCAAGGTTATCGCCAGCGGTTAGCGCGTATGCCCAGGTACGCAAAGGCTCCATTTTTTGCGGATCTTTAAAACTGGCATATTTGCCGGGCGCATACACATTGAACGGCGAACCCAAAGCTTTATCGCCAAACAACTGTTTGCTCGCATTAAATTTTATCCCGAATGATTTTTTGTCGGCACTCAATTTTCCATCAGCATATAACTGGTATGGCAGGGCCGATGATGGTTTAATACCTTTTTCCTGCTGCGGCATGTAAGGCGACGCCTGCGGAGTTTTGTTAATCAGCGCTATCTCTTCGGCAGTCAGCAACTTATAATCATTTGGCAGTTTTTTAAATTGCGCTTTATGGATACCTTCTAAAAACACCTCCCTGGCTACAAATTCAGGATTTGGAATGGTTTCGCCATTGTACGGACGGAACGTGGTTGAAAGATCGCCACAAACCGTGCGGCGCCAGTTGCTTATGTTGGGTTCAACAACCTTTTTACCGGTTTTATGACTCAGGAATTTTTCTAAAAACTGCAGGGTTGATGTATGGTCAAAAACCTCCGAATTTACCCAGCCTCCCCTGCTCCAGGGTGATGCGATAACTAATGGCACACGGAAGCCAAGGCCGATAGGGCTTTCGCGATCAAAAACTTCGGGAAAGTTTTTTCTTGCTTTTTCCTGTTCGTAGGTTACAAACTCAACGCTGGTATCAATCCCTTCCGATACCTTTCCTGTTCCTGCTTTATGCGGATGCGGGGCTGTAAACGGCGGTACGTGGTCAAAATAGCCATCATTTTCATCGTAAGCCAAAACAAAAATGGTCTTTTTCCAAACCTCGGGGTTTTGTGTTAATATATCCATCACTTCGGATACATACCAGGCACCATACCAGGCCGAGCTGGGATGATCAGAAAAATGTTCGGGTGCCGATAACCACGAAACAGTGGGCAAATGGCCGCCTTTTACATCTTCCCTAAACTGGTGTAATACATCGCCCTTAGGCACCAGTACCTCGCGCTCGGTTCCATTATCATTATATTTTAACGGGCTTAGTGTACGGTAATGCTCATCGTTGGTATTGGTTACAAAACCTTTCTGGTGAAGGTTTTTTTCGCGTTGCGATAATGTGGCAAACTTACCCGGATTAAGGCTGGCCATGTCCTTCTTAACACTCTCCAGGTCCCGGCGCTTTTGTTTAAGTTGTTTCTTAAGGTGATCGATATGTGCATCGCCCACTGGTAGCGCAGCAATTTGCTTTTCAATCGCATCTATCTCCCCTGGTAAATCTGTCGATTGCTTTTGCAGATGGGTGATGTGCCTTTCATACAATTTAATATTGTACTGCCCAAAAAATTCCAGCGGGTTATCCTGGAAGTTGGATAACCAGGGATCTTCCTCGCCAACCAAACCAGTATCTATGGCAATCTCGTTTTGGTAATGTTTCCAGGAGATGTCACGATCTTCCAAACGCTCAGGGAACGTGCCCCAGTTCAGCGTGCCATAATCCATATCATCATTCCAAACGTGCGCCAGGGAATTTTCATGCTGCTCGGCGCGGATGGTGCCCGTAAAAAAGAAAAGCCTGTTGGGATTGGTACCCGTTAAGGCCGAACAAAAATTCTGGTCGCAAACGGTAAAAGCATCTGCAAGGGCATAGTAAAAAGGAATATCCTCACGATTGTGGAAACCCATGGTTAATGGCATGTCCGAATATTCTTTGATACTGTTGCGTTTAACATTCAGCCATTGATCAAACTTACCATCGTTGCGGGCATTTACCTGGTTGGCCCAGGAATGCGGCAACGAACTCATCCACGTGGCTTTTGTATTTTTAATATCAAGGTGAAACGGCGCATAAGTTTCGCCTTTATGGTTTGATTGCAGCCAAACCTTATTGTTATTGGGCAAATCAATAGCCCTTGGATCATTGTAGCCACGTACACCTTTAAGCGTACCGTAGGTATGATCGAACGAGCGGTTTTCCTGCATCAGGATCACGATGTGTTCGGCATCAAGATATGTACTGCCCGGCGCAGGGTTAATGGCCATAGCCTTTTGAATAGATTCGGGCAAAAGGCTTGTTAATCCGGCTGCCCCGGTTAGCAAAGCCGCTTTTTTAAGAAAATCCCGTCTTGAATCGAGCATGATTATTAGGTTGTAAGTTATATTTGTTACGTTATACGTGAAAGCTTTTTAAGAAAACTATGATTTGGCTGCTATCACCTGCTCGCATAGCCCTAATGAAAGGGTCATCCCGTTGCCGCCAAGGCCATTAATTATAGTTACGCCCGGCTCCACATCAACAATAAGTTCGGTTGCACCATTGGTCATTTTCGGCAGTATTCCATGCCATGATTGCAGCAATTGCCAGTCCTTAAAATTAGCAAAGGTATGTAAGTAACCTGTTATCATTTCATTAATAAACGCCTTATCAAATGGATCATGTACCAGGCCGTATTCGTGCGAATCGCCGATGGTTAGTTCGCCACTGCCGTTTTGCGAAGCCATTACATGGATGCCCCATTTCAGATGTGTAGCATATTGTTCCTGGTAACGCGCGCGCAAAGCTGGCAACGAAGCAGCAACCTGAAAACCTGGATAATGGATCATAGATAGCCCACCACAAAGCGATGGCCCAATGCGCCAGCCATCAGGCTGGCTCACCAGCCGCATCATTTGCAGCTTGCATTTGGTAATAGCTGTTTGAGCAAATAATTCGGGGTAAAGCGTTTCAAAATCGGCACCACTGCAAACGTAAATTTCGTCGGCCTCCCAGGTACTTTTTCCCGAATATACTTTTGGATGCTCAATACGGCTGATAGCGATATTCCAATGGAATTCAACGCCATATTTATCGGCCAGGTATGCCGCCACCTGCCCAACAGCCTCGCGCGATTCGATGATCATTTCTTCGCCGCTCCATAACGCGCCTTTTAAACCATTGGTATTAATGGCCGGCGATTTTACAAATGCCTCGCCAGGGCTAATCAATGCGCAATCACGATGGGCCTGGTTGGCTTCTACGTATTCCCGTATCACCTGTAGCTCATCATCATGGTAAGCCAGGTGCAGGGAGCCAACTTCATCATGCCATATTTTAGCCTCGGTGCAAATAGTTTTCCAAATGCTGCGCGATAGCATGGCCCGCTCATACATAGGGCCGGTAGCCTGCCCTATTGGCCATATCATCCCAAAATTGCGGATAGATGCGCCAACCGCGCGCTCATTACGTTCAAATACAGTTACTTTATACCCACGCAAAGCCAGTGCCCGCGATGTAGCCAGGCCAACTATGCCCGCGCCTATTACTATTGCATTTTTGTTCATTGGTTCAATGGTTCATTAGTTCATTGGTCCTGTCACCAGGTCACCGCTTTCATTTTGAATTTTTACTTTTGAATTTTGACTTAATTTGGCGCTTTGTAAAAAATACAACAGCGATAATACACCACATATGCCGCCTACTACAGCCACTATCATTACGCCTTCTTTAAAAAAAGCACCCCAACTGATGGTGGGCCGGCCAAGTTCTTTTATAAATAAGATACTTACACTACCCAGGTAGCCCATCGAATCGGCTATGTACATAATGAAGCCTACATTGCTGCGGTAATTAAAGGTGGCTATCATCCTATCGAAAAAGATGGCATTATAGGGTACATAGCCCATGTAAAGGCCAAGGCCGGCCATGGTCATCCAGGTTACAGGGCCTATTACTTTAAGCGAGAAAAGTAAAGTGGCACCACCTACCAATACGCATCCGCCTATTATGAACAGGTGAATAATGCTAAACGCCCTTAAATTCTTTTTTACCAATATCAGCAAGCTAATACCTACAAGTACAATCACCGATATTATAGAATCAATTCCTGTATAAATACTGTTGCTTTTTATACCAAGATCGGCCCATATTTCCACCTCAAAATTATCGCGTATATCGCGCATAATGGTCAGCAATACATAAATGATAATGGTGAGGATAATGCCGGGCAAAAAGCGCATCAAAAAAGCTTTACGTTCGGCAGCATTCATTGGGCTGCGCTCGGCCCGCAGGCTGATATCTTCCGGCGTGGGTGCGGGCATTAACTCCATAAAAAAAACAAACAATAACAGGGGCAAAACAAATATAGCTCCCGTTAAAAAAGGCATGTGAAATTCATTTACATGAAATACGGTAAGCAGCGTACGCCCCACCGTTTTTACAAAACCCGATGCAAATATGAGGCTGATAGATAATACAGCTGCCATAAACTCGGTAGACCGACGGCCTTCAAGGTATCCGAAAACAAGTCCCCATATCAACCCCAGGGGGAAACCATTAATAAAAAGGAAAACAATATTCCATGGCGCAGGCACAAAAGCAAAGCAAAGCAATGCCGCCCAGGCTATACCAATTAATGTTAATATGTACCGGCCCCTGTTTTTGGCATTTACCTCGGCAATAAACCTGATACCATAAAATTTACTGAAAGTATAACCCACTACCTGCGCTATAACCAACCAAACCTTATAATCAATATGTAGGTACTGCTGCCCGGTAAAAGTACCTGCAGCAAAGGCTTTGCGGAACGCATACATAGAGGTATACAACCCAAAAGCCGAAACCGCTGCCACTGCCGATAGCAGCGAATAAGGCCATTTGGCTACCCTGGCTCTTAACTGTTCTATTAACACCATGCCTGCTTATTGATTAATTGGATTACAAATTCAAATGTTTAGCAATACTAAACTTATTTCATTAATGACAAACTAAGTTTATGTTAAGGTTTGGTTAATGTTGGGATTGGTGAATGGTTGATTAGGTGAATGGTTAAAAAAGCACGCACTGTTAACATCCGCCAATTAACTCAATCAACCACTCACTTAATCAACCACTCACCAACTCACTTCTTTTCCTCAAAAAAATAAACAACCAGCATGCTTGCAGTTGTACTGCCCTGATTTTTAGGCGTGTGCGGTAAGCGGCCGTCAAACAGCATCGAATCACCCTGTTTTAACAGTACCTTATAGTCGTCAAAATGATACTCCACATCGCCACTTAAAATATACTTGTATTCAAAAGCTTCGGTGGTAACCATTGGCCGCGATGAACCGGGCATAAGGTCAAGCACCACGATATCAACTGTTGACCGGCCAATGGATTGTGTAAATATCCTATGGTAATGAAAGCCCGATGCATGCTCCTTTTCAAAATGCTCATACTCGTCTTTACGTTTAATAAGTACCGGGAAATAATTACTTTTCGACCGTATATCTTTAAAAAAATCGTTCATATCAATCTCAAGCGCCTTAATAATATCTATTAATACAATAAGCGATGGTATGGTACGGCTATTTTCAATTTGCGATATCAGACCTTTGCTTACGTTGGCGCGTATGGCCAGTTCCTGCACGGTGATATTTTTTTCGCGTCGGCGTTCCTTTATCCGGTTACTGATTTGTATCAGTATATCTTGTTCCATTTTGTTTAGTATTGGTAAACACTCGCAAAGTAAAAAAAATTGTTAAGCCCCCCAACCCCCTGAAGGGGGAGCTTTTGAATTGCATGGAGCTTTGCCTACATTATTATAATAAACTTGACTGTTCACTTTTTGGTATCTTATACATAAAACAGATAAAAAAACGTATCAATCAAAATGTTCCCCCTTCAGGGGGTTAGCGGGATTTTTCACAAACATTTAATAATATAGTAACCTCAATCGGCTTAATTTGCAATAAAAACCTAACAACATGACATATTCTGCATATAACCCCCAGGCAGTGGTGAAAGAAGTATTTTCTCTTTATGAAAAATATGGCGACGAAGATTATATAGGCGAACCCGTTTCGCAACTGGAGCACATGTCGCAGGCTGCTGCCCTGGCTAAAGCCGAGGGATTCGACGACGAAGTAATACTGGCCGCTTTTTTTCATGACATTGGCCATTTATGTGCAGAAGCCGGCGAAGCTGAAAGTATGGACGGCATGGGCAATGTTGATCATGAACAAATTGGCGCCGATTTTTTACTGGAGCGTGGTTTTTCCGAAAGAGTTGCTGCCCTGGTACAAGGACACGTAATTGCCAAAAGATACCTCACCTTTAAATACCCTGAATACTATAACCGATTGTCGGACGCCAGCAAAGCTACCCTTAATTTCCAGGGCGGCGTAATGACTGCTGATGAGGCCGCCGACTTCGAACTAAACCCTGACGCTGAACTGATTGTAAGACTCAGATACTGGGACGATATGGCCAAAGAAATGAATACGCCCGTTGACAACATCGACTATTTGAAAGGCATTGCACTTACTCATTTACAACAGGTTAACCCTTAATGGCGGTGTGTTAATTTTCTATAAAGAGTATGTGATATTTTCGTTACAAAAACTACCTGCTTAACACAGGGTAAACAAAAGCTTAAGTATAGTTTAATACTAAATTGGTTTACTAATAATAAACAAAGTTTAGCATTGCTGTATGAAAAAAGCAAATGTTTCACCCTTAAATTTTAGCAGATGAATAAGTTT
>Ga0307515_10011497_pt1 | contig 16801 bp, 6 predicted proteins | sample 17_EM_MG_FD_194513 | JGI IMG/M metagenome (GOLD analysis project Ga0307515, IMG submission 194513) | Populus trichocarpa ectomycorrhiza microbial communities from riparian zone in the Pacific Northwest, United States - 17_EM | ecosystem: Host-associated > Plants > Roots > Unclassified | place... | reverse complement strand
GAGTGAATGAGAAAGGACGGTCACGTGTGAGAAGCTCAACCCAGAGCCCAAACCTTCATTAATTATCAGTACGCAGATAGTAGGTAGTCCCAAAGTTCCCTAGGGTATAAGTGATGAGGTCCCCAAGCTGAATCCTAACGAAGCCCGGCGCAATGCCAATCCATTCCCACAAAATACTTAGAAAGCAAAGCCTGACCCAGATACCTTCACTACGCCTTCCTTTCCTCCAATATATCATCTCAAATACGAAACATTCACGTTGATGGCTCCTTTCCTTTTCGCTTCTCCCCCTCAGTTGCAGCTGGAGGCTCCTCATCATCCTCCATCTCACTTCCCTCACCAGTCTCTTTCCAATCCGAACCCCGCCTGCTCACCCTGCCAGGTCCAACTGGATCCCTTGGACTGGCTAACGGGCTTGCTGCTGTAGTCGTAGCTCCAATGCTTCCTGTGATGCTGTCCGTCTGGCCATGGCCCAACAGCCCGCTCCGTACACTTGCACCATCCACACCCTGTTTGCCAGCGTAATAGCTATTTCGCTCACTGCTGAGTGCCGGCGCGGCAACACCGGAGGAGGAATATACGCTTGCGCGTTCTGCACTCGCCAAGCCACCTACACTTGGGCGGCTCTGCGGGCTGTAGATCGTGGAGCCGTCGGCGTTACCAGAAAGGACGCTAAGAGGCAGAGATTCGCGGCTTCCTCCCCAAACTGATGACGGTGCAAGTGCACGGACGGAAGCATCGGTATCTAGGGAGTGTCTCCGACGACGTTTGGATGAGGAGGCAAGTGTTAGGATGGATGCGTTGTCGGTAAGTATGTTGTTAGCCGTTGCAGCTTGATAGGTGTTCGGGTTAGGTTGTGGGGTCAAGTGGGCGGGAATGGCGGGAGCGGGCGGAGAGATAGGATATTGATGCGAAAAGTGCACGGGCGCACCATTGGGATTTCCGGGTGTCTGGGGATTTGGGCCGTGATTATGATGACCCAGAAGGCCGGAAGCGGCGGTTGATTGAATGGTAGTGAGCGTAGTTGTAAGAGAGCGCTCAGAATGATTTGGCGAAGAGAATGTACTGTTTCCGCCCCCAGCGGTATTGCTGGTGCCTGCCTTAGACTGGCCGGTCTCTGAGTGTACAGTCTCGGGATTTGTAGCTACGGTAGGAGCGGTAGACTTGTTACTTGTTGCAAGGGTACGGCGATGGCCAGAATCTTGCTCTTCTAATGATGCATAGCTACCGTCGGTGTGCGAGGTGGGACTTGAGAAGGATAGATGGCCGTTGCCACCAGCGCGGAGGTGCCCAGACTCAGGATATGGGTTATTCTTCGCAGTAGTAGACTTCTTAGCTTTGGATTGTAAAGGTCCATGGCTCTTCTTGCCAGAGGCATTGGGCGTATCTGAGGACGAGGAGTTCTTAAGATTCGCAAGCCGTTTCATCCATGCAGCGAACGGCCGTCTGCGGGTATGTCGGTCTATCGCCATGAAGATTAGCAAATAATAAGAATACGGAGGGAGAATGGAGGTGAGAAGGGGGCTAATGATGGGAGAATCGGCGGCTGTGGGAAGAAGCAATCATCGTGGCGCAAAGAAGTACAGCAAGCATACCATGTGGTCTGGCAGCAGGCTCCGCAGTAGCCATTCCTGATTGTTCGCTAGGCTAATCAATGATTGACAGAGCCTAAGAGTATACTGGGTTTCGAGGTTGGTATGATTTCGGGTTGCACTTGGCGGTGTATTCACAGGCTCGGAGGTGTACCACGTGGAAATAATTGGGCTATGACGAGCCTGAAGAGTTGGCAGAGGGCAAGGAAGTAATTGAAAGAATCACAACGAATGAAGCGTAACTGTTGACAGCGGGGGAACACCTTTTTAACAATGGCAAGGCTGCGAGGAATGATGATGTTTTGGATGACGGCCGAGAGGCGCCGCAGCGTGTATTTCCGCATGCGTCGACCCTACGCTTCTACTTGCAGGTAGGGTCCGTGCTCACAGGGGTCCAGGCCCTGGACGCCCGCTCCTGGAATGCTCCAAACCACAGCTCTGTTCTGCTTCATCCTGGCCTGCATTCTCCACCATCGACTGCATCTGCGGCTGAGCATGGCTGAATGCAGATGCCCACTAAACCTAACGTGTGAGAGAGGGGAGGATAGTTGCGTTCATGGATCGCTATGGTCCGCCAAACTCGACAAAAGGCCGGATGATACCTTCGCCCTCTGCTAAATCTAGCAGCGGCGGGACCATTGCCAGAGACGCTAATAGCAAGCAGCCACAGAGTGCTATACTACCTCTCCCCACCGATGCTGTCGCTCAAATCAAGTCATCAACCGCTATTATCTCTCTCTCGGGTGTGGTCGCAGAGCTCTTAAAGAACTCTCTGGATGCAGGAGCAACCAAAATTGAGGTCACTGTTGACTTCGTCCGTGGAGGGTGTATTGTCGAAGACAATGGCTTAGGTATCTCCCCAACAGAATTTCGTGAGGAAGGCGGCTTGGGGAAGATGTACTGTAAGAAAATAGCGTAGTCTGCAAAAGATCCAGAAATGCTTATACATCTTAGGTACCTCGAAGTACAACAGTGAAGGCGTGGTATTTGGTCAACATGGCACATTTCTTGCCTCTCTTGCCGCCATGTCACTCCTGACAGTCACATCCCATCACTACCAACATCGTTCCCATAATACCATAACCCTTCACCATTGCAAAACCATTGTCAGACAGTTGCCAGCTCCGTCAGAGCAGGAGATCAATTTTCGAGAACATGGTACTCGAGTGACAGTCCGAGATTTGTTTGGAAATATGCCTGTGCGGGTAAAACAAAGGGCTATGGTGCTTGAAGGGAAAGCAGAGCACGAACGGCTTTGGGAAGGGCTGAAAAAGGCCATTACTGGGTTGCTCCTCGGCTGGACAAACCCAGCGCTGGTCAAGCTCCAAGATTCAGACAAAAGTAGGATGCTTACTATGAACGGGCAAAGGTTCAACACACCCATACCCATGGACTGTGAAGGGAAGCTCGGGGAAAGGAAGTCACCATCAGAGCTACGATCTTTGCTCAATACTCTGACGCAAGCTTCGTATATATCGCCTGATGACTGGAGTTCTTGGGTCCCAGCATCAGCTTCCACTACTTCTATTTCAATCAGAGGAGCAATATCACTGAACCCAGCCCCCACCAAACGTGTGCAATTCCTATCCTTAGGAATTCGGCCAATATCAACTGATGCTGGAAACAACGTGTTTTACGATGAAATCAATCGCATATTCAAACTCTCTAGTTTTGGTTCTGTGGAAGATGCTTCGGATGTTGATGAAACTGAAAAGGAGCGCCGAAAGTTCGACAATCGATTCAAAAGCAATGGCTTCACAAATCGGCAAATAAGAGGGGGCCGTAAAGGAGTTGACCGATGGCCGATGTTCTCTCTACAAATTTCCATAAAAGACTCTTCTCCTATTACCATGTCTGAAGACGCCATCCTAGAGAACGAGAGCAAACTTCAGTGGGTAGTCGAAGTGCTTAGTGCTATGGTGACACAATGGTTATCAATCCATCATTTTCGGCCCCATAAACGAAGAGCCAACTTAACTCAGGGTAACTTGAATAATGCATTTGCTCCTTCTAGCAGCGTTAATGAACGGAACCCCTCTCCCGCTCGCGGTATGAGGTCACAACTCGTCCCAAACAATTCAGAGCTAGGATCTCAAAACCCTTTGACTCCAAAGACGACTCGCGATACGGACGTGACAAGTCGAAAGCGGAAAAGAAGGGCTCCGACACCTTCGGTTTCAGGATCAACTAACCGTAGCAAACGTCAAGCCCTAATGCACTCTCAGAAAGAGCATTTTGCTGATTGGAGCAGAATCAAAAGCGGGAGAGTTGAGTTCTATGATAAGTTATGGAATACGAAGAAATCGACTCCGAAGACCGCGCAAGGGTTTAGGAGCCCTTTTGAACCAACTCAATCACGCTCCACGCTCAATGAGTCAAACGATATGGCTAGAGATAGCGCCTCTGAACCGTCAATTTTCAATCTCCGCCCTATCGCGCCTGGCTCTCTAAAGGGTCCCGTTTTGTCTAGGGCCTCTTCGCCCCCTACATCAGCATCAACAAATGTAAATGATGATATTGAAGACCGGCCCTTGGAAAGCAATCCGGAGCAACAGGATGAACATCTCCAAGACGAGACCATGACTTGGACGAATCCAGCAACGAAAGAGAACTTTCTCGTGAATACTAGGACTGGATGTGTCATTCCACGGCTCCCATATCGTACAAAATCAGACTCGTCCATTGCGGCACGGAATGTTAGCACACTGTCCGATTTTACCAAATCGATGCGTATGCGCCCGAGAGATCATTCAGCTACCACTCGTGGTAAGAAAACTCCATGGCTGCAGAGTTTTCTCAAAGATTGGAACAATCCAGTATTCAATCAGTCTGAGAAAAGTATTCCTCAAGTATCCTTGGTGGGTTTGAATGCAGATATCGCCGAGATAGGTCGTGCTAGCCACCATCAATGCTCTCATTTCGATTTTAATACGGCTGTCAAAGAAATTTCAATACCTGGGTCTAGTAGACTATCAAAGAACGCGTTGAGGAAAGCTAAAATAATCGCACAAGTCGACAAAAAGTTCATCTTGGTCAAGCTTGCCGAGATCTCTGAATCGACGACGCCGAAGCAACTTCTCGTCCTAATCGACCAGCATGCCGCAGACGAACGGATACGCATCGAAGCTCTTTTCTCTGACCTCTGCACGCCCTCATCCAACTCCACTCATGTTTCAGTCTATCAATCTTCCTTTGGCTACGAGCCACGCATAAATTACGCCATCCTCGCCACGCCGCTCTATTTCCTCGTCTCCGCGCAAGAGAGCGGCCTGTTCTGCACCCATGCCGAGCATTTCGCCAGCTGGGGGATTCTCTACGACATCAATCCACCGACCACGTCTGCGCTCGGCGAAAAACCAGCGAAACCGGGGACGACCCAGCACACGCTCATAGTTACGACTCTTCCGCCATCCATCGTCGAGCGCTGCAAAGCAGACCAGAAACTCGTCATCTCGCTCCTCCGTTCTGAAGTCTGGACGCTTGCCGACAATATTGCGCGCAGTTCTCAGGAACCGCCGAAACTGGCACCTGATTCGGATGAGGGGAATCACTGGCTACAGCAGATCGGGTCTTGTCCGCGTGGTCTCATCGATATGCTCAACTCACGTGCGTGTCGTAGTGCTATAATGTTTAACGACCCGCTGGACTTGGCGCAGTGCGAGGAGTTGGTTGCAACGCTGGCTAGGTGTGCCTTCCCGTTTCAGTGCGCGCATGGAAGACCGAGCATGGTTCCATTATTAGAATTGGGAGGTAGGGAATGGGGAGGCGTTGGCGATATTGGATTAGGGCTTGGGCTGGGACTTGATGAAGGACCCGGAGTGGTTGGGAATGGTAAGGGCAAAAGCACATCTTTTAGTGCAGCGTATAGAACCTGGCGGGAGAATGATAGCAAGGCGAGAAATAGAAACTGAAGGAGTCGGTCACAAGTCTTCTAATTCGGATATTCCCACTAAAAACCAGATCATCTCCAGAAGCGCCTTCGTCCAATCCGCACAGCTTGCATTGGGACAAACGTCCCATTCATACAATCAAACCCCAAATGCGGGTTCAACACCGCCGTCGCGTTCAAGCATACCACCGCATGTGTCGGGTCGACGATCCTGCATGTGCATCAGGGAAGGCCCCGCCCTTCCCGAGTGGCCTGAGCTCGGCCCTTTGCCCACCCCGACAGTAATAATCCGCGGCTTACGGAGGTCGGTAACATAGCCAATTGCACCTTCCCAATTAGGCAGTTAGGATACCCCCAAGCTTACCACCCGCAGTACTACCTGTAAGAGCATTAAAGACACTAATATTTTATTTAGAATCCATCTAACCGTTAGCTAGGCAAAAGAAATCAGTAAATTAGGGCTGTAGAAGCCTCTGCTTTGGTAGTTAACGGTACTTAGGCGTCCCGGCGGTCGGGCGAGGCGCTCCATATTACGGACGCTTTAAGTACAATGTTACGACTACTTGGGGAAGAGTCGGAAGAAGCTAGTTGGTTGATTCAAGCACGGTCCAGGATAGAGCCGATAGAACCATGTGACGAGGAATGGTAACCGAGGTCACGTGACGTGATCTGTATGATCTGTATGATCTATATAATCTATGACAGAGCAGATAGAGTACACGTACATTACGTATAAGAAGGATTTCATAGGAGTACGGATATGTATTTAAGGACCCTTAGTCCCTACCTAGATAGTTCCTTCCTTATAGTAATTCTTAGAATACAATTAGAGTTAATCTATTAGGTAATCACTCCACTAGTTATTATTATATTGCCGACTTTTGTACTTGTATTTCCTATACACCTAGCCTAATAATAAGCCTATCGTAGTTCTTACTATAAGGTTCCGTTACACAATCACTACCTAGTTACAGTATTAATACAGAAAGTTGAATAACATGCCACTAAAAGCAGCTACTATAACGCTATCGATAGCGGCAACTACTTTAAGGTTAGGTAACACTAGTATAGCAGATATTAACTTATAGCAACCTGTGACGGTTAGATAGTTATAAGAGGTAATTAACTAGCTAATAGCTAATAATACAGCGTTAGAAGAAAGGGTTAATGGGATTAAAGTAATAAAGGTTAAGTTACTATCTATTAAGAGATTCTTAGGAGAAAGGTTAAAGCTTAAAGGATTTCTTATATAAATGTACTTTAAAGTCTTATAGAAAGGGGCAAAGCTACTAACACCTATAGATTAAATAGCCTATGCGGGACTATTCTTATTAGGAAGAGCACTAGAGTAGTTTAAACCTTATCTTATAGAGATATAAACGAACGGAATAACAACCACTAACTAAGACGTGCGATTTATATTCTTAAGCTAGGAAGAGTTTACGGAATAACTTATATAAATATTTAAAGACCTAGAATTAACAACTACGGCGAAAAGAAAACTCTAAAATATTATATAATAAACTTTAGCAATTAAATATATAATATAGTTCTAGACGCTAGCGATATAAGTAGAGTAGAATAATAGGGCGCTTATAGTATAGTATAAGCAGGGACTTAAGGCTAAAGTTTAAGATATAATTATTTTAATGGAAGATGCGGACACCTTAAGGGAGTTAATAGATTAAGCGATTAAGATTAATAATTAGATCTACCAAAGGGAACAGATTAAGAGAGGTTAGGATAGAGTTCTATAGTTGTATAAGGCGTAGAGTACGCAATAACTAAAGCTAAATTAGAAAATATGGTATGGCGTAGAGCTAATAAACCTAAGTGGTACTAAAGAAGCCTATAAGAGATAGAGTAAAAAACTATAGAAACTTAGAGGTTAAAGATCTAGTGATTATAGGACTAAGGAGCAGAGGCTAAACCAGGGATCTTAGTAGCAGAAGACGTTTAGGCAGACTCTATAGTAAAGTTAATAGTTTAAAGACGGAGCTTATATAAATTACGGAAAACAAGGTTACTTTATAAGGGATTATAAAGATGGTTAGGGTTACTATATAATAAAGGGATAATAGTACACTATAAGGAATAAAGGAATGTTTAATTAGAAGTTTTATATTTTATTACAATAATATATACCAAATTTATAAAGACGCTAAGTATAGCGTAAGCTATTGGCTATAGGAGCTATAATCTATAGAGTATAAAGAAACTAATAAACCAGTTTATAGATTGGACATTAAGGACAATAAATTTAATAAAGGCGAAATATTTTATAACAATAAGGCTATAAGGGCGGTTTACTAGAAATATATAAACCTTAAAGATATTATATAAAAGGTAGAGAATAATTCCACTATAGAATAGGGAATATTAGTTGGGATCGAGACCCCACTAAACACGGTGTCTATCACTTCGCGAGATATAAGAGAAGTAGGATAATGAACTACTTCGGTACTTAATAAAGGTAAGAAGCTAAAGGCTTAAGATTCTTAAAATAAGATAAGAGACGACTAAGATTCTTAAGATAAGATAAGGTAAGCTTAAGGACCTATAATAGACGAAAACCGATAGAGTAGAGCAGTAGCTTAGTTTAAAGATATATAAATAAGCTCGGGATAGAGTTTCCTATAGGTATAAGACCCTTAAGATAAGATAAGCGAGATTTAAGACTCTTAAGATAAGATAAGAATACTAAGTAAGCCTAGTTGGACTAAGGTAGGAGTAAAGCTTAAGTTAGAAGCAAGCTTAGGATTAAGAATCCTATAGAACTAAGACTTTAACACATAAATAAGGACTATTAAGAAGATTAAAGAATCTGCGATATAAATAGTAATTAGACTAGGAGGCCGTCGAAAACGGACTCTGCACCTGTACGTGGTGACGGCTACGAACCTGAGTTTCAGACTTAGAGCCAACGCAGAGACGTCGCACAGCGTGCGATACGACCTAGTGGTGGTGGTTATAAGTATTATGGGCGGTAGTGAAAAATTTTCACATGGGATGGTGAGATCTCGAAAACCACTACTAAGTGCCCCTTACGATAACAGCAACACTATTCTCCTATTAAGGCACCTATACGATCCAACATGGATGCATGGCACTTAATAGCATCCCCTAACCCCTAATAGAAAGCATCAACGACCTCTTATATTAATAAATAAGCGAATGCGAACAAGTAATAAGTAATAAGCAAATATACGGCCCCTCCTAACCCCCAGGGCGATCGCCCGCGGAGCATACAGTTACTTACCATTAACTATCAAATACTAAAAGTACCTAGCAGCCTAGATAACACCGTACGGTTTTCCTGTCTCCTCTTAAGGAGTGGTAACCCTTAGCAAGGGCCTAGTGACTAGGGCCTAGGCACAAAAGATACCTAGGCATACACGTCCCGCTGTTATGGTATGGTGTAGTAGTAGTTTATGGATAAATCCCCCTTACGCCTTTAATAGGCCTTAGGGGGGGGGAGGCATGGCGTATATAGTAATAGTTAAACAGGAGATAGCATATAGGGGATGGCTAAGATATGGGAAACAACAGTACAGCAATCAATTAATTGTAAGGACTGTATGTCCTAGTAAAGAAAGTAGTAGTTCCCAAGGAGTTCGAACATCTAAGGAGGACAGGACGTAGCCGTAGGCCCGCAGGGCCGCCGCTACGGACGGACATGGCAAGCCAGGGTTTTTTATTCTACTGAGGTGGCTCATAGGGTTTTTCCTCCCCCAACATATCAGGGGTTTTCTTCCTGTAAATTTATAAGTTTCCCCTGTGTACGGAGTAGTCTGCGTAGGCCGCATAGGATCCGTATCAGACGTTAAGCAATGAATTATTATTATTAATTAGACTAGGAGATAGATATATAGACCTAGAAGACTTACTAGGGGAACATAGTATTCGGCCTAAAGATTAAAAAGTTAATTAACCTAAGGTACGAGTGGTCTATATATTCGGGTTAGGGGGTCCTAGAATTTAAACTCCCGCCAAGCCAGCTTTTAATTAGTTAGAAAGCCGGCTTCTCATTGGTTAGAAAAAAAGTTACGCGCAGTAAGTTGTGGCAGAATCTACGTGACGAACATCAAAATATTATAAACATTAAAATATCCTACTAAGGTAGTATTACGCCTTCCTTTTTATTAACACCTCTATTAATACCAATGTATATATTATAAATATGGCAGATCCTACTGTAATTAAGTGCAGCAAGTGCCATATCTATAAGCCCCGCCTTAACTTTATCAAAGACGGCCCTTTAAAGAAGATTTTAAAGCTGTGCCAGTTATATCGGTCAAAGGCGCGTCTTCCCTATATATTACTTCTACTTCTGCTTACTTTTCTAGGCCTCCAAATATGGTTTAAATAAGCAAAGAGCTCTTATAGAGTTAGGTTCTACTACTGAGAATCGTCCTGCAAGGCGCCAGCGAACTGCTCCACCTAAAAATAATACCGAGAACGCCTTCCTGCCTTGCGGCCAGAATAGTTAAGATACCCCTAAAATGGCTTAACGACGAAAGATAATTAGGGTAATATAACGGGAGTACCGCATTCTTAATCGGCGGGGTAAAGCTTACTCGCCTACTCCTCCGCTATATACCACAGATAAAGCTCCGTATAGTAGAAGAGACACTTTAGATGGCCTAAATACGTCCTTACTGGAACTAGCTCCTATGCCTGCTCTACCGCTAATACCTACTCTACCTCCAATACCTACTCTACCACTAATACCACCTTCCTTACGGCAAGCTCCCTTACGGCAGGCTCCCTTACAGCAGGCTCCCTTACGGCAGGCTCCCTCACGGCAGGCTCCCTCACGGCAGGCTCCCTCACGGCAGGCTCCCTCACGGCAAGCTCCCTCACGGCAAGCTCCGTCGCGGCAAGCTCCGACTACAGCCACACCATTACCCGTTTCGGCTGTCGATTGGGAGCAAATTAAGAAGTTTAGGAGTATACTACAGGCTAAATGTATAGAGACGTGCAGCCGTTATAAGGAGCGGTGGTTCTAAATAGGCCTAGCTATAGAGGGTGATAATATAGGTATATGCAAAGCCTGCATTAAGGACGCCAATAGCCTTAAATATCCAACCCTTCCTCCCCTATTTGGTGAAAGCAATGAGCTCGATCTAGGGCCTGTTCCTAGCTTCTTACCTATACTTACCGCAATAGAGGAGCTTCTAATTGCGCGCGTATACGTTTATCTGCAAGTCGTGCGTATACGCAGCCAGTAATATCGCTATACTAGTTATATCTGCTGCTTTGGCTAAAATATACTAAAGACTTAGAGGTAGCTACTACGGCTACCTACTAAACTTAATATACTAGTCGTGAGGCCTATAGTAGTAGAGGGTAGCAAATACCTAAGTCGACGGTTTACCAAGCGGTATACCGTGAGGCGCTCTACTATATTACTATAGCTTTACTTTCTAAAAATCAATTATCCTAATTATCGCGACGTTAAAATATATAGCACCTGGCTTACTAGCTTACCCAAAAATGGCTCTATATTAGATTAGCTACCTTATATTAATAAGTCGGAGTCTAATTCTAGTGGCCTAACGGCTTACCTTACTGCTCCTATATAATATCCTACTGTTAATCCTCTACCTGCTAAGCTTGGCACTAATATACCAGACGGCGAATTTAATAACGACGTACTAGATACTTTGGTTCTTAATTTAGTGCCTAACCTTAATAAATTAGAGCTTTTAGGTCGCGAGGTTTAACACTAATAAGACCTATAAGCGGGCTTAGAGGTTCCTACTATACAATAAACACCTCTCTCTAAGCGATTAGCTAGTTTCATTATACGCGGCGCCTTTCCTACTCTATTTCCTTATGGCAAAGCCGATTTTAACATACTATAAAGCCGTACGATTACCCTAGCTGCGTACGCTAAGCATATGCTTAAGTATTAGGACGGTCAGTTTAGCCGCTACCCCTTATTTCGCTACTATGTGTTTAATCGGATTATAAAAGAGCAAGCCCTTAACGCCACCCACTTCCTCTACAGCCGATTAAATAAGAATAATCTATTTTTAAATAAGCTTAGTAATCTTATAAATGGTAATAAGGGTGGCTAGTTGCTAAATAAGATTGTACGGCATATACGGAACCTTAAGGGCACTAGACCTTACTAGAGGCAGAAGAGAAATAAGCTTACGGCTTATGCTAAGAATATTAAAAGCGGGTCTCTATTCTTTATACTTAGCGCTATTAATCTACATTGGTATAATCTACACTCTTATATGCCTCTATTTAACGAATATAAGGCTACTAATAAGGCTTAGCGCTACTAGATTGCTTCTTAAAATCTTAATAATAATCCGTATATTACTACTTACTAGCTATATCGCCGCTTTAATCTATTTAGGAAGCACGTGCTTATAGGTCTATTTAATAGCACTAACTTTTAGTCCTAATTTAAGTGGTAGGTATAAGGTAGCGGCTATATATATAGCTTCTTATAGAGTTTAATAGCCCTAAGGCCAGATCTATTAGCTAGTGAATTAAGGGTAGCTTTTACTAAGTATTAGACTACTTTTATATCCGTAATAAATCCTAATTAATCTAGGCCTTTTAATCTCTAATATCCTTCTGCTCTTAGCTATAAAGAACAGCTTAATACCAGTAAGCTTCTTACTGCCTACCTTAATCGATTTTAATAGCACTATAATTACACCGAATCTTACTGCTTAAGATTAAAGAAAGGCTCTACTGGAGTAAAGGAGTGCCGCTTCTATTTTCCACGCTCTCTTTATAATAAGGCCGCTATATTAAAGGATTAAAATCTATATTACTAGACGTTCTATCTACAGTGTAATAATAAGCTTCTTAATAGTTACAACGCAGCTATAATATTAGCGTGGATGGCGAATATTAATACGTCACCCGCTATAAGCGTATTAGTAATAATTAACTATATAGGCAAATATTGTAGCAAGGAAGAGAAGAAGTTAACTTCCTACTAGGAGCTACTCTAATTAGTATAGCCGCACGCTAATAGCCTTTATACCTTTAGTTCGGTCGTAGCTAGGTTTATAAATAAGCTTATTACTAAACGCAATTAGTTAGCGCAAGAGGTATACTATCTGCTTTTTAACATTCCCCTTTATAAAGGCTCTAGGAATATAGTAACTTTAAACTACCACTAGGAGGACGATTAAAGCGCTATATATAAGCTTAATAATAGGCAACTAAGAGGGTGCGGGCTGTCTAACTATAAGAAATATAAGCGCCGTCTAGATAGGGTAGAGGACGTTACTTTCCTTAATTTTCTACTCTATTTTAATTACTCTACTTATAAGCGTTGGCTAAGAGTAAGGCCTTAAGTTATATCGTACTTTCCGTAATATAACGGCGATTATTCCTATTCGTAGTATCCTAAGTTCTGCTATATAAAGCTCATTCTTTATTACCCGTGGAGGGAGTATAAGGAAGTGGCTACTTATACTAATAGATTTAGGGCCCCTAATTATATGGCTTCCTATTAGGCTTACGTTAACTCTTATTAGCACCTATCTAACTACTTCTGCAATTGGAAACTAGAGGAAGGTTATAAAACTGCTAATAATATTAATAAGTTTAAGGGCGATTTTGTAGACGACTTGGAGCTATACTAGTCCTTTAAGGCCCTATATGCCCGCGTTTAAAATACTGACGGAGTTAAAACTAAGGATCCTAATAGGCTTAGTAATAGGGAGCTTAATTATAACTACGACTGGAGTATATATTGGGGTACGTACCCGCAGCTTAATAAAAGGACTTATTGGCAGGAAGTATAGCTACAGCCTTTACCGTTAAGCCGCCTATCCTAAACAGCAACCCTATCCTCCTTATAACCAGGTCAGCGTTATATCTATAACGCTGTAGTTAATTACTATAGGCAGATCTAAGTGGGCCTTGGCCCCCCCCTACTATGGATTAATGTTAATGGAGAGGTAGGAACCGGCAAATTATATCTTATTGCTGTCCTCTCTATTACACTTTATAATATAGCAAGGGCTAATAGTAAGCTATTACCATTAGCTCAAGCCGCCCCTATTAGGGTAGCTGCCTTTAGTATTAACGGTAGAACTATATATAATCTATTAAGGTTACTAGTAAACCGTCTATTTAACAAATTGCCTACTACTAGTCTTACGCCTCTATAATAAGCTTTTAAGGATATTTACTATTTTATCCTTAATGAGAAATTTATAATTAGGCAAGTACATCTAGCCTAGATTAATTACTGCCTCCGTTAGATCTACTCTATACGTAACAATAACTACTTTAAAGGCTTAAATATCTTACTAGTAGGCGATTTCCATTAGCTTCCCCCTATAGGTTAGGCGGCCTTATATAGTAATCTACCCGCTAGGCCGTTAAAGCTAGCTAGCTATAGAAAGGGAGCCTATAAGGCGATTAACCGAATAGCTGTCCTAGATTAAGTTATACGGTAGGGCGGTGATAACGCTAAGAGCTCTGTATTTAGGACCGCCCTTATAGAGCTATATAGTAATTCTATAAGTAATTTAACCTAGAAGCTTCTTTTAACTAGGTATAAGCAGGGCCTATCCACCAATAAGGTTGCGGGCTTTAATAACGCAATTCGGCTATATGGCATACGCGCTGCTATAGATAAGTATAATACTATTTGGCTTTGTGACCTTTTACAGCCAATAATAGCTATTAAGTTAGTTAACACTAGTGTAGGTGCGCGGAAAGTTACTCTTAATTAGTGCGATACTATAGAGAATCTAGCCCTATATATTGGCGCGAAAGTAATACTAATATAGAATATCTAGGTTAAACTAGGCTTAGTAAACGGTACTACTAGTATAATTAAAGATATTATATAAAAGGGACACGCGGATATTAAAAAGGATCAGCCTTAGTTACTACTAATTACGGTAAATAGGTACAACGGACCTGCCCTATTTACTTGGCAGGATAGTAAAAAAATTATCCCTATATTTTCTATACTTTATAAATAAAAGGGTATAAGAGGCTCTTATTTACGGCGTTAATTTCTAATTACTCTAGCTTTTACTCTTACCGTATATAAAAGCTAGGGCCTAATACTTAACCGGGTGGTTTTAGATATTAAGGAAAAGGATAAAATAGCTAGGCTAACCTATATAGCAATCTTATAAGTTAAGAAGCTTTTAGAGCTTATATTTAAATATAGGTTTAATATAAAACGATTTTAATTATCTATAAGTAAGACTAAAGAGGTATAATAAGAAGATTTTATACGGAGGTAGTAGCAACTACTTATAAACGACTTTTCCTAATTAGGAAATTATATACTGGCTTGGAGGTAAGCGGAGAATATAGCATTCGTCTTAATTTCCTAACTTTTGAATAGCTTAACCGCGAAATCCAATTTTCTAAATTTTAACCCCTCTATCCATCCTACCTTCTTACCGCTTTTAGGGCTGTTAGATATACATACAATGGTATATAAGGAGAATTGGCAGTATTACCAGATTAATATTGCTGCTATCTATAGCGTTAATTAATTTTTAGAATTTTTTAAGTTTTTTTAAAGGGCAGAAATGTCGCTTATATAAGGAGTTACGTAACCTCTAAGAATATATGCTACTTAAGACCGCATATTAGCAACCACAACTTCTCTATACTATAGTTAAGATTTTATATATACTATACCTAGAGCTACTTAAAATAACTATTACCTATAGATCTGCCGATTTATAAATTAAAAATTAGACGTAGTTAGAGCTATTAGTAGGGGTTATTAATCGCGCTCCCTATAACAAAATCTAACTAACGAATAAACTAATAAATTAAATTAAAAGTTTGGAACGTCTAAATAAGGTTCTGCTAAGATACTAGCTGGACCCTAACCTAGACCCTTCCTAACCTGTTAAATTCTAAAAATAATAACCTCTACCAAATTAAAAATTAACCTTATCCTTAATAAGCTATCTAATTGGATTTAATAGTTCTTTATTATTTAAGATATAGCCAAAACTAATAAGGTATAGCAGTATATTAACCCATTTAAGAAAAAAGATAATTTTTTAAAGCTAGAACTACTAAGTCGGCCTACACTAAGGGATATACTACCTACGGCTATATTAATAGTAAAGCTAGACCTAAACTAGCTCACTACCTATAATTAGCTTTACGCCAAATATAAGGATAATTTACGCGTATACTAGAAGCAAAAATAGGCTATAAATGATATTAATAACTACATCGTTCGCACTACATTGGTAGCCTACCTTTTACTTATTAACAGCCTTAGTAGTCGGTTACATTAAATATTTAAGGCATCTCTACTACTATAGTAGCCACTGCAGTGATAGAGATACCCCGTATTTTAGTAAGCAATTAAGCCTATCTTATACGAGAATCTTATACTATTAGTATTTACTAAATCACGTACTCGTAGGGCCTCCTCCCGTCTATAAATACTCCCTCCTCTATACCTTCCTCTCTTCTTCTTTCTTCTTCCTTATAAGAGCTAGAGGTGCTCTAATACCCCTCCCTAGTCCCCACTAAGGGATCTATTAGTCAATATGGCGATATAGATAGCATCTAATAAGGAGACGGGTAAGAGAGAAGATAGGAAGGACGGAGGGGCGTCCGGTAGGTGTTAGTTGAGCAACGTTAATATCTATATTATAGCTGCCTAATCTCCCATTTACAGGCCTCCTCCCGTCTATAAATACTCCCTCCTTTATACCTTTCTCTCTTCTTCTTTCTTCTTCCTTATAAGAGCTAGAGGTGCTCTAATACCCCTCCCTAGTCCCTACTAAAGGATCTATTGGTTGACGTGGCGATATAGATAGCATTTAACGAGGAGACGGGTAAGAGAGGAGATAGGAAGGACGGAGGAACCTCTGGTAGGTGTTAGTCGAGCAATATTAATAGCGGTTTTTGTCACCCAAAAATTACGTTATATATGATATTTGGGAACGCAAATATGTACCCCCGTCCTATACTTACACTACTACTAAATATTTTAGATTTCGCACTTAGAGCTGCTTATAATAGGCATTCCTAGAAGATCTGCCGGTTTAAAGCTCTATAATTAAACGTTGTTAACGTTTTATATAGGGGTTGTTGATTAAGCTCCCGGGACACGATTTTTAAAGTTTAACACTATACTAATATTACGACCTTCTTGCAGTGGCCGAGCCACCCCTAATCTCCTCCCCCTCCTCCCCCCTCCTATTACTCGGCGCCGAGCTATTACATTATCACTGAGCCATCGCGTTGTCGTACGTCCGAACTGGGTGGGTAATAACGTGGTTACTTAATTATGTTAGACGTCTGCATACAGTTATATCTCTTCCTACACGCGTAT
>Ga0307515_10011496_pt1 | contig 16801 bp, 8 predicted proteins | sample 17_EM_MG_FD_194513 | JGI IMG/M metagenome (GOLD analysis project Ga0307515, IMG submission 194513) | Populus trichocarpa ectomycorrhiza microbial communities from riparian zone in the Pacific Northwest, United States - 17_EM | ecosystem: Host-associated > Plants > Roots > Unclassified | place... | reverse complement strand
TTCAATAAAAAAAAATATAAGTTGTCCTCTCATTTGTTTTTATTTTAAATTTGATTGTTATTCTTTTGATCGTTATTTTTTTTTTAGATTCTTTTGTAAAGTTAATTTTTTGTTCATTTTTATATGTCAATGAAGACACTATTACCAGTAATATTTCAATATCATCCATCATGTTGATCCTATATTTTCAGTCTTTTTATTGACTATCCTGTCAATCTATAGTTGCTTATAAAAGACCTCACCTCCAAATCTAATAAGCAAAACCCAAATTCTCTCGTCAATGACAAAAATATTAATAGATTTTACTTAAAAAACATTTAACAAAGTTATGTGTATAATATTATATTTTAAATATTTATATTATATGTGTAGTTACATTTTATAGAGCAAGCTATATATATATATATATGAATATATGATATAATTATTTCTTTTACTATTATATATTTTTATTGTATCTTGTCAAATAGTTATATTTAATATTTTATATATATTAGATAAAATTCAGAAAAATATTAATAGAGAACACTATTCAACCCGTTAAATTGGTGTGAACAGGAAAAGAAAGCAGCGGACGCAGGGAAAGGAAAGATCGAAGGGTAGGGATGCGCTTCTAGTTATTGTTTCAATGGCTGCTCCATTTGTGGTGGCGGCTGAGACGTGGTGGTGTTGTCCTGTGTGATGAGCTGGAGCTTCTCAGGCTGGGTGGTTTGGTGACCAGGCTTGGCTGGTCGGCGGCGTGCATAGATGATCAACCCTTCATGAAGTCAAAGTTACACATGGTATTTATTATTTTCTTACCCAATTTTTTTTTTAAAATCTCTGTTAATTTTTATTTGTTGGGGCTATAAACAAGATGAATGATGTGAAATGATTCTGTATGCAACACTTAAAATACACAAGCTACATGCTACGTAATTTGAATAATAATAAATAAATAAAAAATATCAATGACTCTATTTTAAAGAGCATAGATGGCATGCATCATGTTATTTTAAATAGCTATTTTAAACACAATTCACGTTTTCATTGAAAGAACTATTACCTATTTGTTGATAAAAAGATGCAGTGTCATTGACAATTATAATTATTGTAATTCATTAAAAAAAAAAAAAAAAAACTCTTGTCATCATGCTAGTCTTGGTGTAAAGGCCAAGTTATAATTATCGATTAAAAAAAGGGGGGACCTGAGATATGTATAACAGTCTCTTTATTGATCATAACTTTTATTTATTTATTTATTTATAGAAAGAACTTGCTCAAAAGAGTTGATGTAACAGTAAAGGCGATTGTTGTGTCTAGATGAAAAGAATGCTAACAATACAGCATTTTTTTCATTTTATTTTGTCCTTAAAATAATATAAGATATACCCGTAATTCTAGCCACAACAAAATGAAATTAACAACATTAGTTTGAGCCACGATTTGTTATTATAATGTCTACAAAACCACCGCTTTCTTTGCAGAGAAGCCAGTGGATGTGAGTGCTGCTTCTTCTACACCTTTCCGCAATCCCAAGCAAATTTGGACCCAAAAAAATAAATATCCAAAGCGGCTAACTAGGGGCGATGATGCCAAACAGGCCCAAATTAATCAAGGCTTACCTTGTATGTTACTAACTGGGGGGTGTTCGTTCACTTCATTGGGCCAAGTTTTAACCTATAATTATATTTATTTAATTTTTAATATTTTATATTTTATAAATTTCATTTTATAATTTATAACGGTCAACGCTTCACTTTATAACAAACAGGGACAAAACGGTCAATAAAAAAAGGGCGGGTAGGATCCAAATTCGAAGAGAGTAAAAAGTGACTCGGATGGCATATTCTCAGTATCCTAGCGTCTAGTGCTTGTATGTGAAATTAGCATTCCTCGCGTTCGTCCTAATCCAAAGAAATTCTGCCACGTGCCACGTCCACAACAATGTGTTATTTTTAGAGGGGCTGGCACGTTCTTCAACACTAAGATTACGTTATTTGTTGCCCCTATTGATTTATTTATTAATCAATAATTCACTTCTATTTGTATAGTTTAATAATTTTCCTTATAAATCTCTTTTTACATGCCCTTTTTCGTGGAAAAAGGAAAATCACTTATGTCATTTTTTTTTATAAATTTTTATACGTGTGATAATATCATATTTAACTCTTAAATTAGGAGTAATATGATATATCGGGATAGTTGAATCCAAATCATTAATTTTGAAATAAAAAATTTGGATTTTATTTATATAAATAAAGCTACCCACTAATTAAATGAAGTGAAATTCTAATTATTAAAATTCAAATCAATGATCTGGATGTTGGTATTCCTATCTTAAAAAGGAGTCTAATCCAATAATATATTTTTTAAAAAAACTTGGTCATCTCATCAAAATATTAATATTGGTTTGAAAGTATGATAAAAGTTGTGTTTTAAAGTTTATTTTACTAAAAAATATATCAAAATAATATATATTTTTTATTTTTTAAAATTTATTTTTGATATCAATATATTAAAAAAATATAATACATTTAAAATATTAGTTTTAAATAAAAAAAATTCACACGAGAGCTTATAATTTAACACCACCAAATTATCCAGTGGCTAATAATCAAGGCTATTTACCATATTAGATTAGAGAATATTTATGTGGGATTATTTAATCTAGAATAAGTTTTTTTTTTAGTGGAGTGGTTGATAGTTTTTTAAAGTATTTTTTATTTAAAAATATATTAAAATAATATATATTTTTTATTTTTTAATATTAACACTTCAAAAAATAAAAAAATAAAAAAAAATAATTTAAAATAAAAGAATTAAATTTTTTTAATACTTTTTAAAAATACTTTTAATACATAAAATTAAAGATTGTTAAAGGATGTGAACCTTTTGGCATAAAACAATGACGGTGTCTTTGGGAAAAGTAAGGGCAATATTGACAAACCAGGAGAAAAAGTGATGCAATGATGAAGGGGTTAAAAAGTAAAGTTGATCGGCGAGAGAGGGAACACACGCTAAAATGTCCAAAACAAATATAATAATAAAGGATTATATAACTAAAGAGTAAAAATGAAGAAGTCTATTATTTAAAGAAAACAAAAACCAAAACAGCTTCGACTTTCTTTATCTGCAAATAAACACAACAGCCACGAGTTCTTCATCAACACAAAAGCTCTCTCCTTCTCTTGGCACACGGTTAGGTTTCTTTATACTTGATTTTCATATCTTGTATAGGAATTTCCTATTCTCTTTCTTGAATTATGCTCTTGGTTTTGGTTTCTCTTTTCTTTCTTGTGAACTGGTGGGTTATCGATGTTGACGAAGATGATGGTTCACCCGTTTTCTTTCTTTTTTATTCAAGTATTGGATGGTTGTTGTTTAGGTCAAGACTTGGGTTTTTTTTTTAATATCTTTTGTTGTTTAATTATGAGTTGTTGATTTTTATTTAGGTTGGGGGTTTCTTTTGGGATAATTCTTCTTGTTTAATAGTATGTCATGGATCATCGTGATCATCTAGTTTTTCTTAAAAGGTTGTAAGTTTGGATTATGGATTGAAGCTTATGCTCTCATGGACCTTAAATTTTGAAGAATTATATATATATTAGTTGCTATGTTGTTTCTAGGGTAATCGGTTTTTTAGAGGAAAAAAGAATGGAGAAAGCAATTTTGTTTACTTATTTTGTGTGCTGTTTTCAGCAGGAATGGCAAAGAGTTATTTCAAGCAAGAGCATGATCTTGGTAAATACTCTGAATCTTGTTGTATTTTTATGTTTTGATCATGTCAAATTGATGAAAAATGTTGATTTTTTTCTTCTTTGTGTTTTGTTTTCTTCAGAGAAGAGGAGGGCAGAGGCTGCTAGGATCAGGGAGAAGTACCCAGATAGGATTCCGGTGAGAGTCCAATGACAATATCCTCTCTCAATTGTTTATTGTTAATTCCCATGTGTGAACTCTTTTGCATTAGAGCAGTGAATGCCTTGCTTGGGACTGTTAATGTGCTTAGAAGAGTGCCTGATGTTGCTTAATGCAATTACTATACCTGCCATTTTGTAACCTGGTGTCTTATATCAAAGTTGTATATATGGTCAAAAGTTGAGTATACAGTGGTGCATTTCTTTCTGCCTGGAAAGTCTAACACCTATGTATTTGCTAAATGTATTTTAAAATATCTTTCAGGGTTTTGACAGTCAAACACCTATAAATATAATGAGGACCTTGAACTGTAGTCTTTATCCAAATGATCTAGCAGCAAACAGCTTCTGCTTTTATATGGATTTAGGTTGTGCGACAGGTTAATTCTGTTTGCAATTATCATCCATGGCAAAGTCTGATGGGGCATTATTTACAATGATTGGTTGGAAGGTTTTAAAAATGAGCAAACCCAGTAGACTATGAATGTATGGTGCATTGGGAACAAGTAAAGTAATGGATCTGCTGCATGCTCTTGATGCTTTTCTTTTCTGTGGGTTGTATTGAAAAATGCCTTATACTAATGATCTTACCTTTTCCCACTGTGTACATAATTTTACCAGTCTCTTGGAATGAGATTATTTTTGGCTACAGGATACAGCAATTAAAATGTGTCTCTTGCTTCAGAAAACATATCACGATTTAATCTCTGATGTTACTTTGTAGTTGCTGTCTATGATTGCATGAGTTGAGTGTGTGTTTAAAGAATCTTATACGTATTTTGCATTTTCAAGCTAACATGTTTCTAATTGTGCTTGTTTGTTTTTAAGGTGATTGTGGAGAAGGCAGAAAGAAGTGATATACCAAACATAGACAAGAAAAAGTAAGTAGAGTGGATAACTTTCTGATTCTATTCACTTCTCACCTTTGCCACCTCTCACATTTAGGGGAATCCAACACAAACAGTTTCTAGTTTCAACACACATACATTCCTGCAGGTGGCACACGCAAAGCTGAAATATGACTTGATGGTCATAACCTCAGAGAACCCAAGGACGATTGTAAAACTGATAATGTAAAATTTTACTTGTGTGAAAGTGGAACACCATATAACCTATGGTTTCTGTCTTCATGATACTTTGCTCTCATGAACATTAAATTTCTCTGGCTAGCGGTTTCTAGAAGTTTCTTCTTTGCATTTCATGATTGTCAGAATACACAAGTGGTGTCTCCGTAAATTTTTTCTCCTGCTTCTGACCCTTCTTGCCCATTTTCGCTGTAAAGACCGTACCTGATTGCCTAAACATCACCGATCCGAGCCTACCATTCAGCACCCAACCACCTCTCTAGTTTTTATTTTGCTTCTTTTTATCTTTGTTATACTACTGTGGAATGACTTATCTTTCTGTCTTTTAATTATGGCCATCTTCTAAATGGTTTAGCCCTAGAAAATATATATGTTATTTATTACCTGGATTATGATAAGCTGCTATGCTTGATGATATTGAGTTTCCCCCGCTATATTCTGAACCTGAAAATTGCAGGTACCTTGTTCCGGCTGACCTGACTGTGGGGCAGTTTGTCTATGTCATCCGCAAAAGGATCAAGTTGAGCGCAGAAAAGGCAATCTTTATATTTGTGGATAATGTCCTCCCACCAACAGGTTAACTCATGCACATATGTTGTCTTTCTCATTTAGATGTTGTGATTGGCATTTTGATTGGTAAAGGTGCATGGAATTGTCATCTGTTTTGTTGTCTATAGGTGCTATCATGTCTTCCATATATGAAGAGAAAAAGGATGAAGATGGGTTTCTCTATGTTACCTACAGCGGAGAGAACACTTTCGGAACTCAGATTCCACTGTAGCCATCTGTGGTTGCCTCGTTTCTTTCCTGGTTTCACCAAATTTGATTTCATGACTATTGTCTACACCGCCTTGTGTCAATAGTTCTTTATTCTGCCTAAATATACATATATTTCCAGTCATGTATATAAGCTTGACAAATCCTTTCAATCTTAAATCATCTTTAATACTTCTTCACTGGATGCCTTTGAATCTCATGATTTCTATTTCAGCTTTTATCTTGAAAATAAGGAGTATTAATCCAACTGAAATGTGAAAATGAGGTCAAGTCGCTGACTCCAGAAGACGGTGAATATATTGAGGCCTTAGTGATAGTCCGGTGCGGGGTCATTCTGGAGGGATGGCCATTTGGTAGTTAGAAAACTCTCAGGTATCATTGTAGTGGCCATAGCATCAGGGATGTTGCCATTGCACATTATTGCGGATGTAACAATGCAGTACCGGGCTTCTGTCGTGGAGGAGTTTTTGCCCTGTTCAAAATTAGTAGACTTTGCAACCCGGAACCACTGCTAAATGAATGAATCTGTGAAGGGATTAATTGAAAAATAAAATACACGGTTGCCGGGATCAAACCCTGGTCGCTAGCGTGAGAGGCCCGGGTCGCTAATCACTATGTTACAACGACCTTGACGCGCGAAAATGAACTAGTCCTGCGCTAAACTAGAGGATTTAGTCAAAACCGGCCAAGGACTTCCAAGGAATTAATCTAATAATTGAACGACTTAATCTAAAAATTTAAATTATAAGGTGAAGTTCTATAAAATAGTCTTGTTATATCCATTAACATGATAGTTGATAGTGTTTTGAAATTAAAAACTACATTCTAACCAAATTGGCAATTTAATTTTAGTTAGAAGAGAAATGGATTCTAACCAAATTTTGATCGTTGGACCGATTATAGTTTTTCTAGGAGATTTTAGAGGCCCTTTCTCCTACAAGGTTCAATTTTTATAGTCAACTTAGGTTGGTAAGGCTCCCAAATTATCTCCAAAAAGCACTATCCAGGTTTTGCCATACTTTTCTAATTATTTTAGAATTCTTTTTACTATTTAATTAAGAACTCTTTCATTATTTTTTCAATTTTGTTTAGGATATTTTTCTAGTATAGAAGCAATCTAGAAGAGCTTTCATATTAAGTATTGATTAGGGAAAATATTGAGTAATAAAAAATTAAATTATGGTTTTTGTGGTTAAGCCCTTTTCGACAAAATTATGTCTTTTTTTGTGCATGCTATCTTTTTCGTGTTGTTTTTGTTTTTGTCGGTTGGTATTAGAATCCAATGATTCCTAGTGATTAATATTTTGTGATGGAATAACCATGGATGGAAGTATGTTTTCCTTGTAAAGAGATGTTCAAGAACTAAGGATAGAAAATATATAAAAATAAATTACATAATTGACTCGATAATTAGTAGAGATAACAACCCTAGTGGATTATAAGGAGAGTGGTCATGAATCCACGGATAACTTTGAAACCTTGTTTTAGAGGCGAGAACAACAGAGTTAGCCTTTGGTCTGGATGAGTATTTTGGAGATTTAGGGTTTTGGATAATACTCTCTGAGTTCACAAGAACTTTGCAGGTAGAGAAGTTTATTGATTGGTTTAATGAGGTAAAATAAGGAGTGGTTTTTGGTGATCCTGTTTATAATAAGATAAATGTGAATTGATATTCTCCACCAATTTGTGATGTTTATTTTGATGATAATGGTACCATAAAAATTGACAGTAATGGGGAGCGATAATGTCATTAATGATGTCCAAATTGATAAGTTAAATGTTAAATCAAAAGAGAACATGGAAGGTGCCTAACAAAAAATTTTTTTTGTTGATTTAGGCTATGTTGATATTTTTAATTATAAATTTTCTATTATCACATCAGTAGACTTGTTCAAGGATTAAATGGATACAACACATGTTAATGAATGACTAATTAAAGTTTATATATAGAATTGTTATACACCTTAAGTGAAGAAATAAAGGAGTTTAAGAGTCTTGATATGGCATCTAAGAGATCGAGGCAAGAACAATTTAAACTCGAGGACGATATGTTTCTAACATGGGGAGATTGACACATGAGATATCGATCAAATACGCAATTTTATGGTAATGGACATAAATTTTAATATGACCGTTTGATCAAGTTAAAATTTTGATAAGAGATTCTGGATACCATTTTTTTTATAAGATATGGTTTTTATAGTCATCTAAGATCGGTAAGGCCCAAAATTGGACCAAAAAGTTACTGTTCGGGATTTGCCATATTTTTCTATTTGGGTTCCCTTTTCTATTTAGTTTATAACTTTTTTATTATTTCTCTAGTCTTGTTTAAGTAATGTTTTACTAATAAATAGGAAACCTAGAAGAGATTTAATATTTAGTATTGGTTAGATAAATTATTGAGTAATAAAAATTTGAATTAGAATTCTTGTGGTTAAAACTATTTTCCAATAGAGTTTTGACTTTATTTATGTTTGCTGTCTTTCATGTGATGTTTTCATCTGCGCTAATTTTATAACAAAAAATCATTTTAATCTAAAATTTTAAATTTTTGGATGAAGTTTCAAGAATAATTTTATATTATTTTCTAACATATACATAAAAGTTTTTTTGAACATACAACTTGCATAGATCCACCACCATTTTATGCTTAATTTTTAATTTAAAAGAAATAAGTATAATAAAATTTAAATTCTTAATCATTTAATCATGAACACCTAATAAAATTTAAAAAATAACTTTATATTATTTTTTAATATCACCTTGGCTCATGAATGACTTTTTTTTCCTGACAATTTTCTATTGGTGCCTTGTCATTCTGTGGTGTAACTTTAGCAATAGAGAATCATGTGTCTTTTCCCTTTGAACCGAATACAGTAGCAGCATTCTCTTTCTTTCTTTCTTTCTTTTTATTTTTTCTTTTATTTTTTGCTGAACCGCTGCTAGTATTGGCAGCGTTAAGCAGCTTCCGTTACAACGCATAAAACCCCACAGAACAAAGTTGAGAGAGGCTGAAACCTTGCTCGGAGAAAATAATTTAACTTACAAAGAAATTTTTAAAAATATATTTAATTAAAGATAACTTTCTATTTAAATTAAAATTTTATTACAAAACCGAGTTAAAATTTTGATTTAAAAACTTTTTACTTTTTACTTATAAATTCTAACTTACACTATATTTTTTTTCCAGAAAGAATGCTTTAGGTCATTCTTATCAAACACGCTTCTCACTTAAAGTTATTTTTATCATAAATTATTCATTACAAACAACTTTTTTAAGTTAAAAATCAAATTTAAATATCATTTTGCATAAACCATACTAAACATTCTAAGTAACATATTTTTTAAGTCATGCTTCAAACACCGAATAAATTCACCAACCATTCTGCAAATGGTCCAAACAAAATAAAACGAAGCAAAAGAATATTATTAGATATATACATGCCATGTCTCATGGCCCACAATTCCTCGCCATGTCCTTCATCAGGAGGGCAAAGTAGATTAATTGGTTTTCTCATGCACGCATCGGAAAAAGCCATGAGATCATGAATAGCATATAGTACGAATTTGCTTAATTACATGTCGAAACTGATTAATACATTTGATATGAATATGCATCTATAATAAATGTTAAGGATATTCGATTAAATGGATGTATATTTGGTTGATGCTTGGGCAGGGATGAAGGGGCAAGGACGTTCTATGCTAGGAAATGATACAGAGGAAGCCATGCAGTCAGAGGAAAATGACTACAGAGGAAGCCATGCAGGAAAAATAGAAACTTGAGCTAACCTCCGTGAGATACCGTTACGAGTCATGCCTCTGAAACCGCTACTTCAGGCTCCATGAGTACTATATATTAAGGACCTGCAGTCTTGCTCTTGTTAGGATTGGTGTTCTACAAATTTGGAAGATGACAAAATACCTTATGGGTGAGATTTTCAGTATTTCTCCAAAAAGATGCTCCTCTATCTGAAAACAATGCGCTCCATTTAACAAAATTTTCATATGGATAACATATATACAAGTTCTAAACAATATATGGGATCAACCTGAGATCAAAACATCCAATGAAAACCTGTAACCAAATGCTGCATATTAAATATTGATTTAATATCTCCCAATTGAATTTCATTCCAATTCCAATAGTCAATGAAACTGTGCAGAGTAAAGTTTCTACTTCAAACATTACTATCGTGTCTGTTCTTGCTTCATCTTCGTCCAAGAATAATTTCATTTTGTTTTAATCATGTGCCACTGCAGCTGACAATGAATGGTTTAGCAAAATCAATAAATTCAGAAGTCCTTATCCCCAGCTTCAAATCAATCTCTCCTCCGCCCAACCAGAAGAAATCGGGATTGAGTCTTAGAATTGCTTCATCCAAAATCACCTGCGATCAAAACATCGATCCTCAAATCCAATTACTGATAATACAAGATAATCATAATCCTCTATCTAAATATATTTATATATCCACATGCTTGTCCGTGTCTAGCTTTCAGAATCTCCTTTCTGCCAATTTCAAACAATTTTGGTGAGCTTCAACCCCCCCACCATAACATTCTATGGTGTTCCCTACATGAATACATGTGCAAAAATTACAGAGACACGCATACATGTCAACAGCCATTCGCTGCAGAAATTTCCAGCTAGCTCAGGCCTATCAATGTGGACAACTCAACTTTCAGTGTCAACCCAATTTTTATTCTAGTGTCAGACAGGCAGAAAATCATTGATCTTGACCATCATTTGACTGAACCACTATAGCATATCTGAATTTAGTAGGCATGTTATTTGGAACCATGGACCACTTGAATACCCAACAGCTGGCACAGCAATTGAGCAGTTGAGGACTTGATTCATGAAAAGTAGTACCACGTTGCCATTATTTTTAAAATAGTGAATCAAGAATGCTATTTTTTTCTCTACTATTCTCTGTTTTTTTTCTTGGGCCAATTTATCAGACACTCTGTATACAAAACAGCCACACCACCCATAAAAAAGACAAGGATAAGTATCTACCCAGGCAATTTGTTCTGCTGCATCATGCAAGACAGAACACTGATGTATGTACTGTCTGGAAAACATGAGTCAAGAACACATGCACCGCAAATAGATCTCAGGTATGTTTTAAACTATGATGAAGTTAAAAGACAATTGAGTTAAAAAAATCGGATGAAATCAAATAAGACATGATAAGGATCAATCCTAATTTTTTTATTCTGGCAATTACATTACACTTTACAGCTTAGCGATTGATCTTCCTTTCCAAGTTTACCAATATGTTTGTAAGCAAAGATGAAGTTTGAAGTAGAAATTCCAATAAGAGATTGGTTGTAAGCAAAGAAATATAAAATTAGAATGACTTGAAATAGAATACTTAACTGAAGGGCTAAATATAGCAACTAATAAGTTCATTCCTACTTCCTAGATTGAGAACTAATCGTGAGAATATTCACCGGAATGTTGGTTTTCATGCCAATACATGTCACCGCATTGTGCCCGTATCCTGTCAGCTTCATTGATGTCTCCTCAGGGGCAAGCCTCACTGCAAAGTTAAAAGATGTAACAATATTTCATTGCCTCCTCACTAAATAATCACATTAAGCTCAAAGAGACTAAGCTTTTTATTAGACGTTGCAATTTGCAGTCAAACTTGAAATCTCTTTTGTACAAAATCATGCATAATAGTCAAGATTATAAATTCCCAGATGATTTTACAATGTCCAGACATACAGATTTTGCTAGTAGAAAATAAACAAGCAAGCAAACAAACAAACAAACAAATGATCATTAAAAGATGACGCATCATCCTGCACTAAAACTCCTTTACCAACACACAAATTACTTGGCACAATTCATTGAGTGTTACATGTTGTTTCTTTTGTTTGTTTTATAACCCCTTTACAATTCAAAGTCAATGACTCAGTTTGCATGAACATCAATCCTCATTATTTTCTCAGCTTTTCATTCATAACCCTTGTAGTATTTGCTTTATAACCATGAGTGTATGCACATGATCACTTCAGCTATAACTTTCCTAAATGAATGCACAAGCAGACAAGGTGTCAACACATCCAAGATGTCACGGTCATTCCTAAAACAAACCATTCCTATCTATGCATGTATACAAGGAAACAGTATTCTCATCAATTAATGTATGATTGTTGTCCATGAGCCATTTTATGAGAGAGAGTGAGAGAAAGAATTCAAATTATCAACTGATTTTTCCACAATCATGATATGAAAAGAAAATTGGGAGGCATGTGAAGATTTTAAGCAAGTAGATTAGACATCAGCAACTTATGACGATGCAGCTGAAAGAAAGGCATGTGAACCAACAGGATTAAAGACAATGAGATATTCTGCCATCATGATACCTAAATGCAGAGAAGCATCAGGCTAGCAAGTGTATCATCTCGGGATTCCATTCCACAGATAAATGGAAGGCCTTTTTTTTCTTTATTAACCATTGGTAACTAATCTTTATGTTTTTTTATCATATCATGCAAGGTAAACAAAACCACAAGAATATAATAGGGCTATTTATGCAACAGAAGGAAAGGGTAATAGAAACAGTGAAACATGACAAAGGATGCATTATTTTTGCTAATTGAGTGGAAAGTATGATATATTGAATCAACGTAGAAGACTGTGTAGAGTGGGTAGTTTCCGAAGCTATAACTATAATCTATTTTACTTTCTTTAGATTAAATTGAATGACCTATCTGGTCACCAGAGCCAAAAATGATATCCACCCACCTCTATTGCATGATCAGATAGTTGTTTAATTAAATTGTAATTGTTACCAGCCTCTTGTGCGTGCACAAATCAAATAATCATTGAATTGCATTGTATCGTAACTTTTATGGACTGCTGACTTTATTTGGTCTTATGCTCAGTTTTTAGAGAGACATGAAATAATACACAACTGTGTTCAGAATGACATGTTAGTATGTAATTTGTATGCTTGACTGATCAATAAACCATTTTTACCATTTGATTTATGAATTAAGATGTTATATCAACCTTTATGATCAACAAGTGGATAACAACAACTTACAGTTGAATCTCTTTTTAGCTATCTTGCCATCATTGAGAGCATACAGATAGTTTTTAACAGTTTCAGCATTGAATCGAGCAGTGTACTGCAGTAAAAGAGGTGTTGTCTTGTAAGATAGTTCGTGAATCATATGAAATGGTAAGCTGTAATGTGGATTATGGGAAAGCAAGATACCTGAACAACAACTATGTAATACTTCGAATTATTGCAGTCACTGCAGTCAGTGATATTGGATGGGGCCTGGGTATTAACCTGAGAAAATAATGAACTTCAGTCCAACATTCAGAAAATGTAAGGAGAATTTACATGAACTAATGCTAATACTGCAAGAAAAGAAGAAAGTTCAATATTAAGTTTTAATAGTATCTTGTCAGTTATCATTCAAAGTGATACAGGAGGAGGCGAGTGATGAATAATGCCCTTATAAGACGAGGTTGACAGAAAAGAATTTGATAGTACAAATGGCCAAGACAAAGCAATAAAAATAAATGAATATTGATTGCCATGAAATCCTGTTGTATCCAAATCATATCACAAGGAATCAGATTACTGCTGTGATGGTTAATACATGCTTTCAAACAGAGCACCTATTTTACAACATATTCCAACCTGTCTCAAGCAAAAAATAGTACAAAAATTTATCACGAAAGACTATGCAATGTGTGGTCTTATCAAACTAAAACTCTACTGATAATTCAAAAAAAAAAAAAATAGTGTGGAATAAAAAACCAACGGTTAGGCAATTTGAGTCAACATAAGAAAAGGTCTAATTTCATTTATCATTTTATATTAGAAATTTATGTCCTAAATTAAAAATTAGAATGAAAAAAAAAATCTGCTTTCTTTGAGTTCTCAAACTAATCAAATATTAAATTGAACTCTTTTCACTTTAGAATAAGAATTCTCTTGTTTACTGAATTTGAAAAGGAGTGTTTTTTAAAATAATAATAATAATAATAATAATAAGGAGAAGACACGAAGGTACATTTTTCTAGGGTATTTTATCATTTCTAGGATGGGGATTCGTATTTCCCCCCATCGACCTGCTGTTGCTTGGTTTTCAAATCCAAAAATAAATTTAATTATACTCTGTAGAAATGGGTATAGGAGGACAAACTTTAATTACCAATGAGTATTGTATGTCAAACAAAATGTTAATTTTCATGCCAAAAACTCAAATTTGGGCCCTTAACCGCTGCCCTCTTGGAACCTAATATACCATATAGCCACACATACAACCATATCTAATAAAAATATCCCCATTGAATCTTCTGCGAAAATCTCAACACACATTCTCTCCTTTGGCAAGGCTTGTTTTTCTTGTGTCCAGGCCACAAGAACAATCCTTGAGAATGCAAAATAGGTGCTCACTCATTCAGTTCCTTGTCTGTAATGATTAAAGAATATAGAACAACTAATAAATGTTATCATTTCTAACGCCAAGATCCATACATTCACTTAACACGATAATTATGCAATCTGTAGATTACAGCCAACAAATGTGACAAAGTTAATCAAGCAATATACGCTGTGTGATTATAAATGCATTTAGGCAAGGTCTTCTTCATTCTATCCTTCATCAATAATCATAACCAAGCAAATGAACAAAATGCTTTCTTTTTTGTCGACTCTCCGTCCTCATAAATTCCATTAATGTAGCGATACTTTTACCCCTTTTATTCAGCCTACCTTTAATTAGCACATATATATCCAATTTAATTCAAAGCCTCAAAAACCTAACTACAGCTCAATAAATGAATAATAATAATGTACCAAGACGATGCTTTTACAGAGGTGATCGATAGAGGCGGCACCGAGGACGTCGCGCCGGGACTCAAGAGGCCAATCGTAATAATCGGAGGAGACTTTTTTGAAGGCGAAGTCATTCACGCCGTTTGATCGGAGAATGGTGGAGAGGCGAGCTTCGGTGGTATCGCCGCCGTCGCAGGCGGAGAGGTTATTGTTGTTGTTGTTGTTTTGGGTAGAAAGAGAGAGCTCGAGTTTGGATATTCGATTAAGGATTCGGGTTTGAAGTCGCTCCAGCTCTGCTAGCTGTGGTTCCATTAGCGGCGCCTCCTGTATTTTCAGTTGGAAGTTGGAGGAGTTTATCATCTTGTGTGTGCTTGCTTCACAAGATTAATGAAAAAAAAAAAACAGGTCCTGGCCGTTCATGTTTCACAAAACCAACGATAAATGACTCATTAATGCATTTGAATCGGGACTAATTCGATGAATATTTATTATTCGTCAATTGGTGGATTTCATTTGAATAGTTAGGGGTGTTCATAAAGATACAAAATAATACTTTAATTTTTAAAAAAAACTAGAATAAAAAAAATCAAACTGTAAATTTTTATTCAAATATAATATTAAAACTATTTTTTTATTTTTCAAATTTATACTGATTTTATAAAATATGTATTTGGAAAAACACGTTTGAAAAGTTGTTCACCCTTTTTCAAAATTTTCACTGTTTTTCAAGTGAAGAAAAGGATATATATATATATATTGTAAATTTATACTTTAATTTATTTTTCACTGTAATATTAATATTGTAAACATACACACATATATGATGTTAATAATTTTATCATTTAATACCCACACACACACACATCATTTACATGTATTATATTTTATTTTTATATTGAATAATAAATAATATTTGAATAGTGAATATCCAAAATCTAATAAGTTGGGTATAGATATTTAAAACTCTTATTCCATGTATGATGTATGATGAATAGGGTTTAATTTTTTTTCTGTGATAAATATATGGGTATGGATATATATCTTTTATACATCAAAATTATTATAATATGGTTTTTTTTAATCTAAACTTGCTTTTAGGATAGTGATGAGGTGTTATCTAAAAAATAAATATTCTAGTAGGAAAAAGAGAAACTTGTCAATAAGATAAAATGATTTTAATTAGAGAGAAACTTTTTTTAACCTTATTTGAAATCATCTAATTTTTTTAATAATTTTTCTATTTTTTATTTTTATTAAATAAATGGTATAGAACAAACAATTTAATTTTTTTGTTATAAAAAATCTTAATAAAAAAAGAGGGATTATGCTAGCAAATTATTTTGTTTCAATAGAATTAAAATTATTAATTTTCTTGAAAAAACTATTGACATATAATTAAATAAAGAAAAAAAATGGCTCTCCATAACACTGGACCAGATCTCTTACTCTAAATTTATTTCTCAACTTTCTAATTACTCTTTGTTATCATTATCATTTCTTTTAAATATTTATTGTTGCATATAATTAATTACTTATTTTAACAAATATACGCATCATCAAATGTTAAGTTCATAATTAATATTTTTTTTAATGTTAAAAAAATGTAAACAGTGTTTTTATATTCTTTGTTTTGGCATTAAAAATTAATTTTTAATTCGACCTGCTTGAGTGAATTGGTTAGTAAAGTAAACTAATTGATGTAGATCTTTTATTGCAGACCTTACTATCCCTTTATACTCAAAGCTACCATGGAATGCCTGTAAGGGAACAACGCATTTTTCTTACCATTCCTTAGCTAAAATTTTTATTTTTTATATTTAATCCCTTTATTTTTATATTTTTATGTTTTGATCTTTATACTTTATTTTTATTATGTTTCAGTTATTGAATTACGAGAAATAATAAAAAAAATCATTGTAAAATGATTCATCTTTTATTTTTATCTTTAACTATGCCATAATTTTTTTTTTCAATTTGATTTTTGAATTCTAGAGTGATGAAAGGTTTTTAGGGGTCGTAAATGAGGTTATCGAAAGGTTTTTTAGATTTTTAGATATTTTTAAATTTAAAAATTAGTGTGGTTAAAAAATATATCAATGGATAACACGTCACGTGAGCAGTTGAATGACATGTCTTTCTGTTCGATTTCAATAAAATGGATGGTCATTTTGTTGATTTTCAACTTTTATTTTAAATATCTTAAAGTAACAATTTTTTCTTCTTATGT
>Ga0307515_10011495_pt1 | contig 16801 bp, 17 predicted proteins | sample 17_EM_MG_FD_194513 | JGI IMG/M metagenome (GOLD analysis project Ga0307515, IMG submission 194513) | Populus trichocarpa ectomycorrhiza microbial communities from riparian zone in the Pacific Northwest, United States - 17_EM | ecosystem: Host-associated > Plants > Roots > Unclassified | place... | reverse complement strand
GGCCCAATTTGCACCTCTTCCCGGGCTATCCCCCCGTGCGCAACCGCCGCACTCTAATTCTTCGTCCCCGTATTTCCTCGCAAACCCTTGCCTGACTTGGGTTTTTTGGTTTTCGGTCTGGCACTAATTATCTGAACAGTATTGGGTTTAGCCCCCCAGTCGCTTCGCTCCTGCCCCCAAGGGGCGCCGCCTGGCGGACCGGCAGAGCCGGCTCCGCGGGCGTTGCTTGATGTGCGCGTCGCTTCGCTTGCTTTTCCTTGCTCAGAGCAACGCGTTCAACTCAACCTCGCACTGGGCCGCATCACGAAAGTGAACGGCCAGCCAGCCATGCGCGCGTGCCGCTTCGACGTTGTGCAGCACATCGTCGATGAACACAGTGTCTTTCGGCACCACACCGAATCGCTTCGTCGCCAGCTCGAAGATCTCGGGCTCGGGCTTGATGAGCTGAACGCGCGCTGAAAAGATGCCGTCGGTGAAGCGGTCGAAGAACGTATTGCTGCGCTCGAGGTGATCGGCATAGCCCGCCGGCATGTTCGACAGGTAGTACAGCGGGTGACCCTTGGCGTGCAGGCGATGCAGCAGGTCGACCGTGCCAACCAGCGGCTGCAGTTCGCCAGGCACTGCGGCGATGACCGCATTCACTTCGTCCAGCGACAAACCCAGGCGCTGGGCAATGCGCGGTGCGAGTTCGGGCACGGTGATCGTGCCGCGGTCGAAGTTGCCCCAGTCGCCGCGGTAGCCTTCGAAGAAGGCATCCACCATCGCGTTTGCCGAAGCCAGATCGTGCGCATGCCGGGGCAAGAGGCGCTGCATCAGCTCATGCGGCTGCCAGCGGAAGACGACACCGCCGAAGTCGAAGACGATGTTCTTCACGCGAGCAGGCGCTTCATCAAGCCGGCGGTCGACGCATCCAGCCCGGCCACATCGCCAGAGGCGAGGCGCGGCAGCAGGTCGCTGCATAAGGCCTTGCCGAGTTCCACACCCCACTGGTCGAAGCTGTTGATGCCCCACAGCGCGCCGCTGGTGAACACGCGGTGCTCGTAGAGTGCGATCAACGCACCCAGACTGCGCGGCGTGAGTTGATCCAGCATCAAGGTCGTGCTCGGGCGATTGCCGGGGAAGGTGCGGTGCCGAGCCACGGTCTGCGCGTCGAGCGAAGCCGAAGCCGTCGGCGCCTTCTCGCTCAGCGCCTGCGCGGTGCTCTTGCCCAGCATCAAGGCCTGGCTCTGCGCGAGACCGTTGGCGAGCAGCTTGGTGTGCAGGTCGCGCAGATCGTGGGTCGGCCGCTTGACGAGGATGAACTCGACGGGGATCACGTCCGTCCCCTGATGCAGCATCTGGAAATAGGCGTGCTGGCCATTGGTGCCCGGCTCGCCCCACACCACCGGGCTGGTCGCAAAAGGCAACGCCTCGCCATCGAGGTCGACGCGCTTGCCGTTGCTTTCCATCTCCAGCTGCTGCAGGTACGCCGGTAGCCGCTTCAGGCCCTGGTGATACGGCGCAACGCTGCGGCTGGTGAAGCCGTGGAAGTTGCGGTACCAGACGTCGAGCAACCCGAGCATCGCGGGCAGGTTCTTGCCCAGAGGCGCCTGGGCGAAGTGCTGGTCCATCGCGTGGGCGCCGGCGAGCAACGCACGGAAGTTGTCAGCGCCGATCGCCAGCGCGATCGGCAAGCCGATGGCCGACCACAGCGAATAGCGGCCGCCCACCCAGTCCCAGAAACCGAAGGTGGTGCTGATGCCGAACTCGGCAGCGGCCTTCACGTTGGTGGTGGTGGCGACGAAATGCTTGTGCGTGTCGGTCCCGCCATTGGCGAGAAACCAAGCCTTGGCGACCTGCGCATTGGCCAGCGTCTCTTGCGTGGTGAAGGTCTTGCTCGCGATCACGAACAAGGTGTCGGCCGGGTCGAGACCACGCAGCACCGGCGTGATGTCGTGGCCGTCGACGTTGGAGACGAAGTGAAACTGCAGGCCGCGGTGCGCAAAGGCGTCGAGCGCCGGCAGCACCATCTGCGGCCCGAGGTCGCTGCCGCCGATGCCGATGTTGACGATGTGGCGGATGCCGCTGCTCGCCGTGTCGCGCACGGTTTCGGCATAGGCCAGCATGCGGTCCAGCACCTCGTGCACCTCGGCGCTGAACGGGCCCTGCCCCTTCGGTGCACGCAATGCCGTGTGCAGCACGGCGCGGCCTTCGGTAATGTTGACCGCGTCGCCGCGCAGCATGGCATCGCGTCGCGCTTCGAGCTGGCATTCGGCCGCCAGATCGAGCAGGAAGCGCCGCGTGGCCACGTCGATCAGGTTCTTCGACAGATCGGCAAACACCTCGGGCGCCTCGATGCCGAAGCCGGCGAAGCGGTTGGCGTCGCGATCAAAGGCTTCGCGCAGGTCGAAGCTGCGGCCGTGCGCTTCGTAGTGGCCTTGCAGGGCGGCCCAGGCCTCGGTGCGGTCGCAGCGCGGTGCAGCGCTCACTTCAGGCCCTCGATGATCTTGTCGAGCTTGACCGCATCGGCTGCGAAAGCGCGTATGCCTTCGGCCAGCTTCTCGGTGGCCATGGCGTCTTCGTTCAAGGCGAAACGGAAGCTCGGTTCGTTGTAGGTGAGCGCGTGGATGCAGGCATCGCAGGCCACCTTGGGATCGAGCGCGCGCGTCATCGGCTGCTCGCTCGCCTGCAGCTGCGCCAGCAACTCGGGGCTGATGGTCAGCAGGTCGCAGCCCGCCAACGCGACGATCTGGCCCACGTTGCGGAAGCTCGCGCCCATGACCTCGGTCTCGATGTCGAACTTCTTGTAGTAGGTGTAGATCTGCGCCACCGACTTGACGCCGGGGTCGTTGGCCTCAGCGTTCGCGGCTTCGTCCCAGCTGGCGCCGGCGGTCTTCTTGTACCAGTCGTAGATGCGGCCGACGAAGGGCGAGATGAGCCGCACGCCCGCCTCGCCGCAGGCCACGGCCTGGCAGAACGAGAACAGCAAGGTCAGGTTGCAGTGGATGCCCTCGCGTTCGAGGATGCGCGCCGCCTGGATGCCTTCCCAGGTGGCGGCAATCTTGATCAGCACGCGGTCGCGGCCCACGCCGTTGGCCTCGTACAGCGCCATGATGCGGCGCGCACGCTGCACGGTGCAGGCGGTGTCGAAGCTCAGCCGCGCATCGACCTCGGTGGACACGCGCCCGGGGACAACCTTCAGGATCTCGAGGCCGAAGCGCACCAGCACTTCGTCGATCACTTCGTCGTGCAGGCGCCCGCGGTGGGCGGCCACGGTTTCGGACAGCAGCGGCGCGTAATCGGGCTGCTGCACGGCCTTGAGGATCAGCGAAGGGTTGGTGGTGGCGTCGCGGGGCGCAAAGGCGCCCAGCTGCTTGAAGTTGCCGGTGTCAGCCACCACGGTGGTGAACTGCTTGAGTTGCTCGAGTTGGTTCATGTGCGAAGCCTTAAACAGAGGCGATATGCCATTAGAACCGAGCTCGTGCCGCAGTTCGATGACCCTGACCCTACAGTTTGACGCAAGGAAGAAACGTGGGCATCATTCCGATGAAACTAAATTACATCATCGGTTGTGCGCATGTCATTCGACCTTGTCTTCTTCGGCGGTACCGGCGACCTCACTTGGCGCAAGCTGATGCCGGCACTTTTCCAGGCTTTCCGGCACGGCAAGCTGCCGGCAGGCGGGCGTATCTTGTCCGTCGCACGCGACGACCAGAGCGACGACAAGTACCGCCACTGGCTCAAAGAGCGCTTCCAGGAAGTCGAAGGCGCCAAGCGGCCGAGCGACGAAGAATTCGCCCGTTTCGCCGAACTGCTGCACTACAAGCGCATGGACCTGTCGCAGCCGGCCGACTACGGCAAGCTCAAGTCGTGGCTGGAAGAGCGCAATGCCGACACGGCCGTGCTCTACCTCGCGACCAGCCCGCACCTGTTTCCGCAGATCTGCGAACAGCTGGGCGCCGCCGGGCTCAATGGCCCGCGCATCCGTGTGGTTCTGGAAAAGCCGCTGGGCCACGACCTCGCCAGCGCGCAAGAAATCAACCGCGTGGTGCGCTCGGTCTTCAGCGAAACGCAGGCCTTCCGCATCGACCACTACCTGGGCAAACCGTCGGTGCAGAACCTGATGGCGCTGCGCTTCGGCAATGCCTTGTTCGAGCCGCTGTGGCGGCGCGAAAGCATTGCCAACATCCAGATCACGCTGGCCGAAGGCCTGGGCGTGGGCACGCGCGGCGACTTCTACAACCGCACGGGCGCGCTGCGCGACATGATCCAGAACCATGCGCTGCAGTTGCTGACCATGGTGGCGATGGAGCCGCCGTCGAGCTACGACGCCGACGCCATCCGCGACGAAAAGCTCAAGGTGCTGCGCTCGCTGAAGCCCTTCACCGACGAATCGGTGGCGCGCGACGTGGTGCGCGGCCAGTACCGCGCCGGCAGCGCAGCAGGCAAGCCAGTGGTGGGTTATCTGCAGGAAGAAAAAGTGCCAGCCGGCAGCCAGTGCGAAACCTTCGTCGCGCTGCGCACCGAGGTGCAAAACTGGCGCTGGGCCGGCGTGCCCTTCTACCTGCGCACCGGCAAGCGGCTCGCTGCACGCGATGCGCAGATCGTGGTGAATTTCAGGCCCACGCCGCACAGCATCTTTCCCGGCCGGAACCAGCCGAACAAACTGGTCATCAACCTGCAGCCGGAAGACGGGCTGGAGCTGCATCTGCTTGCCGCCAAGGGGGCCGGCCAGCAGGAGATGCTGTCGCCGGTATCACTGGACCTGGACTTCGACAAGGCCTTTGCAGAGAACCGGGTTGGCGCCTACGAACGCCTGCTGCTCGATGCGATTGCCGGCCGGCTGAACCTTTTCGTCCGCAGCGACGAGCAGGAGCAGGCATGGCGCTGGGTCGAGCCCATCCTGGGCGCCTGGGTCAGGGACACGAGCGGGCCTCGCCCGTATGCCGCCGGCACCTGGGGCCCCGCAGCGGCGAGTGCACTGGTCGCCCGCGACGGCTTCGCCTGGTCCGAAGAACAGTAGCCGTTCGGCCATGCTCGATCGCATTCGGGCCTCCATTCCCGCCCTGCCTCCAGCCGAACAACGCGTCGCCGAACTGGTGCTGGCAGACCCGCGCAGCTTTGCCACGCTGCCGGTGACCGAACTGGCGGTGCGCGCTAGTGTCAGCAAGCCCACTGTCGTGCGCTTCTGCCGCAGCGTGGGCTACGACGGCTTGACGGACTTCAAGCGCAAGCTGGCCGGCAGCGTCAACGAAGGCGTGCCCTTCGTGCACCGCGCAGTGGACGAAGACGACAAGCCCAACGACATCGTCGTCAAGGTGATCGACAACGCCGTGAGTGCGCTGCTGAAATACCGCAATGACGCTGCCGCGCACGCCTTCGAGCGAGCACTGACCGCACTGGCCGCGGCTGGCCAGGAGGGCCGGCGCATCGAGTTCTATGGCGTGGGCAACTCGGGCATCGTGGCGCAGGATGCGCAGCACAAGTTCTTCCGCTTGGGCGTGAATGCCATGGCCATCAGCGACGGCCATGTGCAGGTGATGAGCGCCACCATGCTGCAGCCAGGCGACTGCGCGGTCATCATCTCGAACTCTGGCCGCAGCCGAGACTTGATCGACGCTGCCGAGATCGCACGCAAGAAAGGCGCAACGGTGATCTTCGTCACCGCCAGCGGATCACCACTGGCGCAAATGGGGCAGGCGGGCGGGAACCAGATCCTGCTGCCGGTGGATCACCCGGAAGACTTCGACCGCTACAGCCCGATGGTGTCGCGCCTGCTGCACTTGGTGGTGATCGACATCCTCACCACCGGCGTGGCGCTGCGGCTGGGCAAGGAATTGCGCGCGACGCTGCAGGACATCAAGCGCAACCTGCGCGCTAAGCGCTACGCTCCGCTGGACTGAGCCTTCATTTAGTTTCAGGTCTTCGGCTCAACCGGCATCAGCAGCGCGTCGACACCATACAAACGCGCCAGTTCGGCCAGCTTGCTCGGTGCATTGCGCACTGCAAAACCTTTGCCCCAGGCCTGCGCCAGGCGCTGGCATTCGAGCAGCACGGCCAAGGCGGCAGAGTCGAAGTGCTGCAGGCCGGATGCATCGACCGTCACGACAGGCTCGTCCTGCGTCTTGATGCCCTGCTGCAGCGTCTGCGCGAGCATGCGCTGCGTGTCGCGGGCTTCCTCTGTGGTGACGGTCGCGGGCAGGACGAGCCTCATGATCAACGGGCCGAGGCCTTGTTGAGGTCGACCAGCGCCTTGATGACACCATCAATGCCACTGGAACTGATCACCGGCTTGAACTGGCCCTGGAAGTTGGCAACCAGCCACAGGCCGGACACGTTCACGTCCCAGATCTTCCAGCTGCCAGTGGAATTCTCGAGCCGGTAGTCGAGCGGAATGGGCTCGCCCGAACCGCGAATCTTGCTCTTGACGAGCACTTCACCCGATTCGGCAGCGCCTGCGCGCATCGGCTCGACTTGCACGGTCTGGTCCTTCACCTGAGCGAGCGCGCCGGCATAGGTGCGCACCAGCAAGGTCCGGAATTCGTCCTGCAGCTTTTGCTTCTGTTCGGGCGTGGCCTGCCTCCACTGAGGGCCGATGGTCTTGGAGGTCATCAACGGAAAGTTGACGTAGGGCATGACCTTGGTTTCGACCAGTGCGCTGATCTTCTTCATGTCGCCCGATTGGACGGATTTGTCGGCCTTGGCCGATTCGAGCACCTCGGTCGAGATCTGCTTGACCAGGGCATCGGGCGCTTGCTGTTGAGCATGGGAGACGCCCACGGCGGCCGTCAACACGGCGGCCGCTGAAAACCATGACATGAAACGTTGGCGGAGCATTTTTGTTTCCTTTCTATTCGCGAGCCCACGGTGCGTGGCCTGGATTGGAGGGGCCTGAACACGATGAGTTCACGCACAAGCTGCCCGCATGCCTATCAACGCGCCGTGGATGACTGCGGTTGGCAGCATTACACGGCAGCAACATAGCGCGAGAACCTAGCTGCCCGGTTGAGATGCGGCAGGCGCCATAGGCACGGCCGATGCAGGCGATGCGGGAGCTGGCGCGGCTTTGTCTTTTTCCTCGTTCTCCGAAGCTGGCGCGTCGTCCGCAGGGTCTTTCTCTTCGGGCGGGTCGCCATCGAACACGAGGCTTCTGCGACGCTGCAGATAGCCGTCCCGCACGAACGCGTACTTGTCCAGCGCGATGTCGTTCAGCAATCCGCTGGCCCCCAGCAGGTTGGCCCGCGTGTTCACGAGTTGCAGGCCGGTGACCATGTACTGCGCCGCCTCGTTGCTCACGGCCGACACGGGCGAGACACTCAGATCCAGGGGCAAGGCCAACGAGTCGCGCAAAGTTGATGGCCCGAGCACCGGCCACACGACATAAGGCCCCGGGGCCATGCCCCAGTGGCCGAGAGTCTGGCCGAAATCTTCGCTTTGCCGATCGGCACCGAACTCACTGGCCACATCGAGAAAACCACCCAGGCCGAACAGGGTATTGGTTCCCACGCGCACCACGTCCTGAAAGCCGTTGGCGAACTTGCCCTGCAGGAAGTTGTTCACCGCCGACCACGCGTCGGAGAAATTACCGAAGAAGTTGGTGACGCCGCGCCGTATCGGCTGCGGCACCACGTTGGTATAGGCGGTGGCCACGGGCTTCATCACCGCCCTGTCGAGCCGGTCGTTGAAGGCGTAGACCTTGCGGTTCCAGTTCTCCCACGGGTCGATCTTCTGCGCAGCGGTCTTCGGTGCGCCCCCTGTCGTTGCACAGCCGGTCAGCAATGCAAGCAAGGTCGCGATCAACAACAAACCGAGTCTTCGCATCATTTCTTGGGTGCTGGCGCCGCAGGTTGGGCGGCAGGCGCTGCAGGCGCAGAGGGCTCGGCTGCCTTGCTGTACAAGAACTGGCTGATCAGGTTTTCGAGCACCACGGCCGACTGGGTTTGCGTGATGGTGTCACCGGCAGCCAGGTTCTTCTCTGCCGCACCAGCCTCGAGGCCGAGGTACTGCTCGCCCAGCAAACCCGCCGTGAGAATCTTCGCCGAGCTGTCTTTGGGGAAGGCGAACTTCTTCTCCAGCTGCAGCATCACGCGGGCCTGGTAGGTCTTGTCGTCGAACCCGATCGACTCGACACGGCCCACCACCACACCGGCACTCTTGACGGCAGCGCGCGGCTTCAGGCCACCGATGTTGTCGAACTTCGCGGCCACCTGGTAGGTTTCATCGAAGTTCAGCGTCAGCAGGTTGCCGGCCTTGAGCGCCAGGAACAACACGGCAGCCGCACCGACCATCACGAACAGACCCACCCACACGTCATGACGAGATTTTTGCATCGCCCATTTCTCCCATGAATCCCATCAAATCGAAAACATCATCGCCGTCAAGACGAAGTCGAGTGCCAGCACGGCCAGCGAGGCCATCACCACCGTGCGCGTCGTCGCAGCCGACACGCCTTCGGGCGTGGGTTTGCAACCGTAGCCCTGCAGCAAGGCGATGAAGGTTACCGTGAAGCCGAACACGACGCTCTTGATCACGCCATTGCCCACATCGGCCCACACACCCACGCCACCCTGCATCTGCGACCAGAAGCTGCCGGGGTCGATACCGATCAACGGCACCGCCACGATCCAGCCGCCGAGCACGCCGACTGCGCTGAACACTGCGGCGAGCAAGGGCATCGCAATCACACCCGCCCAGAAACGCGGCGCAAGCACGCGCTTGACTGGGTCGACCGCCATCATCTCCATCGCGGCCAGTTGCTCGCCTGCCTTCATCAGGCCGATTTCGGCAGTCAGCGAGGTGCCGGCCCGGCCTGCGAACAACAGCGCCGTCACCACGGGGCCCAACTCGCGCACCAGCGACAAAGCCACCAGCAAACCGACCGCCTCGGCCGAGCCGTAGCGCTGCAGCGTGTAGTAGCCCTGGAGTGCCAACACGAAACCAACGAAGAGGCCCGAGACCGTGATGATCGACAGCGAGCGGTTGCCCAGGAAGAACAGCTGATCGACCACCAACCGCACGCGGCCAAAGGTGGCGCCGACCAAGGCAATGAGCCGGATGAACAGTCGCGCGCCTTCGCCAACATCAACGAGGCCGCTGCGCACCGACAGGCCGACCGCCGCAGGATTGAGCCAATTCATCGTGGAGCCCCCACGCCGAAATCTTCAGCCACGGGCACCGCGGGGTAATGGAAGCGGACCGGACCATCAGCGAGACCACCGACGAATTGCCGCACCAGCGGGTCCTCGCTCGCGCGCATCTCGGCGGGTGTGCCCTGTGCCGCGATGCGACCGTTGGCCACGAATACCACGTGATCGGCGATGAGGAAGGTCTCATCCACATCGTGCGACACCACGATGCTGGTCACACCGAGCGCGTGGTTCAGGTCTTTGATCAGCGTGGCCGCCACGCTCATTGAAATCGGATCCAGGCCCGCGAAGGGCTCGTCGTACATGATCAAGTCGGGGTCGAGTGCAATGGCCCGAGCCAACGCCACACGCCTTGCCATGCCGCCCGACACCTGCGAAGGCAACAGATCGCGCGCGCCACGCAGGCCGACTGCATTGAGCTTCATCAGCACCAAGTCGCGAATCATCGCTTCGGACAGATTGGTGTGCTCGCGAAGCGGGAACGCGACGTTCTCGAAGACCGACAGGTCAGTGAAGAGGGCGCCGAACTGGAACAACATACCCATCCGGCGACGAGCAGCGTAGAGGCCTTGGGCATCCAGCGTTGCCATGTCCACACCGTCGAGAAGAACCTGGCCGCTGATGGGTTGCAGTTGCCTGCCAATAAGGCGAAGGACCGTGGTCTTGCCGCCACCTGAGGTGCCCATGAGCGCCAGCACCTTGCCGCGCGGCACACTGAGATTGACGTTTTCGAGAATGACGCGGTCGCCATAACCGCAGGTCACGTTGCGCAGTTCGATCAGCGAAGTCGACGCGTTGCCTGGGTTTGTCGTTTCTGCCATGAGCCTCGAAGAATTTCGGGCTCAAAGACGATGCCCGTAGAGGCAGATGATAGAAGAAACAAAGTCTGTGGATTCAACAGGTGCCCAATTCATGGAACACGCAGGAATAACAGGAAGGAAATCCAGCCCTACCAACACCCACTTGTGACTGTATTGCTTTGATTACTCTGAACGCCAAGTTGATTGATCACGTACGTCGCACAACCATCGGAAGTTTGCGGCCCTGTCGGTGTAGCCGTTGCCGTAAAAGCACCTTGAGTGACCGAACCCGAGAAATTGAGCGTGTAGTTGATTCGCCCACCCGAAATATTGACATTGATGGGAAAGGTACTGCCCGTGCCATAGCCCAGATCGACAGCGCTGCTGCTATAGGTGTTGTGAGTACTGAAGTAGCGCTCTTGACGCACAGCCAGATCCAACAAAGCTGTCTTCGCATCGGCTCGGCGCGAACGCTCGACATATCGTATGTACGACGGGTATGCAATCGCAGCCAAGATCGCGATGATTGCTACCACGATCATCAGTTCGACCAAAGTAAAGCCTAGCTGGACTGGATGACGGCCAATCCGGGACTGTTGAACTGGGAACACAGCATTCATGACGTGTACTTCCTATGTCTGTATGCGCCACGCCTAGCGAAGCTTGATCCAGCTCAGCCTGCTGGCGGGCCCACCGCCCCCTGCGCTCACGGCAATACAGACAGGCTGACCATCGACAGTCTGAGTGCAAGCGAAATCAGCATCGGAATTTCCAGCGGTACCAGGCTTCTTGTAAAACGAGAACGTACCAGTCCCGTTGAGGCTGCTGCCAGCAACAACCTCCGAACCGATCAACCCGTTCAGGGCCACCGTGCTGGTACGAAGCCCGGGCGCAAAGAATGAGGCCTGAGGCGCACCGCCTGTAGAAACATCAATTGCCATGCTGTACCCCGTTGGGTTGTCAGACGTGCAGTTCAGGACCTGGCTTTGGCCTGCGGGAGGGATCGTCGTGTTCACGACAAAAACACCCGCAACAATGACCGGGTTGTAGACGATTTGCTCTGTGGTCCCCGGCAGATTCAGTATCCATCCCAACTTGGTGTTGTTGGACGCGCAAGTGGTGGAACCATACCAACACACATCGTTGCGAGAGACTGTGCGGAAGCCGCCGGCGGCATCTGTAGCGGTCTGCTGTTGAAGGTCGGTCGCAGCGATAGTCCTTGATCCAGTCAGGCTCGCATACTGAGCCGAAAGCTTGCTATTCCACCCACCCATGTTCCAGTCCCAGATCCCATATATCGACTGGGTCCCGCTCGCGTAGCTAAGGGGTGCCGTCAAGGTCTGAGGAACTTTGTGGCCTGTGCCAAAGCCCACAATCAAGCGTGGCGGCCCGGATGGCGGCAGTGTGGACGTCACAGTCACACGAGTGGTGATGGGCTTGCCCCCAGTGGAGAACAGCTTTGAAACTGACCAGCTCGACGGAGTGGCACTTGTGAGATCGAAGCGCCACACATTCCCGAACAAGTCGCCCCCATAGACATAGTCCGTAACGTGGTCCCCATCGAGATCCGCCGCACTGACGTAAGCAATGCCATTCTTGGCCACACCTGCGGTTGTGGGCGTTTCACCGGTATCAATGAACCTGAAGCTTCTGCTTCCGCTCGTTGGGTTCACGCTCATGACAAAAATGCCGGCTGTGCCTGTCACGCTGTTGAAGCCGTTTCCGAAAATCACGGCCCATTGACCGTCGTGCAACCGGCGAATGATTGGTGTGCCATAAACACTGCCCAAGCTCTGACCACATGTAGAACTGTTTACGCAACCAATGCTGGATGATGTCCATTCACCCAGAACCAATGATGACGCATTACCTTGGCTGAAAGTCGCCGGATCAGTGATATCGAGCGCGTAGAGCACGCCATTGGTCGCAGCGGTGTCGTTGCCGACAACTCCCCCCGCATTGCCGCCCGCACCCAGTCCCCCGACCAACCAGGTATGCCAAGCATTCCCATAGAAAAGATCGCCCGTACCAGGTGTGGCATCGACATAAGAATTGTGAGCGTATGAAGGTGCCGAATAGTCCAAGGTCGGCGTAGCCGGGTGGATCATGTTGAGTACCGCAGCCGGCATGTAGCTGAGCAACTCCCTGCCGTCATTGGCTGCAGCTGACGTCGAGGTGTCAAAAGCGCCTGCGGCGTTGTACGAGCCCGCTCGAAAGCCGTGCAAAAAACCATCGTTTGCACCAGCGTATACAACATTGGTCCGCGTCGCGTTAGCTGACTTGAACGCCGCATAAGTCTGCGCGGCACTGGCGGCTTCTGGCATTGCTGTCGTTGGAAAGAGCGTGTCTTTCCAGGCCGCAGCGTACGGCGCAGTCGGGAAGCCAACCCAGGTCGGGCTCGAATCCATGATGTCGCCCAGAACACCGTCGCGCTTTCGGAAAGTACCCGCACCCGAAGTCGTCACTTCATTGGTGCGATCTCCCCGAAGGTAGGCCAACCGGTCGGACGACCCCAAGGCGGTTTGCTGGGTCGAGGCCAGGCTATTCCATGCAAAGGGGATACCTGCCGAGCCACTCCAAGACAAGATCGTGCGTGCGTTGGGCGCTTGCAGCGTTGTATTCGCTCCCGTGGCAGTACATGCCCCGCCAGTCAGAACGCAACTCGCATCCCAATTTGCCGTGGTGGCCGGCGCCAGTGTATTGGTTGTGGCGTTATAAACCAAATTGGTTGCAGTCAGCTGCCCCCACCAATTCTGTGGGTGGTAGAACGCTGAGTACAGTTGCGTTCCTACCTGCAATGGGGCGAGTTGCTGAACATTGGTCCCGGCTGAACTCGATGACACGTTGATCTGCTCTGCTTTGAAGCAGGTGATCTCATGCACATTGCTGCCACCGCCCGTACCTGAAGAAAAACCAAATCGGAATGTTGCGGGCACTGGCCCGTTGGACGCCGTTATCGATTGGTCTGTCATCACGGGTCGTGCAACCCCGCCGTTGTAGCTGTATGAAAGGCTCAGCAAACCATCATTCGTGATGCTAAGCCCGTAAGTGATCGGAATCGCGTTCGCGCGCAGCGGCGTATTGATTGCTTGTTGGTTAAACAAAGGCTCCGCAGCGGGCTGTCGAGCCGTCGCAAGAAGCGGGTAGTCGAGAATCGTTTCGTTAGGCCTGTTGGCATCGACAGGGATACTTCCGACGGCCACGATAGAGCCATCCGGTCGAGTGACGACAGCACCACTGGCATTCTGCAAGAGCCCGGTTCTGCAGGTGCGTTGAACAGCATTTCGCCGTTGATTTGCCGTCAAGCCTGCCGGGTAATACGCAGGATAATTGGCATTCAGCCAAGACCACGCCACATTGCCAGCACCTCTCAAGGTGATGCTGCCCGGTAGTGCACCTGCCCCAGTTGCGGTGTTGTCCCCCGGATTTGTGAAGTTCCCATACTCGTCAATGCCTAGACCTATATAAGCCCCAACCACCCCGTCATAGACCGCATTTACGTTAGAACAGCTGTAGCCCAAGCTGCCACCTAACGCACCCACATTGGAAGGCTGCGCTCCATCCATCAGAAAAAATGAAATACCGTCTGCCCCCGACCCCACACCATCTGCATTGTTATATCCATCTCCTCCGTAGGTAACCGTCGAAAATGTGACCTTAACGCCCTGATTTGATGGAAATGTGAACCCAGATACCACAGCCCCCGTTTGGGTGTCGCCATTCCCGCCTCCCGCGGTATCACCATTCGTAAGCCTTAACGCACCGCTACCCGCCGCATCTGGTAGGCGCCCAAGCGTGCCGCCCACCAGAGTCCTGCCGTTGTAGTACTGAAGTCCATCACACGCCGGAATTGTTCCCGCGCCATTGCCTGCAGTAAGGCACGCCCCGTTCAGGCTGTTCCAGTTCAATGTTGCTGAGCCACCTTTGAGGTTGTCGCTGACTACCAGTTGCGCGCAAGCGATTGAAGGAAACGCACCCAATAAGGCCGTTGCAATAAGACTAAGACTAGGCTTGGTCATGATGATTTACTTTCTCATTCCTGCGTTAAATCTTTGGTCAGCGGCGAGTGCGCCGTATAGACACTTTGAACTACGGATGCACTATTGGCTCCACTCCCCCCAAAGCCGATGGCCGTAACTTGATAGAGAACCGTTCCATCCGACTTCGCACCCAGGTAGTTGATGTATACGCTCGGCGCCATCGTGTATGTGATGTCGTTGGCGGTGGCAGTTGTCGATGTCGTCAAACCGCCTCCGCCACTCGCGTCCATGCCGGCGGGTGTGTAAGTCATGCCCGCTGCATCCCAACTGGAAACAGTTGTGGGATTGGCCAATTCGCTGTTGCACACCTTGAGGTTCTCGATCGTGTTTCCATTGACAGATGCTGTACACGGAACACCAGTCCCGCTTGCCAAGCCTTTCTCCAGCGCCCATTCACCATACTGAAGCGCGCTTTGAGCGGCCTGAAAGGAGCGCTGTTTTTCAAGCGTGTTCCCGGCGAGCTTCTCCTGCAAACCAAAACTTTTAAACATGCTCAGGGCGAGCAAACTCACCACCACAAGCAACATCACGCTTGTGATCAACGCCATGCCATGCTGCTTGGGTCGCCATGAGCGTTGGGGGTTGACGCTACTTGGGCCCGGACGATGGATGGCGCTCATGTCTTGCTCATCAAGTTAATGGTTTGAAAGAGAGCCGGCAAAGCCGCGTCGGTGCTAGATGTCGGATTCAAGGTGTTCACAAAGCGAATAGCCACTTGAACACTGATGACGCTGGTCCATTCTGTTGAAGCAAGCTCGGATGCCTCTTTGTAGGCATAGCTGTTGGCACCGTTCTTCACCAAATACTTGATCTTCAATGAGTGCACGTTATCGACCAACGGGGTTGCCGAAGCGCTGTTATTGACTCGGCAGGTCAGCTGTTTGCTCGTCGCATCGACTTCAAACGTATTGATCCAGGTCGTCGTGCCCGTCCCGTTCTCCTGTCCGAGACAATTCAACAGCCCGTCGCCAGCGAAAGACTGAAAGCGAACATTCAGTACATCGCTCGCGGTCGCACTTGCCCCTGAAGCGCCAACTACAGATGCCTCACTCGCGAACCGAGTGCCGTCGACGTTGTTGGTGGTGGTCGCCGGAAAAGCCGATGCAACCGTGTTGGATTGGGGCCCGACGAAATGACCCGCCGATTGCACGGTATTCGTCAGCATAGTGAGAGCAAGTCTCTGGCTGTCCTGCAACTGACCCAGACTGTCTTGCGACCGGAACGTGAACTTCAGGCTACCGAAGACCGCAACTGCGCCTGCAGTGACAATCATCGTGATGAGAATAGCCACCATCAGTTCGACGAGGCTGAACCCCACTTGCCCCGATTTGCGATGCTCAGCTGTTTTACGAAGCGAGTTATTCATGGTTCAACGTAGAGAACATAGGTTTGCATCGAACTGGCCGCTGGCGCGGAGCCAGGCTGGTTGACTGAGGCAACCGTCTTCTCTGCCCAAGTAACCGAAATCACGCAGCTGGTGGGCCTGGGAGGTGTATCCCTGGCTGGTGTGCATGTGACGGCTGTAGCGTGACTCATGACAAGCGCGTTCATACTGACCGCCCAGGCTTGAACATCTTTCGCTGCCAGCTGAGCTGCCGTGCAGGGGGCTGCGGCAGTACACGCTGGTACTGATGCAGAAAGGATGCTGGCCGCATCAGTAACAGTAGATCCGCCCACCGAAAAGCTTGGCGATACGGCAGATGTTGCCCACCATTCGCGCCCACCGTGCATAGAGGAAACCAAGCTACCAGCTTGGAGCGCGACCAACGACCGACTGCTGGAAACCTGCGTACTCGACAACGCAAGCGCCTGCATTTTTGCCACGCCAAGCAAGCCGATGGCCACGACCAGAACAGAAACCATGACCTCTAGCAGCGTAAAACCACGTGCGCCGCGACGAGCGGGTGTACCAATGGAATTCAGCATACTGCCACCTTCTGCCGCCCAATACGGGAAACAGTCAAGCAGCGCCTGACGCCGGCAATCGTAGGATTGGTATTAAGCGTCAAGGTTGTGTCGGCACTCAAGTTAGTGACGAATCCATCTCGGTTGTAGGTTACCGAGCGCTCGTTGTTCGCAGCCACAAAGGTATCCGTACTGCTAAACGACGGCTGCCGGCGCAGCGGCGCCTCACCGGAATCCACTGTTTGGTTGCCATTGGGATCAGTAAAGACGATCCAACCCGTCTGCCAGCTAGTAGCTGTTGAACAAGAACTGCCATCACTGGAGATACACACTGTGACTGGCTGCCCCTCTTTGATCGCTTGGCCGCGAGCAAACTGCAAATCACCGACCAACGAGTTAGCTTCGGTGGCGACTCGGTTGCTTTGTATTAATTGCTGAAAAGAAGGAACAGCAATGGCCATCAAAACGGCTGCCACTGCAACCGTAACCATCAACTCGACGAGAGTCACGCCAACCTGTCGCCATCGCTTTCTCTCAACGGAGTCACACGAAATTCGCGACCGCCTAGTAGCTAACATTTGACCTTGCACCAGAAGCTCCTGTCAGAAGCGGTCTCACTTGGAGCGCTTATTAGAAGCATAGAGGTTGAACTCTGGTCATGCTCGCACGAACCCACCGATTCCCTATCAGCGGTCGGCATCGGTTGATCGGCGGTCAGGCCGTAGCACGCCTCTCTCTCAACTCACCCCTGAGAACGTGTTTACGATCTCCTGAGTAGCAGAGCCAAGAAGGCGAGGTGGACGAACCCCCCCGCGTCAGAATAGTTGTCGCCTCCATAGATCAACCCCGGGGGCGGCGATGAAGGACGGACTTGGCTCGATACGGACAGACATTCAAAGACAGAGCGGTGGCGCGGTTGCTGCCGCCGGAG
>Ga0307515_10011494_pt1 | contig 16802 bp, 13 predicted proteins | sample 17_EM_MG_FD_194513 | JGI IMG/M metagenome (GOLD analysis project Ga0307515, IMG submission 194513) | Populus trichocarpa ectomycorrhiza microbial communities from riparian zone in the Pacific Northwest, United States - 17_EM | ecosystem: Host-associated > Plants > Roots > Unclassified | place... | reverse complement strand
AAGGCGCGGGCCAGCGCGGCGAGCCGGCGGCGAGCCGGCGGCGTGCCAGCGCAGCGAGCCGGCGGCGAACCGGCGGCGAACCGGCGGCGAGCCGGCCTCGAGCGGCGCGCGGCTCGGGAGAGCTCGCAGGCCCCGGCGCGCGACATGCGTGCGACTCCGGCCCGCGTCCCATTCGCGACGCCCCGATCGCAACCGGGTAGTCGCGATCGCAATTACAATATATCTGAACTATGCACGTCAGCAGCCGCAGAACGAGGTGGTTGTATTCGTCCACTCCGTACACGCATTGTGAGCCGGGTCGAAGCAGACCCGGAAGCTGTTGAATGTCTGCACGCCGCGCGGCTCCGGCGGGTCGCCTTCGCACAGCCGGACCGGCCGGCAGAAGCAGAACGACGCGCCGCAGGTCTCGTTGCACAGCGACTGGGTCGACCAGTTGCTGCACGATCCGAACTGCGCGGGGCAGGTGCTGGCGGCCTGGCAGGTGCCGGTGAGCGCCGCGGCGTCGCGCATCGCATCGGGATCGTTGGCCAGCGCGGCCTTGAGCATCTCCGCCGTCGGCGGGAGCACCACCCGGGCGGCGATCTCGGAGGTCACCTCGGCGGTCTCGGGCTGGTCCCAGACCGGCCCCGGCTCGGGCGTCCGGCTGGCAGGTGGGTCATGGCTGGGTGTCGTGCATGCGCAGACGCCGCACACCGCGGCGATGACAGCAATTCGTGCTCGAATCAACATGGTGTCCTCCAGGTGGTCGCGCTCGCGGGGTGCGAGCAGCCGAACACTAGAGGGTCGCGCGGGGACCGCGGCGGCCAATCACCGGACCTGCGCTGCCACCGTCTCAGATCGCGAGTCCGAATGACCGTGTGAGTCAACCCTTACACTGAGGTGTTCGGATCTGGGACGTCGATCTGAAAACCAGGTGGCGTGTGTGTCGTGATATACCAGTGACGTGTTTACCGGGGCGTCGGAATCGGTAACGGCGATTCGTCACCTGATCCGCGCGGCGCGGGTGCACGGGCTGGCGCTCGACGAGGGCCCGACGGCGAACGAGCCGGCGTTCTACGCGCGGGTCGGCCTGGTCCATGCCCAGCAGCTGTGGGAGCGCGCGGTCCGCGTGCTCGGCCCGTCGCTGCCGCTCGAGGTCGCGCGCACCGCCGACGACGAGCTGAGCCTCGTGTACTTCGCGGCGATGTCGTGCCAGACGCTCGGCGAGGCGCTGCAGCTCATCCTGGCGCACTGGCGCTACGTGACCGATGCGTTCCCCGCGATGGCGATCCGCCGCGCCGGCGAGGTCCACCTGCGGTTCGACGTGCCCGGGCCGCTGCCGCTCGGCGCCCGCGTCGGCGTCGAGTACATGATCGCCGGGCTGGTCCGCGCCGGCCGCGAGCTCACCGGCGGCGTGTGGCGGCCGACCGAGGTCGCGCTCGGCCATCGCCCGCCGCTCGCGCTGGGCGCCTGGGAGGCGGCGTGCGGCGCGCCGGTGCGCATCGCCGAGGTCCCCGGGCTGGTGATCGCCGAGGACTCGCTCGCCCAGCCGGTGCTCGGCCGGCTGTCGCGCTCGGCGGGCCGGTTCTTCCGCGAGTTGCTCGACTGGTACACGCCGCACCCGCCGCCCACGCTCGCCGAGCGCGTCGCGGCGGCGCTGAGCCGCGATCTGGGGTCGGTCGCGCCCACGGTCGAGCAGGTCGGCGCGGAGCTCGGGCTCAGCGCGCGCTCGCTGCACCGCCAGCTCGCCGCCGAGGGCACGAGCTACCAGCGCGTGCTCGACGGCCTGCGCTGCGACGAGGCGATCCGCCAGGCGGTCGAGGAGCAGCGCCCGTTCAAGGCGATCGCCGCGGCGGTCGGGTTCGCGGACCCCCGGGCGTTCCGCCGCGCGTTCAAGCGCTGGACCGGGACCACGCCCCAGCAGTTCCGGCTGCGCGGCCTGGGCCGTTCCGGCGAGTCGATCCCGGGGTAGCTCACCTGGGTTCAGCGCAGCCGCAGCGTGCGGATCAGCGGCTGGCCGCGGCGGGTGCCCGTCAGCTCGACCGAGGTCAGCTGATCGAGCCGGGCGTAGATGTCGAACAGCTGCGGCAGGCTCTTGATCGGCGCGCCGTCGATCGCGGTCAGCGCGTCGCCGGACCTGAGCCCGAGCGCGGCGGCGACCGAGCCCTCGGTGACGCCGTACAGCTTGATGCCGGCGACCGTGCCGTTCTCGAAGATCGGCACCGGGCGCACGGTGCCGCCGGGGGTCGCGCCGGAGACCAGCTCGCGGACCAGGCTGCGGTCGACCTCGTAGTTCTGGTCGTCGAACTTGCGGATCCGCTCGGCCCAGAGGGCGGCGGGCGCGTTCGCCGGCATTGCCGTGCCGGGGCCGCGGCCCGCCGCCGCGTCGAGCAGAGACAGCCGGGCGCGGCGGCCGGCGCCATCGACGATCTCGATCCAGGTCGGCGCGATCCGGTCGAGCCGGCCGAGCCCCGGGATCGCGTCGCCCGGACCCCACGAGCCCTGGACCGCGGAGGCGTCGACCACCAGCGTCGCGTAGGGCTCGCGGCCCAGGCAGGTCGCGATCAGCGTGGCCTGGGTCAGGGTCGCGAGCGCCGGCGCACTGGCCGCCGCACCTCCCGGCGCGCAGTGCGAGCAGAACATGTTGCGCTCGACCAGCTGGCTGCCGTCGGGGCGGGTCCGCGCCGCCGGCGGGCGCGCCGCTGCCGGCCGCGGCGTCGCCTCGGGGACCGAGGACAGGTAGCTCTGGTCGACCAGCGCGGTCGCGGCGTGCGCTGCGAAGCTCGCGCAGACCACGACGGTGAGCACGGTGAACAGCCAGGGTCGCCTGACGAGGCCGACCGACCAGGTGTGAAGCTTGAAGAGCGGCATCGGTGGTAACGCGCTTCATCAAGCGGCGTGCCACGAGGTAACCCTGCAGGCTTACGCGATCGGCGGCGACCCGCGTGTCATGCGTGCGTTCGCGCCGACGGCGAATCCTGTCAAACTGACAGCGACTCCGACGGCTGTGCCCCGCACCGCCCCCGCCCCGGCTATAGTGACCGGGTCGTGACAGCCCCCATGCCCAAGGCGGTCGGGAGGTACCAGATCCTCGACCGCCTCGCGGTCGGTGGGATGGCGGAGCTGTTCAAGGCCACGCTGACCGGCGATCACGGGTTCGAGAAGCTGGTCGTGATCAAGAAGATCCTGCCGCACCTCGCCGTCGATCGGTCGTTCGTCGAGATGTTCATCGACGAGGCGCGGATCACCGCGCAGCTCGACCACCGCCACATCGTCCAGGTGTTCGAGCTCGGCACCGACGCCGACACGCCGTACATCGCGATGCAGTACGTCGACGGCCTCGACGTGCTGGCGCTGCTCCGCGAGTGCGCGCGGACCCAGATCCGGCTGCCGGCCGACCTCGCGGCGCTGATCGCCCGCGACGTGCTCGACGCGCTCGACTACGCGCACCACGCGCTCGACTCGTCGGGCCGGCCGATCGGCATCATCCACCGCGACATCTCGCCGGGCAACGTGCTGCTGTCGTGGCGCGGCGACGTCAAGCTGACCGACTTCGGCATCGCCCGCGCCGCCGAGCGCCGGCACAAGACCGAGGCCGGCACGCTCAAGGGCAAGTACGGCTACATGTCGCCCGAGCAGGTCTCGGGCGGGGAGATCGACACCCGGTCGGATCTGTTCTCGGTCGGGATCCTGCTCGCCGAGATGGTGATGGCGCGCCGGCTGTTCACCTCGACCAACGACCTCGACATCCTGCTCATGGTGCGCGATGCGCGGCTCGATCGCCTGCACAAGTACGCCAGCGAGTTCCCGATCGAGCTCCGCGTGCTGGTCACCCGCGCGCTGCAGCGCCGGCCCGAGGACCGCTGGCAGAGCGCCGCACAGTTCCGCGACGCGCTCGACGAGTGGCTGCGGCGCGCGGCGCAGGTGTCGTCGCGCAACCTCGCCGCGCTGCTCGGCCAGGTGATCAACGCGCCGACCGTGGATCTCGATGGCTCGGGCGGCGTCGTCACCGACGAGGACGACGAGCAGAGCGCGCTGTCCGGGCCGCTGACCCGGATGAGCCAGGCGCAGGCCGACGCCGAGGCCGCGCGGGCCCGCGCCGAGTTCATCTCGGGCGAGGCGGTCCCGAGCGGCGTCACCGGCGACATCGGCTCGAACGGGATCCTCCGGCTGAGCGTCGCGGGCGAGGAGGACGTCGCGGCCGAGGACGTCGACGTCCCGTCGGGGCCGCGCGAGACCGGCGAGATCGCCCAGCACGCCGTCCTGGGCGTGGTCTACCGGCTCGCCCGGGGCAAGGGCACCGGCATGCTCGCGCTCGAGGGCCGCGCCGGCATGCTCAAGGAGGCCTACCTGGTCGACGGTCAGCCGCAGTTCGTCAGCTCCAACGTCGAGGGCGAGCGGCTCGGCAACTACCTCATCCAGCAGGGCGCGCTGACCCCGCAGGCGCTGCAGCGCGCGATCTCGGTCATGCACCACTTCGGCGGCCGGCTCGCCGACACCCTGGTCGGCCTCGACATCCTCGATCCGCTCGAGGCCTACCGCCTGCTCGCCAAGCAGGTCGCCGCCAAGCTGATGGACACGTTCTCGTGGCAGAAGGGCCGCTACACCTGGACGCCGCGCCACCCCAACCCATGGAAGGCGCGGTCGCTGCACCTCGACGCGTTCCGCGTGATCGGCGCGGGCGCCGCGCTACTCGGCGAGCCGCTGATCGAGGACTGGCTGTCGGCCAACCTCAAGGGCTTCATCGTGCGCGAGCCGATCCAGGACGGCGACCTGGCGCAGTTCGGCCTGGGCGACGCGCTGCTCCGGGTCTACAGCCTGCTCGACGGCCGGACCCGGCTGGGCGAGCTCGCCAACAAGGTGCGCTCGCCCGAGGCACGGATGAACCTGTTGCGGCTGACCTACCTGCTCGTGCAGACCGATCTCGCCCGGCTGTCGTGACCGCGATCCTCACCGTCCAGGGCCTCGAGAAGCGCTTCGGCACCCGCCGGGTGCTCAACGGCGCGTCGTTCGCGGTCCACGACCGCGACCGGATCGGCATGATCGGCGCCAACGGCGCGGGCAAGTCGACCCTGCTCGAGATGGTGGTCCACCGCGCGATGGGCGGCGACGATCCGACGCTGTTGCCCGACGCGGGCCTGGTGACCTGGAAGCGCGACCTCGCGCTCGAGTACGTCGCCCAGGAGCCGCTGCTCGATCCCGGGCTCTCGGTCGGCGCCGCGGTCGCGCGCGACGGCGTCGCCGATCACGAGGTCGCCGCGATCGCCATGGCGCTCGAGCTCCCGCCGCTCGGTCAGCGGATCGCGACCCTGTCGCTGGGCGAGCGCCGCCGGGTCGCCCTGGCCCGGGCGTTGCTCGGCAAGGCCGACGTGCTCGCGCTCGACGAGCCGACCAACCACCTCGACGCCACCACGGTCGAGTGGCTCGAGACCCGGCTGGCCGGCTGGCCCGGCGCGCTGATCGTCGTCACCCACGATCGCTACTTCCTCGACCGGGTCGCGACCCGGATCCTCGAGGTCGATCGCGGCAAGGTCTACGCCTACGACGGCGACTACGCCGAGTTCATCCTGGTGCAGGCCGAGCGGCTCGCCGCCGAGTCCGAGGCCGAGTACCAGCGGTCGTCGTTCATCCGCCGCGAGATCGACTGGATCCGGCGCGGCCCGCCGGCCCGCACCACCAAGGCCAAGGCGCGGATCGACCGGTTCGACGCCGCGATCGCCGCGGCGCCGGCCGACGACGACAAGCGCCCCGACACCGCGGCGCTGCGGCTGCCGAGCGGGCCCCGCCTGGGCGGCACGATCGTCGAGCTGTCGCGGGTCGCCAAGGCGCTGGGCGGCAAGCTCCTGTTCAAGGACCTGACGCTGGTCATGAAGCCGGGCGACCGGATCGGCATTGTCGGCCCCAACGGCGCGGGCAAGACCACGCTGATCCGCACCATCCTGGGCCTGGCCGCGCCCGACGCCGGCCAGGTCGTGCTCGGCGCCAACACCCGGCCGGCATACCTCGAGCAAGGCCGGAGCGAACTGCGCGACGAGCTCACCGTGGTCGAGGAGGTCGGCGACGGCTACGACTACGTCGAGCTCCCCGACGGCAAGGTCCACATCAAGAGCTTCCTCCGCATGCTCGCGTTCCCCGACACCGTGTCCGACACCAAGATCGGTCAGCTGTCGGGCGGCGAGCGCAACCGGGTCCAGCTCGCCCGCCTGCTCCGCCGCGGCGGCAACCTGCTCGTGCTCGACGAGCCGACCAACGATCTCGACCTGCCGACCCTGGGCGCGCTCGAGGACGGCCTGACCCACTTCGGCGGCTGCGCGCTGATCGTGTCGCACGACCGCTGGTTCCTCGACCGCGTCGCGACCGCGATCCTGGCGTTCGAGGGCGACGGCAAGGTGACGCTCTACGAGGGCAGCTACTCGTTCTACGCCGAGCGGCGGCCCAAGCCGATCGTCGAGCGCGCCCGGCGCGAGTCGCGGGACGACCGACCCGCCGCCAGGCCCGCCGGGCCGCGCAAGCTGACCTTCAAGGAGGCCCGCGAGCTCGAGGCGATCGAGGACACCATCGCCGCCGCCGAGGCCCGGGTGACGGCGCTCGAGGCCACGCTGTCCGATCCGAGCGTGTTCAAGGAGCGCCCGACCGATGTCGCCGGCCTGGTCGCCGAGCTCGACGCCGCGCGCGCCGAGGTCGAGCGGCTGTTCGCCCGCTGGCAGGAGCTCGACGCGGTCAAGCAGGCCAGCCTCCGATGATCTCGATACTGCGACCGTGAGTCAACGAGGCGTGCCTGATGCACCGGCAAGGGTGATCGTCTCGCGGAAGACCTGTGCAAGGCTATCCGCCACGCCCGAGGGTGCGAACAGCGTGTTGTCGTCGGCGTGGATGGTTGCCAGCACCTCCGCGAGGCGCGCAGCGATCCGTGCATTCGCCCACGAGGCCAGATCGTCGAGGAATAGCTTGACGTACCAGACATCACCACTGGTCAGCTGCAGGACCTTGTGTCCGTCCACGGCACCGCGCCGCAGCAAGCGCAGCTTCGCAGCGTCGGAGCGCGTGATCACACCCGAGTTGTGAGCGATCGAGTGGCGCAGCTGCCACAAGATATCGATGGCGACGCGTCTCCATTGATCAGGATCCTTCTTTTGATCAGGTTCGGGAAAGAGCTTGAACGATGGGCTCTTGAACGGATCCGAGAGCAACCTTCCGAACCGCGCATTGATCTCGCCGGTATTGAGCCATATGTCTGCTTCGCAGAGCGCTTTTCCGAGCGTCCGCTCTTCGAAGTGAGCGACGATCGAGCGGGAGTTGATCGACAATGCAGCGAACCGATCGTCGAGTACGCGACCTGCAAGCTGGTCGACGCAGATGGCGGCGGTCTCCTTCACGAAGCGCTCGAAGGTCTCGACGAGCCCGAGCACAACCATCGAGCGCAACCGGAGCACATGGCGCTCGCGCGGCGCTGGATAGCCGTCGGTTGTCTTGCGCTCGAAGTATCGCAGTAGATTCCAGTAGCCGCTCGCATCGAATCGAAAGTGCTCGATCGGGCGCGCCGACTCGGTCGGCATGTCTCCGAGATGTTCGGGGATCTGTGAGATCAGCCGATGGAAGTCGAGTTTCGGCGCGGGCATGGCTACGACCGATCAGGAAGCGTTCGCGGATCGGTTCGCCGCTTCCGCGAGAACATCCGTCACGATGAACCACTCACGACCCCTGGAATCAGCATCGAGCCAGGTCGCACGAAAAGCGATTTCATCGCCTTCGCCATACGCGACGGGCGACAAGGTCCCCAGATCGCGGTCATTGTCGGCCACCGAACCCGCGGGTCCCGAGAGCCTCAGCCGACCGCCCCGCCTTCGGAGCTCCGCCGCAAGCTCTGTCCCGGGGCACGGGAGGGAGAGCGTCTCCTCGATCTGCTCCTCGCCGTCGACGCTCCACAGCCGATCAGGGGCGCGCTCGACGAGCCACTTCGCGAGCTCCTCGGCCGTGAGATCCAGCGTCTCGGACACGCTGTTACCTTACCATGCCGCGATCATCGCGACGCCGCGTCACGCATGGCTCGCACGGCGAGCTTCGACATCAAGAACGCAACGAGGCTCCACGGTCACTCGAACGGCGAGACGGCGGCGCTGCGAGCGGTGAGCAGGGCGCGCAGCTCGGTGGCGATCTGGGCGTGCTGGCCGATCACGTTGTCGTGCTCGCCGGGGTCTGTGCGGGTGTCGTAGAGCTCGAAGCTGTCGTTGTCCTCGATCAGCTTCCAGCGGCCCCGGCTGATCGCGGTGATGCCGCCGGGGTTGGAGCGGTCCTTGATCATCGCGGCGAACGCGACGCCGCCGTCGGGATCGCCGGCGCGCCGTCCGGTGGCGAGGTCGGCGAGCGACCGGCCGTCGAGCCGCGGGCCGGCGGGCGGGACGAAGCCGGCGAGCTCGAGCACGGTCGGGACGAGGTCGGTGAGGCTGACGGTCTCGGCGACGCGGCGCGCGGCGATGCCGGGCCCGGCGATCACGAGCGGCACCCGGATCTGCGCGTCGTAGAGATCGGTCGAGTGGTAGGGGTGGCCGTGCTCGCCGAGCGCCTCGCCGTGATCGGCGGTGACGATCACGATCGGCATGCGCTCGGGCGAGCGGCGCGCGAACGCGGTGAGGACCTCGGCGACCATCTGGTCGGACGCCGCGAGCGCGCGGTCGTAGGCGACGCGCCGGTCGTCCTCGCTGCGGAGCTCGCCGCTGCCGACCGTCCAGTTGTGGGGCTCGAGCAGGTGCATCCACAGCAGCAGCGGCGGCGCGTCGGGGCGGCGGCGGTCGCGGTCGTCGAGCCAGCTCCGGGCGCGGCGGGCCAGCGTGGCGCCGTGCGGCTCGATCTCGAGGTGGGCGAGGCCGCGCTCGAGGCCGGTGTGGAAGCCCCGGCCCCAGAATCCCTCGCAGCACATGAAGCCCGCGGTGTCGTAGCCGCCGGCGCGCATCCGCTCGGCGAGCACGACGTGGCGCGGGTCGATCCGCAGCGCCCAGCCGACCACCCGGCCGCGCACGCGATCGGGGGCGAGGCCGGTGACGATCGACGGGATCGAGCGCCGCGTGACGTTGCTGGGCGACAGCGCGCGGTCGAACACAGCCCCGCGCGCGGCGAGCGCGGCGAGCGCCGGCATCTCGGCCCGGCCGCCGTACGGCGGCGTGTGGTCGGCGCGTACGGTATCGATCGTGATCAGGATGATGTCGGGGTGCGGCGCGCCGGCGCGCTCGGCCGGGCGGAACTCGGCGAGCGAGATCCGCTCGCGGACGGCGTCGAGATCGAACATCGCCTCGATCGCGAGCCCGGCGAGCGGGCGATCGCCCCAGATCTCGAGCGTGAGCGACGGCCGGGTGAGCGCGCACGCCAGCGCGGTCGCGATCGCGGCGAGGGTCGCGGCGGCCAGCGCCAGGCCGGCGGTGGTGCGCACCCGGCCTGGGCGCGGCCACGCGGTGTGGACCGCGGCCGCGACCACGAGGGCCGCGGCGGGGGCGTGGAGCGGATCGGTGTCGACCGGGCCGAGCCGCGGCGCGACGACGAGGCGCCACAGCGCGTAGACCACCGCGGCCGCGGTCAGGCCCGCGGCGGCGACGAGGATCCGGGGCCGCAGCAGGGTGCGCCGGCCGCCGCGGCGCCAGCGGGCATCGAACCGGCGGGCGAGGTGGGCGAACAGCCGCGCGCACGGCCGCGACACGGCGACGATCGCGAGCGCGGCGGCGACCGCGAAGATCGGCTCGAGGAAGCTGGTCGCGAGCGGCTTCCACGCGGTGTGGATCGCCAGCGCCCACACGCTCTGGAACATCGCGAACGCCAGGCCGAACGCGCCGAGCCAGATCACGGCGATCCAGCCGGCGAGCCGGGGCGCCGCGCCGTCGGGATCGACCAGCGCGGCCGCGAGCTCGGCCGGCCGCCATGCCGCCACCAGGCCGCGCGCGATCGCGCCGCCGGCGAGCACGGCCGGGGCGGCGACCAGCGCGACGAACCCGGCGGTCGCCAGGCCGCCGAGCGCGCTCGACGCGTGACGGGCCTCGAGCAGCCCGGCGGCGAGGGCGGCGGCGCAGGCAGCCACGGCGCTCGGCGCGAGCCAGCGCAGCGCCGGCGCGAGCCGCGAACGGATCCGGGAGACGTCCAACGCGCAAAATTCTAACGCTCGCGCGGTGACATGTCAGGTCGGCGGCGGCTCGCGTGCGACTCTCGCGACATGGGCCGCGACGCGTCAGGTGGACCGCCGGCCCGGCGCGCGGCCTGGTTCGCCGTGTTCCGGTCGCGCCGGATGGCGGTGCTGTTCGGGCTCGGATTCGCGTCGGGGCTGCCGCTCCTGCTCACCGACCAGACGCTGCAGGCCTGGCTCACCGGGGCCGACGTCTCGCTCCACGACATCGGCGCGATGTCGCTGGTCGGCCTGGCCTACACCCTCAAGTTCGCGTGGGCGCCGCTGCTCGACCGCTTCGCCCTGCCGTTCCTCGGCCGGCGGCGCGGCTGGGTGCTGGTGTTCCAGCTCGGCCTGGTCGGCGCGATCGCGGCGATGAGCCTGTTCGATCCGCGGCGCGATCTCGCGGCGATCGTCGGCCTCGCGATCGGGATCGCGGCGCTGTCGGCGTCGCAGGACGTGGTGCTCGACGCCTACATGACCGACGTGCTCGCGCCGCACGAGCGCACCGCCGGCGCGTCGATGAGCGTGGTCGGCTACCGGATCGCGATGGTGGCGAGCTCGTCGCTCGCGCTGATCATGGCGGACCACATCGCGTGGCCGGCGATCTGGCTGACCATGGCGGCGGTCATGGCCGTCGGGCTCGTCGCCACGCTGCTCGCCGACGAGCCCGCGGTCGCGGCGCGGCCGCCGCGGACGATCGCGCAGTCGGTCGCGCTGCCCGCACTCGACCTGTGGCGGCGCTACCGCACCGCGGCGCTCGCCGTACTCGGCTTCACCGCGCTCTACCGGTTCGGCGACTACTTCGCGCGGCCGCTGGTGATCCCGTTCCTGTCGCGCGCCGTCGGCTTCCACTTCACCGAGATCGCCGCGATCTACAAGCTGCTCGGGTTCGCCGGCATCGTCGTCGGCGGCGCGCTGTCGGGCGCGCTGGTCGCGCGGTTCGGCATGCGGCGGATGCTGATCGGCTTCGGCGCGCTGTCGGCCGCCACCCACCTGCTCTACATCTGGCTCGCCGTCGCCGGCAAGTCGCTGCCGGTGTTCTGCATCGCGGTGGCGTTCGATCAGACCGCGGGCGCGATGGCCGCGGCGACGTTCGTCGCGTTCCTCATGTCGGTGTGCTCGCCGGCGGTGAGCGCGACGCAGTTCGCGCTGTTGACCTCGCTGAGCTCGGTCGGCCAGCGCGTGTTCGGGCCGCTCGCCGACCGCGTCGTCGAGGCCGTGGGCTGGTCCGGCTACTTCGCGGTGTGCGCGGCGCTGGTGGTGCCCGGGCTCGCGCTGGCGGGGTTCACGACCCGCCTCGTCGAGCGGGCGCAGGCGGCGCGGCCGGCCGCAGGCGGGATCAGATGATGCGGCCCATCTCGCGGTACTCCTGGCGCGCGGCCTCGACCAGGTCGGCGGTGGTGATCGGCCGGCGGGCCTCGGCGGCGATCAGCGCGGCGCGCAGCGCGGCCTTCTTGATGTAGCCGCCGGCCATCTCGAACCGCTTGGCCATGAGGTCCCAGTCGATGTTGGGCGCGAGCGGCACCTTGGGCGGGAACATGCTGATCCACAGCTTCTTGCGCTCGGCCTCCTCGGGCAGCTCGAACAGGATCGAGAACCGGACCCGGCGCTTGAACGCCTCGTCGAGGCCCTGCTCGAGGTTGGTCGCGAGCAGGGTGACGCCGTCGAACGTCTCCATGCGCTGCAAGAGGTAGTTGACCTCGAGGTTGGCGTAGCGGTCGTTGGACGACTTGACGTCGGTGCGGCGGGCGAACAACGAGTCGGCCTCGTCGAAGAACAGCACCGCGTGCGAGGTCTCGGCCTCGTCGAAGATCTTGGCCAGGTTCTTCTCGGTCTCGCCGATGTACTTGTTGACGACCTGCGACAGATCGATGCGGTAGAGGTCGTAGCCGAGCTCCTTGGCGAGCAGCTGCGCGACCATGGTCTTGCCGGTGCCGGGCGGGCCGGCCATGATCGCCGAGACCCCGCGGCCGTACGGCAGCTTGGCGGCGAACCCCCAGTCCTCGAGCAGGAACGAGCGGTAGCGCGCGAACCGCACGACCTCGCGCACGGCCTCCTGGGTGTCGCGCGGCAGGACCAGGTCGCTCCACGCGAACCCGATCGGGATGCGCTGCGCCATCGCCCCGAGCCGGTGCGAGAACATCAGGCGCGCGGAGTCGCCGAGGTCGTCGAGCGCGACCTGCGGGTTGGCCGGATCGCGCAGCCGGGCGGCCTGCACCGCGCGGTGGGCGGCGCGGGCGATGGTCGCGCCGGTGAACGCATAGCGCCCGGCGACGATCTCGAGATCCTCGGGGGCGACGGCCGCGCCGGCGAGCGCGCGGCGCCACAGCTCGAGCCGCTCGCGGAACGTCGGCGGCGGTACGTCGAGCTCGATCAGCGACGGCACGGTCTCGACCAGCCAGTTGGGGTGCGTGGTCAGCGTGAACACCACGGGCACGGCGAGCTCGGCGATGCTGCTGGCGATCGCGTGGACCACCGCGCGCGGCGCGTCGCGATCGATCGCCGAGCCACCGTCGATGATCGCGGCGGCGTCGCGCAGCGCGGCCTCGCGCAGCGCCGCGGCCACCCGCTCGGCGATCCGGCCCTCGGCGACGATGCCGGCGAGGTCGATCCGCACGGTCGACCGGCCGCGCTCGCCGAACAGGGCCTCGGCGACAAGGCCGCGGCCCGCGCCCTCGGGGCCGGCGAGCAGGACGCGCGGCGCGTCGCCGTGGTCGTCGAGCGCGCGCGCGATGTGCTGGATCAGGTCGGGGTCCATCACCACGTCGGTGCGGTGCGGCGCGAGCTCGCGGATCCGGACCAGGCCGTGGATCAGCTCGTCGACGGTGTCGTGGCCGCGCAGGAACCCGACGATGCGATCGGCGAGCCGGGCGACCCGCATGGTCGCCGGCAGCTCGGCGGCCTGGCCGACGGTGACCACGCCGAGCCGGCGCAGCGGGGCGGCGTCGTCGAACCGCAGCAGCACGCGATCGATGGTGGATGCGTCGCCCGCGGCGATCACCCGCGCGATGAACCCGATGTCGCCGCGCTTGCGGGTGAAATCGTCGAGCGCGTAGGCGTACGCCCGCTCGAGCTCGTGATCGAGCTCGGGGGCGAGCAGCACGCAGACGATCGCGAGATCGAGCTCGGACAGCATGAACACGCGGACCAGCCGCGACAGCAGCGGCTCGGGCGCGGCCGCGAGCAGCTGCTTGAGCCGGGCCTGCGCGGTGGCGACCTCCGCGTCGTGGGTCGGGTCGTACTCGAGCGCGACCCGGCCGCCGAGCGCGATCGCGACCTCCTCGCTGGTCGGCCCGAACGAGCTGCCGGTGGATCGCAGGCGGCGCTGCGCGTACACGGCCAGGAACCGCGCCAGATACGCGCGGGCCAGATCGACGGCAGCCTGGTTGGCTTCGGACACTCGGATCACAGGGTAGACACAAGTGCGGCGGAGGTAAACCGCCGGGGCGGCGGCCTCCGTGGGGCCGGCCTCGCGGTCCAGACCGCGCAGATCTTCGCAGCTTGTGGCGTTTTGCAGCCTGCGCGCGGCGATTGCGTATGTCTGGTATGGAGCCGCTCAGCTCGATGATCGACGAGGCGCCCGCCGCGAGGCGCTGGCAGGTGATGCCGTACCACGAGGCGCTCGCGGCGCTGCACCACGCGCGGCGGGTGTTCATCGCGGCCGACACGCTGCGGGACGCGCTCGCCCGCGTGCCCGACGTCGGCGACGCGGTGCTGGCGTTCATGCGCTGCGTGTTCGATCGCGTCGCACACCCCGACGGGGCCGAGCCGCCCCCACCGGAGATCTGGGACCTCGTGGGCGCGCTGCTGCGCAACCTCGACGACGCGCAGGTCGCCGATCTGCTGGTCGACGTGCTGTTCCGCGCGCCGGATCCGGCGATCTATCGCGCGCTCGCGCCGGGGCTGCGCGGGCGCGTGCCGGCCCGTGTCGCCGAGGCCGAGATCGTCATGCACCTGGCGGTGACCCGCCGGCGCCAGCGGCGCAACGCGGTCCACCTCGCGCGCGCGCTGTTCGACGGGCGCCGCGGCTACCGGCTGAGCGATGCCGGCCGCCAGGCGGTGCGGGCCGCGATCCGGCTCCGGGCGGGGGCGCCGCGGCCCGCCGGGCAGCCGGATCCGGCCTGAGCCGGCCGGCCGGGCTGTGAAAACTTGCCCGGTCGCGGTGCGTCGCCGAGTGTGGGCCGGTGCGGTCGTGGCTCGTGATCCCCGCGATGGCGGTCGCCGCCGGCGCCGCGGCGGTGGCGCTCGGGCTCACGCCGGCGGTCGCGGTGACCGGCGCGGCCCTCGCCGCCGTGATCCGCGTGGTCGCCGGGGACTCGCCCGCCGCGCTGACCGGCGCGGTGCTCGCGCCGCTCCTGGCGGTCGCCTCGTTCGCCGGGGCCGGCGGCGAGTCGATCCACGCGGCGCTCGCGCTCGCCGCCGCGGGCTGGACGGTGGTCGAGCTCGCACGTCCGCCGGGCGCGCGGCGCTCGCCGCTGGTGGCCGTGCTGCCCGCCGGCGTCGCCGCGATCCTCGATCCGAGCTTCGTCGCGCTGATCGCGATCGCCGGGGCGCGGCTGGTGACGGCGCCGGGGCGGCGGCCGGGCTGGGCGCTGTGCGTGCCCGCGGCCGGCGCGCTCGCGATCGCGCTCGCCGTGCTCGCCGGCACGGTGTGGCCCGCGCTCGGCGCGCGGTGGTTCGGCGCGGCCGCGCACCCGCTGGCCCCGGCCGCGCTCGCCGCGGCCGCCGCCGCCGCGCTGGGACCGATCACCGCCACGGCCGCGCTCGCCGGGCTCGCCCAGCTGGTGCGGCCGCGAGCCGCCGAGCTCGCGCTCGCCGCCGCCGTGGCGGGGGCGATCCTCGTCGACCTGCGCGCCGGTGCGGTCGGCCCCGCGACCCTCGGGCTCGCTGCCGTGCTCGCCGGGCTGGCGATCGGCCGGCTCGCCGCGATGATCCGCATCGCCTCCGGCCAGGCGATCGCCGGCGCCACGCTCGCCGCGCTCGTGCTGTTGCCGCCGAGCTGGATGGCGCTCGCGCATCGCCCGCCGACCGCGCACATCGGGCGAGCTTCGCGCTAACGTCGCCGTATGCAGGTCGTGTACGGGCACCGCAACGTCCCCGCGTGGCAGGGCGCCGCGATCGCGATCGGCAACTTCGACGGTGTCCACCTCGGCCATCGCGCGCTGATCGACCGCGCGCGCGAGCTCGCCGCCGCCAACGCCGCGCTGACCGTCGCGCTGACCTTCCACCCGCACCCGTCGGCGCTGCTCGCCCCGGCCCGCGCGCCGCGGATGCTGGCGTCGATCGAGCGCCGGATCGAGCTCCTGGCCGAGGCCGGGGTCGACGCCGTCGTCGTCGAGCCGTTCACCCACGAGCTCGCCGGCATCGCGCCCAGCGCGTTCGTCGACGACGTCGTGATCTTCGCGCTGCGCGCCCGCGCGATCGTCGTCGGCTACGACTTCAGCTACGGCCAGGGCCGCACCGGCACGGTCGACGCGCTGCGCGCGCACGGCATCCACGCCGGCATCGAGGTCGACGTGGTCCCGGCGGTGACCGTCGACGGCGAGGTCGCCGCGTCGACCAGGGTCCGCAGCCTGCTCCGCGCCGGCGACCTGGGCCGCGCGGCCCGCATGCTCGGCCGGCCGTGGGACGTCGACGGCGTGGTCGTGCACGGCGCCCAGCGCGGCCGCGCGATCGGCGTGCCGACCGCCAACATCGCGACCGAGGTCGAGCTCGCCATCGCCCCGGGGATCTACGCGGTGACGCTCGGCGTCGAGGGCGGCCCGGCGATGCCGGCGGTGGCGAGCCTGGGCACCAACCCGACCTTCGTCGACGACGGCGGCCTGGTCCTCGAGGTCCACGTGCTCGACTGGACCGGCGATCTCTACGACCGGCGGGTCCGGACCACGTTCATCGCCCGGCTGCGCGACGAGCAGAAGTTCGACTCGGTCGACGCCCTCGTCGCCCAGATCCGCTGCGATATCGACGCCGCGCGCGCGGCGCTCGCTGCAGCGACCGGGTCGGCCATCACCTGAACCTCCGGATCTGCGCGCAACAGTCCGCCGCCCGCTGGATCAACTCGCGGCGCGGGATCGGTTGACCTGATCGCCTTCCCGACGACCTCGCGGTCGAGCTCCCCGCGTTGCTCGGCCGCGCCGATCGTGGAGGTCGAAGTACCCTCAGCTCCATCGCGTCGTTGCCGTGACCGTCGCCCGGCGCGGGGCCGCCCTTGTCGATCGGCTGGACATCGGGCTCGAGATCGACCAGGAGATCGAGATCGCCTACACGGTGCATGCACGACCCGGCCTGATGGACAAGGACGCAGCCGAGGACAACCACATGCACGTTGCGCCGAGCGCACGGCTTCGGGCGGTGGTTGCCCTCCGCTGCTTGAAGAACTGCGCCTGGCCGCCAAGCTGGCAAGGAGCGCAGTTCTTCACCGTGCCCACAGGCCCTGCTATTTCGGAGACTTTTGGATTCTTTGATGGAGATCCCTGCATGGGGGGATTGCCGCGCGGACGCAACACCAACCTGGGCGCAGAAAGCCGCGAGCGACTCGACGTGCGGTATCGCCACGACGGAGGCAACGCCCGCTGCGCGGGAGGCCGCGAGCGACTCGACGTGCGGTATCGCCGCGACGGACGCAACGCACCGGCTGCGCGTGGAGGTCGCGAGCGACTTGACGTGTGGTATCGCC
>Ga0307515_10011493_pt1 | contig 16802 bp, 1 predicted proteins | sample 17_EM_MG_FD_194513 | JGI IMG/M metagenome (GOLD analysis project Ga0307515, IMG submission 194513) | Populus trichocarpa ectomycorrhiza microbial communities from riparian zone in the Pacific Northwest, United States - 17_EM | ecosystem: Host-associated > Plants > Roots > Unclassified | place... | reverse complement strand
TACAGTAGGGAGATTATAAGGGCTCGTCCCAAAAGAGGTTTAGAGAGATATTAGAAAGGTATTAGTATGCCGCTGTATATCATCTATCTATCTAACCCCTGCTTTAAACTCCTAAAAAACCTTAATAAGGAAAAAATATAACTAGAGAAAAGACACGAGGATTACTAGGAGACCTATTAGAAGCCTACTGGAAGCATGCCGGTGACTACCTAGGCTAATATAGGGATTTTTATGCAACTCTACTTCCAAGCCTTTATACCGGTCTATAATTAATTACAAGTATTATAGGCAATTTAGTGTTCTAGTATAGTTCCGTAGAACCTTTAGTATAGGATTTAATATACAAAGCCTTAGCTTGCCGTCGTCTTTAACTACTAAGATATAGTCTATAATCTTTTCTTATAATCCTTTTTTTATAATTCCCTGCGTTACTAACGTATTGCTCCCGCATTTACCCTTAGGCTATTAAATACGGTTAAGGTATCAATCAGTCAGTTAAAGAGACTTATCTCTTAAGATTTGGTGTATATGGTTTTAAATCTAGTAGTCCTATACTGTATATTTAGCGTAGCTCTACTACTTAGCAAACAGGGATATTTCGCAATAGCAATTGTAGCTATTATGCGATTATCAAGAACGTTTATAACATTATTCTTTAATACTATGGTATTGTTTTAGGTCTAATTTAACCTATATACATCTTTAATTTAACGTCTTAATTGCCTTCCCCTAGCCGCGTAGTCAGTTTTTATAAGGAAGTAATAGTCAAATAACTTATACGCGTATTTCCTTCCTTCTAAATAGCGCTATTATAACGGAGTTATATCGGCAAGGTTACGGCTATTCACTAAAAGGGTATTAAACAGTAAAGTATAAAGACACTTTACTTATTAAGCTTAATCCTTTTCCTTAACACCTTACTTCCCATCATCAACCTTCGTCCAATTTGGACGTATCTTCAATATATTATTAAGATTTTCTTCTTTTTTCGTCATTAATTTAATATACCTCTTTATTCTCCTACTAACTGCTCTTCTAAGTAAATTCCATAGCATATCCTAGCCTTACCTTTACACATAGAACCCCAACCCCCGCTAACTCGCAACTAGTGCTAGTCCTACCTAAATAATTTTACCTATACGTCTTTAAAAGACCAGAAATCTAATAATAGGATTCTGGAGGCTTATAATAAGACGCACTGCGTTAAATCTAATACCTTTAGTCCTTATAATCAATGCATGCGTACTAAGAGCGGTAGTTATATTAAGGTAAGCTTTTTCTATCCTTAATAGATTTCCATTACTAACTTTAATAGCCTAGGCCTAAGTAGCGACGTTCCTTTAATATCCTTAACTACTACATTACCTGGGCTCTCTCCCATTTAAGCGCTAATGCTAAATATCTGGGTTAAATTTAAGACTATACTATAGCCATCTACACCGCCCACAATTCCTAGTAAGCTAGCTAGTAACGCCTAATATAAGAGTAAGGTTAGTATACTAAGGATAGGGTAAGGAATGGGGGTAATAAGAAGAAGGTCGCTGTCTACTATAGGAAGGAGTTCGCGCATACGCGTCAAGTTTCGAAAGAGCATAACATAATACGGTATTAGGTAGGTTACCCTTCGGGTACCTAGCAAATAAGTAACTAACAGTTACCGTAGTAAAGTCTTAGTGGTTCTAGACTATACCAGCCAGCCAATATCTCTATTTATTCTGGGCTTAAGCGTGTCTTTATTAACTATAAGCTTACGCCGCAAGAGCTTCGTTAATATTGGTTTAGACCTAATATTAGTGTTAAGCGTTTAAGAGTCTCTACTCCAGCTATACCTTATCATCCTACCCCTATTTTTATACCTACTTATACGCCTACCAAGGCATCTAGATCCCATTCTCATCAGCCATTACTTAGTAGCCTAATAGACACTAATCCTACTCCTAATAATAATAAGGCGTAGTGGCTTTTCAGATTAGGCATTTGTGGTTTAGACTTTTGGGATTTGTTCTTATATATAGTAGCAATTAAGGACCTTAATTAGGTGCTCGGGAAGGCCTTATAAGGCTTTTGGAAAGGGCTTAAAAGCCCTAAAAACAATATTCCTAGTATAGATTAATGAATAGGAATGCAATTCTAGCAAAATGCCCTATTAACTCTATACTATATACGTGAAAAGGCTAAGGACCCGTCCTACCTTAGGCCGTAGCCCTATCCCTATAGTTTCCGGAGCCTATCCGTTCCATATCCAATTTAACCTATTTACTCTTTTCGCGAGCTTTCTTTATAGGTCGCGATAACACTATAGTATTAGAGCGCTTTCTACGACTTATAGATTATAGACCTTAGTCCCAATATTCTTTTAGAATATCTTCGCAATAATTAAAATAATCCTCTAGTTCCTATATAAAGTCCTTAGTAGGCCAGCCTAGCCATTTAACTTTAAATTAAAGCTTATTCTTAATAGACTTATAGCGTAGTATAGCTTTAACCTTATACCGCTCGCCCACTACTTTAGGGTATTTAATTGGACCTAGACAGAAGTTCTTTTCCAGTGGTAGTCTATGCTATAGCTCTAGTAGGTTTATATAAAATATTAGATACACACGGGCTATAGATAGGGGTAGCTAGAGACGATAGGCTAGCTTGCCAATTCGTTCCTTAACTTAGAAGGGACCTAGGTATCTTATATTAAGCTTCTTTAATAGTTAACGGGTCTTAATATTCGTTAAACATAATAGAACCTTATCGCCTACTCCGAAATGCTTATCCTAGTGCTTGCGGTTATACTAAAGTCTCTACTGCTCTTAGGCATCTTATAAGCTCTACTTCGCATACTTCTATTACTCCTCCTATTCCTAGAGGTATCCTTATACTCTCCAGTAGATATCCTTAGACTTCCCAGTAGGATCCTATAACTAATTATACGGCCTTAGCCAGTAATTATTAGGTATACTATTAAACCCAAATAGTTAAACGCCATAGGCAATTTAGATTAGTGTATACTTATGCAATGCATATTACTTTAAATTATAAACATACTCCGCGTACGGAAGTAGCTCGTACTAGTTGTCTTACTAGTAGTTTAAATACATCTATAGATAAGACTCCAGTTCCTAGTTCTAGCATTCCGTTTACCTATCTGTCTACGGGTGGAAAGCTATACTATACTAGTAGTCTATCTTTAAATAGAAGCATAGGTCCGACTAGTATTAGCTTATAAAGACGCTGCCCCTATTAGTAATAATAGAGTATGGCTAATCTACTTTAAGAAAGCATTTCTCCTTAATTAGGTTAGCGAGCTCTTATGCGTTAATCATCTTATTAATAGGAAGGTATTAAACATACTTTAAAAACCTATTAATAAGTACAAGGACTGAATTGTATATTCATCCTTAGCCATCTTTAAATAGTGGGAGATCCGTAATAAAGTCTATAGCGTAATATCGCCATAGCTTACTAGCGGGGGGAACTAATTTAAGTAGACCCCATAGCTTATACCTGCGGATCTTATATACTTAACACTTCTCGCAATAGCTAATATACTCCTTTACTTCCTAATTAAGCCTTAGCCAATAGTATTTGCGCTAAAGTAATTCCACTGTCTTTACTTAACCATAATAGCCGCCCAGGAGATTATCATAATTCTTTATAAGAATCTTCTATCGTAGATTTGCTTCTTATAGCACCTAAACCTTACCACCTCTACGTAGTAGGCCCATCGGGTCTAGTTCCCAATAGTAGCGCCTAGCAGCTTTCTTTCCGTCACGTTTCCGGTCTACTTCCGCATTAAGGATAGCATAGGAAGCGTCCCTCCATTACACCTCACGGATAAAATCCGTTAAACTTTCAAATAGTTCCCAGGTAAAAGCTATTTCGTCCCATACTACTCTAAGTATAAGACTAGATAGTACCATAGATCTTATAACTCTTTAATGCGCGTACGTCAGGAAGGCCGCTATAAGGTTAAAGTCCTTTAGTTATTACAGGGCTCCAAGTTCTAATTACTCTATAGCTTCGCTATTAGCTTAAGGGGATAGCTTAGTAATTAGGGATGGTATATTACTAGGTTCTAAGAATATATTAGGGACATCCTGTCTAGGTATATTTGGACCCTTATTGGCAACGGACCGGGTACCAGCCGGAACATTAGTAGAAACCAATAGGGCTTACACCACCTAAGACTTAATGCATAGAGCTATAGGTGCTTAAGCATCCTATACCTAGAGCTTATTCTATAATATAGGGAGTAAGATATCTATTATCTGTTTTCCTTCTCCTATTTTAAAGCCTTTAGCATAGTCTAGCCGTCATAACGGTCTATTAGCAGGGTTGTTTTCCCCTAGCTTATATTTAATTTTAAAATTAAATCACGCAAGCTCCTCTGCCTATTTGGCTTATTAAGGTATAAGCTCCTTTATAGTTATAAAGTAGCGTAGATTATGGTAATCTAAGAGTACACAAGTGGTATGGCTTACGTACTTAAGGTAGTATCGCCACTATTTAAAGCAGTCGACTATAGCCAGCAGTTCCTTATCGTGGGTATAATACCTAACTTTAGGTCCCTAGAATTTTCTGCTATAAAATACTACTAGTCTCCAATGGAGCTAGATAGCATCTAGGTGCCTATTAGATTACAGCAGGATACCAACAAGGGCAAAATTCAATATATTAGTAATTATCATCAATAGCTAATCTAGGTCAAAATGCCGCAGCAATAAAGCTTCTATAAACTTTACGCGAAGTTCCCAAAAGGCCTTCTAAACCTTTCTGGGCTATAACCATAGCTTATACCATTTAATTAGTCCCTTCTTAGTTTTCTTCCTTACCGCCTTTAAGCTTTTTGCTCCTTAAGTCAGGTCTTAAAAAGCTTCCATAATATAGTCGGATAGGTATTAGGCGACGTCCAAGTAGTCATATATAAAGCGCCTATAGAAATTAGCAAAGCCTAGGAATACTTAAACATCCTAGTAGCTCTCTAGCTCCAGCTACTCCTAAATTATCTGCACCCGTACTAAATCTATAACTATACCTATAGGCGTTATAATATAACCTAGGAACTCGACCTACTTAATATTAAAGATATACTTTAACGCCTTAACATAGAGGCCCTAATCATCCAAACATTCCAGCACTTCGCGGACATATTACTCATATTAATCCTTATCTTCTAAGTAAATTAAGATATTATCTAAATAGATAACGCATATACAATTAACTAGTCCCCCTAAGGCTCTATAAATATACAATTAGAATATTATAGGCATATTAGCTAGCCTAAAAGGCATTACTAGATACTTAAAGTGGCCGTATTAGGTCTTAAAAGCGGTCTTTTACTTATCCCCTTCTTTAATACGGAGCCTATAATAGGCGTCTTATAGATCTAGCTTTATAAAGATCTTCGCCCTAGATAGTTAATCCAGCATTTCACTAACTAGTAGTAGTAGGTAACGGTTCTTAATTGTAATCTTATTAAGACCGCAATAGTCTACACATAGCCTTATAGTTCTATCTGGTTTTAGAATAAAGAGAATTAGTGCGCCTAACGGCAACTTACTAGGCCGGATCTACCCCTTTTCTAGTAACCTATTAAGGTACTCTTATAGGATCTTAAGCTCTTTACATAAGAGGTTATAGATAGGAAGGTTTAGCGGTTATTTGCCTTCTTCTAGATTAATTATATAATCGTACTCCAAGTTCTGCGGTAGGACTTTAGCTCTCCTATCTAAAAATACCCTTAGTAAGTCCCTTAGGCCTACTAGAATATTTAACAAATTAGGGTCGCGTTTGTCCTCTATATTATCGTCGGGTAGGTCCTAAAGCTCCCTTAGGATACTTACGGGCAGCGTCATGCGCTATAATAGTTACTTATATATAGTTGCCACCGTACGTTAAACCGTTTTATATAGTAGCCAGTAGAGGGTAGGGAACTCCTTAACGCAGCGTTTAAGGTACCGTAGTATACTCTCCGCATATTACTTAAGCTAGAGTAACCTATAGCAGTTAAAGTATCTTATAAGATCCTTAAAATCGCCGCCTCCCTATAATGTCTCCGCGGCCTGTCCGGTAGTTCCCTATAGGGTCTCTATTATAAAGGGGTTATTACCTATACTAGGCTTTATACCTATTTTGCCATCAAATAGGGGTTAAATCCAATACTCCTTTAGGTGTAAAGCGTACACTATTTTGCCTAGGGCTACATTCTCTAGGATATCCTTTAGGCTTATTAGTAATATACGCCCTTCTAAATCTTCATTATTTCACTATTTAAAGGCTCTAGTTTTAAAGCGTATTTTAAGATCTACTTCTACCAGCCAAGGGTATCTAAGGATAAGGTCATAACCTACAAAGTCAGCCGCCTAAAAGGGTTACAGGCCAACTACCTTAGTGCGGTTATATATATCGGCTACTAACACTATAAGCTTATAGGCACTATATAGTTTAATCCAATACTTATCTAGGAAGCCTATAATAGGTTTCCGCCACCTTTATAATAGGACAAGTTTATACTCTTTTACCAAATCATATCATATAAGATTGATTTCGGCGCCGCTATTATATAGTGCTTAGAACTATCGTACCTCACCCATAGGGAGTATTATTTCCAGCTTAACAGCAATATAGAGAGTCTCTCCTTCCGTATCTTACCCTAGTTGCAGCCAAAAAAGGTCCACAACTAGGGCTTTTCTTTTTTTAGATCATTAGTGCAATTGTTACCCTACTTATTTTTCCAATAGGATCTACCTCCAGAGTTTTCTCTTAACTTCTTAGAATATTCCCGTAAAGGTGCTAAATAGGTGTCAGGTTAGCCCCAGGAGTCTTTCCCGTTATTTAAGGTTCCTAACTTTAACCCTTCTAAAGTTCTCTTTAAGAACGGCTTCTTTAAAGGTTAGGTCTGCCCTACGTTACTACTAAAGTACCTGCGCTTTTAGTAACCCCCCAGCTTCCTACTGGAAGAGGTCTGGTTCCTTACCGTATTTTCAGCGTTTAGAACTACTCGTTCGAAATCCGCATATATAGTAATCCGCAATAGGGCTCCCACGCGCTTTATTTCGTCATAAATTACTAGCTTAATTCTAGCCTAAATAAACCCAATCTTCTCCTTCTTATAGATACTACCGTCCTTATTTTTAAAGGGCTTTAGATCTATCTACTAAGCACAAGTTTCTATAAAGTTTATAAACTAGCGGAAGTCATAGCGGTCCAGCTATGTCCCATTCCAGAATAGCTCTGCATTATCATATTATATAACATATAGATCTTAAGTCCATTTCTTTAGGAAGGTTTATAGCTGTAACTATATAGTAATTTGCTCTTTATTAAGCTAATTAAGTGCAATCTAGTTTAGCGATTAGTCTTTAATCTTACTAATAATCTAATATATACGCTCTTTAGTATTATCTCGTATCATTAGCATCTTAAAGAAGTTATCTACCTCATAAACCCAATCGTCCAGCTACTAGGCGTTAGGTTTATGGCGGAGTTCTAGACTACTAGAGGCCTTAGCCAGTCGGTCCATATCCTTTTTCCATTTATAGCGTAAATAACTCTCCAAGTCTTCCATACCTCCTTAGGTAGGTACTAAGTAGCTCCTAAGAAGCCCTTAGCCTTAACTAGGTTATAAAAGAATTTACCTAGCTTAGATTAGACCCTGCCAGATCTAGATTTACCCTTAGAGGGTTCTAATATATTTATTAGTGGCTTCCTCCCATATAGCTTCTAAGAGCCTTACGACAGCTTCCTAATATCCGTCTTAAAGGAGATCGGTATAGGGCTCTTAACCTTCCAAACTCGGGCCTAGGGAGGCTCCTGCTATAAAGGTAGTGTTAGTACTAGTAACTAATATGGGCTTCCTAATAAGGCTTAGGTCTTAAGTCAGTAATTAGCTTAGATTACCTAAAGGGGTAGGCCCACTTAGCTCGTAAGCAGTCTATATACCGCCACTATACTAATTATAGGCCAGTGGTCTTCCGGGAGGGTTCCGGTTAGTTCCCTAGTTAGACGCGTTAGTATATTCCTCTAGCATTTCTAGCTTAGGGGAAGATCTTAGAGTCGCCTCTGGCGCTTAATCTTCCAATTAGCCTGGGTAAGGCCAGAGGGGTTCCAGTTGCTTTCTAGCAGCGTTGCGACCGTTATAAAGGGTGTCTGCGTTTTCCTTAGCGGTAACTATAGGTATGCAAGAGTCTTTAAGCTCCTGGAGCATCTAGGTATTAGGGCTTGTTCGGCCATCTTACCCAGAGGGTTATATTATCGCAATCTCTCGCTATTAGAGGGACCTTCCTGCCTTTATGCGACAGCTTTCCATAAGGTATCCGTAGAGTTTCCGTTTAGGTTATCGCGAGATTTTAAGGGAGGATAGTAGTTATAAATAAAAGATATAAACAAACAATCTGGTCCTTAAAGCCAACTACCCTTCCAAAAAAGAGTAGGAAGGATTTAAATGTAAGGGGATCTTATAGACAGGGGGCTATAAGGACACGATTAGAATAGGATAGATTAGTGAAAGAGACGAATCCTTAAGGAGGTAAGGCCTCTAGAATCGTGGAGACTATATACTACGGGCACGTGCCTCTAGTATGTGACCGGCGACTATCTAAGGGGCGTTCGGGGGTTGTCCTGAAGGCAACCCAAGGTGTCCGCAATAATATCCCTTACAATAATCCCCTACGTCACTAACACATTACTTCTATATTTACCCTTAGGCTATTAAATGCGGTTAAGGTATTAATTAGTTAGTTAAAGAGACTTATTCTTTAAATTTTAATATATATACTTTTAAATCTAGTGGTCCTATACTATATATTTAGCGTAGCTCTACTACCTAGCAAATAGAGACACTTCGCAATAGCAACTATAGCTATTATATAATTGTTAAGAACATCTATAATATTAATCTTTAATACTATAGTATCGTTTTTAGGTATAATTTAACCTATATATATCTTTAATTAACGTCTTAATTACCTTACCCTAGCCACGTTATTAGTTTTTATAAAAAAGTAATAGCTAAATAGCTTATACGCGTGTTTCCTTTCTTTTAAATAGCGCTATTATAATGGAGTTATATCGGTAAGGTTACGGCTATTTACTAGAAGGGTATTAGACGGTAAAGTATAAAGACACTTTACTTATTAAGCTTAATCCTTTTCCTTAACACCTTACTTCCTATTATTAACCTTTATCCAATTTAGATATATTTTTAATATATTTTTAAGATTTTCTTCTTTTTTATTAATAATTTAATATGCCTCTTTATTCTCTTACTAACTGCTCTTTTAAGCAAATTCTATAGCGTATTCTAGCCTTACCTTTATATATAAAACCCTAACCCTCGCTAACCCATAACTAGTACTAGTCCTATTTAAATAATTTTGCCTATATATTTTTAAAAGATTAGAAATCTAATAATGGGATTCTAGAGGCTTATAATAAGACGAACTATATTAGATCTAATACCTTTAGTCCTAATAATTGATGTATATATACTAAGAGCGGCAGTTACGTTAAGGTAAGCTTTTCTATCCTTAATAGATTTCTATTACTAACTTTAGGCTTTAATAGCCTAGGCCTAAGTAGCAACGATCCTTTAATGTCCTTAACTACTATATTACTTAGGCTTTATCTTATTCTAGCGCTAATACTAAATATCTTAGTTAAATTTAAGACTATACTATAGCTAATTATACCGCCTATAATTCCTAGCAAGCTAGCTAGTAACGCCTAATATAAGAGTAAGGTTGGTATACTAAGGATAAGGTATAGAGTGGGGGTAATAAGAAGAAGGTTGCTGTCTATTATAGGAAGGAGTTTGCGTATATATATTAAGTTTTAAAAGAGTATAATATAATATGGTATTAGGTAGGTTACCCTTTAGGTACCTAGCGGATAGGTAACTAACAGTTACCGTAGTAAAGTCTTGGTAGTTTTAGACTATACTAGCTAGCTAACGTCTCTATTTATTCTAGGCTTAAGTATATCTTTATTAACTATAAGCTTACGCCGTAAGAACCTTATTAGTATTGGTTTAGACCTAATATTAGTATTAAGCGTTCGCGAATCTCTGCTCTAGCTACACCTTATCGTCCTACCCCTGTTTTTATACCTATTTATACCCCTACTAAGGGGTCTAGATCCTATTCTTATTAGCTATTACTTAGTAGCCTAATAGATACTAATCCTGCTTCTAAGGGTAAGGCATAGTGGCTTTTTAGATTAGGTATTTAGGATTTGTTTTTATATATAGTAGTAATTAAGGAGCTTAATTAAGGTGCTTAGAAAGGCCTCGGAAGGCTTTTAGGAATGGTTTAGAAACCCTGGGAATACAATTCTAGCAAAATGCCCTATTAATTCTATACTATATATGTAAAAAGGCTAAGAACTCATCCTGCCTTAGGCTATAGCCCTAATCCTTATAGTTTCTAAAGCTTGTCCGTTCTATATCCGGTTTAACCTATTTACTCTTTTTATAAGCTTTTCTTTATAGGTCGCGATAATACTATAGTATTAGAGCTGTTTTTGCGACTTATAGATTATGGACCTTGGTCCTAATATTCTTTTAGAATATCTTTAGAATAATTAAGGTAATCCTCTAGTTCCTATATTGAGTCCTTAGTAGCCTAGCCTAGCTATTTAACTTTATATTAAAGCTTGTTCTTAATAGACTTATAGCGTAGTATAGCTTTAACCTTATACCGCTCGCCCACTACCTTAGGGTATTTAATTAGACCTAGACGGAAGTTCTTTTCCGGCGGTAGTCTATACTATAGCTTTAATAGGTTTATATAAAATATTAAATATATATAGGCTATAGATAAAGGTGGCTAGAGACGGTAGGCTAACTTACTAATTTATTCCTTAGTTTAGAGGGGGCTTAGGTATCTTATGTTAAGCTTCTTTAATAGTTAATAGGTCTTAATATTCGTTAAACGTAATAGAACCTTATCGCCTACTCTAAAATGCTTGTCCTAGTACTTACGGTTATATTAAAGTCTCTACTACTTTTAGGCATTTTATAGGCTCTACTTCGCATACTTTTATTACTTCTCCTATTTCTAGAGGTAACCTTATACTCTTTAATAGATGTTCTTAAACTTCCCAGTAGGATCCTATAACTAATTATACGGCCTTAGCCAGTAATTATTAGGTATACTATTTAACCTAAATAGTTAGACGCTATAGGCAATCTAGATTAGTATATACTTATATAATACGTATTACTTTAAATTATAAGCGTACTCTATATACGGAAGTAGTTTATACTAGTTATCTTACTAGTAGTTTAAATATATCTATAGGTAAGACTCCAGTTCCTAATTCTGGCGTTTTATTTACCTATCCGTTTATAGATAGAAAGCTATACTATAACGGTGGTCTATCTTTAAATAAAAGCATAGGTCCGACTAGTACTGGCTTATAAAGACGCTGCCCCTATTAGTAATAATAGAGTGCGGCTAATCTACTTTAAGAAAGCATTTCTCCTTAATTAGGTTAGCTAGCGCTTATACATTAATTATCTTATTAACAGGAAGGTATTAGACGTACTTTAAAAACCTATTAATAAGTATAAGAACCAAATTGTATATTCGTCCTTAGCCATCTTTAGATGGCGGAAGATCCGTAATAAAGTTTATGGCGTAATATTGCTATAGCTTACTAGCGGGGGGAACTAATTTAAGTAAACCCTATAGCTTATGCCTGCGGATCTTATATACTTAATACTTCTTATAATAGCTAATATACTCCTTTGCTTCCTAATTAAGCCTTAGCCAATAATATTTACGCTAAAGTAATTTTACTGTCTTTATTTAACTATAGTAGCCGCTTAGGGGATTATTGTAATTCTTTATAAGAATCTTCTGTTGTAAATTTGCTTTTTATAGCACCTAAACCTTACTACCTTTACGTAGTAGGCCTATTAGGTCTAGTTCCTAATAATAGCGCCTAGTAGCTTCCTTTCCGTTATATTTCCGGTCTATTTTTATATTAAGGATAGTATAGGAAGCGTCCCTTTATTACACCTTATGGGTAAGATCCGTTAACCTTTTAGATAGTTCCTAAGTAAAAGCTATTTTATCCTATACTGCTCTAAGTATAAGACTAGATAGTACTATAGATCTTACAACTCTTTAATGCGTGTACGCTAGGAAGGCCGCTATAAGGTTAAAGTCCTTTAGTTATTATAGGGCTCCGAGTTCCAATTGCTCTATAGCTTCGCTATTAGCTTAAGGGGATAGCTTAGCAATTAGGGATAGTATATTACTAGGTTTTAAGAATGTATTAGGGATGTCCTGTCTAGGTATATTTGGACCCTTATTAGTAACGGACCGGGTATTAGCTAAAACTTTAGTGGAAACTAATAGGGCTTATACCGCCTAAGACTTAATATATAAAGCTGTAGGTATTTAAGCATTCTATACCTAGAGCTTATTCTATAATATAGAGAGTAAAATATCTATTATCTATTTTCCTTCTCCCGTTTTAAAGCCTTTAGCATAGTCTAGCCGTCGTGACGGTTTATTAGTAGGGTTATTTCCCCCTAGCTTATATTTAATTTTAAAATTAAATTATGCAAGCTCTTTTACTTATTTAGCTTATCCAAATATAAGCTTCTTTATAGTTATAAAGTAGCGTAAATTATAGTGATCTAAGAGTATATAAGTGGTATAGCTTGCGTACTTAAGGTAGTGTCGCTACTATTTAAAGCAGTTAACTCTAGCTAGCAGTTTCTTATTGTAGGTATAATACCTAACTTTAAGTCCCTAGAATTTTCTGCTATAAAATACTACTAGTCTCTAATAGAGCTAGGTAGCGTCTAGATGCCTATTAGGTTATAGTAGGATACTAATAAGGGCAAAATTTAATGCATTAGTAATTATCATTAATAGCTAATCTAGGTTAAAATGCCGCAGTAATAAAGCTTCCGTAAACTTTACGCGAAGTTCTTAAAAGGCCTTTTAAATCTTTCTAGGCTATAACTATAGCTTATATCATTTAGTTAGTCCCTTTTTAGTTTTCTTCCTTACCGCCTTTAAGCTTTTTACTCCTTAGGTTAGGTCTTAGGAAGCTTTCGTAATATAGTTAAATAGGTATTAAGCGACGTTTAAGTAGTTATAAATAAAGTGCTTATAGAAATTGGTAAAGCCTAGAAACACTTAAATATCTTAGTAGCTCTCTAGCTCCGGCTACTTCTAAATTGTCTACACCTATACTGTGTCCATAACTATACCTATAGGCGTTATAATATAACCTAGGAACTCGACCTGCTTAGTATTAAAGATATACTTTAACGCCTTAGCGTAGAGGCCCTAATTATCTAAGCGTTCTAGCACTTCGCAGACGTGTTGCTTGTATTAATCCTCGTCTTTTAAGTAGATTAAGATATTATCTAAATAGATAACATATATACGGTTAACTAGTCCCCCTAAGGCTTTATAAATATATAATTAGAATGTTATAGGCGTATTAGCTAGCCTAAAAGGTATTACTAGATACTTAAAGTGGCTATATTAGGTCTTAAAAGCGGTCTTTTACTTATCCCCTTCTTTAATACAGAGCCTATAATAGGCGTCTTATAAATCCAGCTTTGTAAAGATCTTCGACCTAAATAGTTAATCTAGCATTTTACTAACTAGTAGTAATAGGTAATGGTTCTTAATTATAATCTTATTAAGACCGCGATAGTTTACGTATAGCCTTATAGTTCTATCTAGTTTTAGGATAAAGAGGATCGGTACGCTTGCTAGTAACTTACTAGGCTAGATTTACCCCTTTTTTAGTAACCTATTAAGGTACTCCTGTAAAATCTTAAGCTCTTTACGCGAGAGGTTATAAATAGGAAAGTTTAGTGGTTATTTACCTTCTTCTAGATTAATTATATAATTGTACTCCGAGTTCTATAGTAGGACTTTAGCTCTCCTACCCAAAAATACCCTTAGTAAGTCCCTTAGGCCTACTAGAATATTTAATAAATTAGGGTCGCGTTTATCCTCCGCGTTATTATTAGGTAGGTCCTAAAGCTCCCTTAGAATACTTACGGGCAGTATTATACGCTATAGTAGTTGCTTATATATAGTTGCTACTATACGTTATACCGTTTTATATAGTAGCTAATAGAGGGTAAAGAAATCCTTAACGTAGCGCTTAAGATGCCGTAGTATACTCTCCGTATATTGCTTAAGCTAGAGTAACCTATAATGGTTAAAGTATCTTATAAGATCCTTAAGATCGCCGCCTCCCTATAATATCTCTATAACCTATCTAGTAGTTCCCTATAGGGTCTCCATTATAAAGGGGTTATTACCTATACTAAGCTCTATACCTATCTTATTATTAAATAGAGGTTAGATCTAATACTCCTTTAGGTATAAAGCGTACACTATTTCGCCTAGGGCTATATTCTCTAAAATATCCTTTAAGCTTATTAGTAATATACGCCCTTTTAAATCTTTATTATTCTACTATTTAAAGGCTCCAGTTTTAAAGCGTATTTTAGGATCTGCTTCTATAAGCTAAGGGTATCTAAGGATAAGGTTATAACCTATAAAGTTAGCCGCCCAGAAGGGTTGCGGGCTAACTACCTTAATGCGGTTATATATATCGGCCACTAATACTATAAGCTTATAGGCACTATATAGTTTAATCCAATACTTATCTAGGAAAGTTTATACTCTTTTACCAAATTATATTATATAAGATTAATTTTAGCGCCGCTATTATATAATGCTTAAAACTGTTATACCTTACCTATAGAGAGTATTATTTCTAGCTTAATAGCAATATAAAGAGTCTCTCCTTCTATATCTTGCCCTAGTTATAGCCAAAAAAGGTCCGCGACTAGGGCTTTTTTTTTAAAAAATTATTAGTGCGGTTATTACCCTACTTATTTTTCTAATAGGATCTACCTCTAAGGTTTTCTCTTAACTTCTTAGAGTGTTCCTATAAAGGTGCTAGATAGGTATTAGGTTAACCCTAGAAGTCTTTTCTATTATTTAAAACTCCTAAATTTAACCCTTTTAAAGTTTTCTTTAAAAACGGCTTCTTTAAAGGTTAGGTCTGCCCTATATTACTATTAGAGTGCCCGCGCTTCTAGCGACCCCCTAGCTTCCTACTAGAAGAGGTCTAGTTCCTTACTATATCTTTAGCATTTAGAACTGCTCGTTTAAAATCCATATATATAGTGATCCGTAATAGGGCTTCTACGCGCTTTATTTTATAACAAATTGCTAGCTTAATTCTAGCCTAGATAAACCCAATCTTCTCCTTTTTATAGATGCTACCATCCTTATTTTTAAAGGGCTTTGGATTTATCTATTAAGCGTAAGTTTCCACGAAGTTTATAAACTGGCGGAAGTTATAGCGGTTAAGCTATATCCTATTCTAGAATAGCTCTATATTATTATATTATACGATATATAGATCTTAAGTCTATTTCTTTATAAAGGTTTACAGCTATAGCTATATAGTAATTACAAGAAGTTCCTTATTATAGATCTTATAGTTATACTCTTATAGTATAAGCTTAGACGAGTAGAATATAACTAGGTAGAGAAAACTATTATTACCTATCTAGGAAAAGATGCCTACGTTAACATAGTCTAAGAAGTTAGTTTTAAGGTAGAGTTATTATCCTAGTATAAAGTAAGCTAGGATAGGTGCTTTAGTAAAAGCATTTTTAAGGTCTTAAAACGCCTTTTTATATTTAGGCGTTTAGGTAAAGCGTAAATACATTTTTCTTTCTTTTACAGAAAGGCCCTTTATTTACATTATTGCTATAAGTAGTACTACTACGTCTAAGAAGTTGTATATAAATTTTTAATAAAAGTTAGTAAAACTAAGGAAGGCCTATACGTCCTTAATATAGTTAGGGGCTTGCTATTTAGTAATTATATATACTTTCTTAGGGTCTATATAGACACCCTTAGTAGTAATAATTAGTTTAAGGTATTTTACTTCTATAACTAAGAATTTATACTTTTTTAAATTAATATAGAGTCCTGCGTCCCTAAGGCGCTATAAAACCTCTTAAATATGCTCGGTATATTTAGAAGAGTTATTACTATAAACAAGTATATTGCCTAGGTACGTAGAGTAGAAGTTATTAAGGTAGTCCTATAAGGTGTTATTAATATAGCTTTGGAAGGTGCCTGGGCCGTTATATACGCTAAAGGGTATAATAGTATATTTAAATTGGCCAAAGCGTAATACGAATACGGTTTTCTATTTATTACCTTCCTATATTTAGAGATAGTTAAAGGCGGCGATAATATTAAGCTTAGTATAGATTTTAGCTTAGCTAAGCCGCTTAAGGGTCTCCTATATAAGCGGTACTGGGTATTAGTTTTTAATTATAATAGTATTAAGTCCTCTATAGTTAATATAGAATTAAATACCTTCTCCTAGCTTCTTAGTAAAAAGGATAGGGGCAGCTGCTAGTAATATACTAGGACGAATAAACTCTTTATTAAGTTACTTGTTAATATACTTTCTTATAACTAAAAGTTTATTTTTTAATATTAGGTAGGGTCTCTTATAAGGTAGCGTTTTTCCTTATTTAATATTAATAGTATAGTTATTAGGTTAAGATAGGGGGAGTATATCTACGCTTTTTTATAAGCATATATTAATAAAGTTATAGTACCTCTTAGGGAGGAGCTTACAGAGTTCTTTATTGGTAAGTCCATTTTTAAGTTTTGTAAACTGTCACAGTGCTGCAATGAAGTAGACTAAATAACTACGTTGTGCTATAAAGAAGAGAAGAAGGTAAAAGGGGGTATCGTATATAATTAGTAGGGCCAGCCGCCAAGGCGCTA
>Ga0307515_10011492_pt1 | contig 16802 bp, 17 predicted proteins | sample 17_EM_MG_FD_194513 | JGI IMG/M metagenome (GOLD analysis project Ga0307515, IMG submission 194513) | Populus trichocarpa ectomycorrhiza microbial communities from riparian zone in the Pacific Northwest, United States - 17_EM | ecosystem: Host-associated > Plants > Roots > Unclassified | place... | reverse complement strand
AGTCGCTGTTGATTGTGACTGGGTCCAGGTGGTGTTGTCTTCCGTTTAAGATTGAAAGTACCAGATGGCGCTGCAGAAACACCATTGTTTGTGCATTGAACTCCATCATTTCGCTGGGCTGAAGGTGCATAGTTGCACTGGGCTGAATGCACGTAGTTGCGCTGGGCTGAATGCCATTAGTTGCGTTGATTAATTCAGCTGGATATGGCCAGCTGAGTACGCATACATGCGTGGGCATATATGCGTGTAGAGCATTCACCGAGTGTACACGGAGGTGGGGTGCAGGGGTACACTCCGCGAAAGAACCAGTCCAGTCACGGAGTGTGGGACTCCGTGGATGGACCGGTCTCTCCGCGGAGGGACATCCTCCGTGACTGGACTAGAACATTCGACATTGCTGGGGAACTCAAAGTTCTATGCTGCTATGTGGGTAGCCCCATAAGCGGTGCATAATATAAGTGGTCTCATAATCGATATAACGATGGGAGCCAGATTGGATTCTAACTCGGGGATGGTAGTGGTGTCCAGATTATATGCCCGTTTGCTTAGCAACCATTCCTCAGTCTGCAGTCTCTGCCGCGCTGCGTCTAATTTCCCACCGTCGAGTTTGATGAGGGTGGGATCATGAACGTCTGCTGGCTTCTGCCAGAAGAGTAGGTACATAATGAGTGCGCAGAGGACGTGGGTTAGAGTGTGCACTTCAAGTAGTGTGAAGGGGTAACCAGCCATCTTTCGAGCAATGGCCTGCAATGTGAGGTATGAGCCGCGAACTTTCATTAGAGATGTATGAGCATACTTGAACCACCAACCACGAAACCTGAAAGCATACTAGCCCTTTGCGAGTACGTCTGCTTTACTCTTGTCCTTAATGGTGTCATGCGAAACCTTCAGGAATACACTGTCGTTCTCCGCAAGCGCAATAATTCCGTCGAGGGTGATTATCGTATTCCTCTCATGGTTGAGGTTGTCGTTGTCATTGTCATTGTCATTGTCGGTGATGAATACCAAACCACCGAGTACAACATAGTATCCACCTAGGATCGTGTACGTAAGAGGGGTAGTTGCACCTGGTTACACATGCATCAAAACGACCAATCAAAAAATTTCGCATGTACATACCTCGCCAGCCGGCAACACAATAAAGTTCCCCTGATGGCTGCCTGCGATTTGATTAAGTTTTAGGACCATACTCCTCGCCGCATACCACTGCACCCACGCAGTAAACAACACAATCTCAGGAGCCAGCAGGGCGATGACTACCCATTTCACCCTACGCCAACGTGTAGTCCCGCAGTTAACGTGGACTGCAGTGTACACACTGATATCGAGGGCGAATGCACAGCTGTACATAAGGTTCCAGGTGCCTCGAACTCGCGGTTCACTAGCAGGTCAGAAAAGCAGGATATCGGAACTTGGAGGGACTTGTACGTACGACACCCACGACAGCGCAGAATCAGTGTGTAGCGCCGTGTAGTTATGGAGAGGAGGGCTCCAGGTGCCCGTTGGGGTCCCAAAGGCACCAGAACATAGAGTGAAGATTTAATAGAGGGCGAAAACCGTTGAGGTCATGTTTACGGAGACGTGTCGTGGAGATATGTCCCTAAAGGATATGCCAGGGGGAGTTTATGATGTTTATGAGTTCCATCTGCGTACAGGTACGCAGAGCGGGGGATAGGACTGACAGCTAAGCAGCAGAGCCGCCGAGTTTTTAGATGGCTGTGCTTCTGATACTTACCCAATGATGCGGAATCTTGGGAAAAAGCAATGAGGTGTAACTACCGCCCATAATCAGGTACTCGTACCGTAACGGAAGCTTCGAAGGCATCAACGCTTCAATAAGTCTCTGAGGAAAGCACCACTTATGAGGGGAGGTGGCATGCCGTTTTTGAAGGCCGGGATAATAGCCACACATTGATGCAAAGCCGGGATGTATCACAGAAAACGAGAAAGAATTATGAAAAGTAATAAAGTGACGTCGATTTGCTGGTAGATGTCCTGCGCAGGGTGACTGGGAGTGTGTACCACAGAAGTCATTTGAGCCAATCAGAATCAGTTTTAATGCGATGAATTCTAGCGCTCCAAACTGTATCCTACTCGGGCCATGGAAGGCAATTCGGACTCCATTTCTGGAAGTCAGTTTGCTGTGCGACCAGGGTATTGACTGGGGAGGGGCTGAGACAATTTATATTTGCTGCGAACCTACACTACTCTATCATCTGCGTTTTCCCTAGTTCAGTGCGTGGCGCTCTGATAATTCCCCGTTTGTGGGGCTTCTTCCACCGAGTCAACTGCTAGCGTGCTTGTCTTGTGCACCATTGCCTGGTATCACACTCCGAGATTATCATTGCCTACTAAGAAGTGTAGTCAGAGACCGAGTTAAACCCTCCTTATCTTTAGCTACTTGCACTACAGAATGACTTGACTTGATAGCTTTAGCCCTCTCTAGAACTACCTCCACATTCCGAGTGATATTCTACTGGTGTCATTCATAACATTAATACGCGAACTCAATGCAGATAATGTAGGCCTTTTCCTTTCCCGTGCATCTGCTTAAGCACCTTCAACTTCCCTTCTCTTAATTCCTCCGGGACCATATCGTCCTTCCTCTCACCCTCTCTCGTCTCCACCTCCAGTAGCAGTTGCTTCACCAACACCTTCGCGGATTTACATAAGTCGATTTCAAGCTTTCACCGGCATGAAAGTCTGAAACCAGTTGATATCTTCGGGGATAACTTTGAAGTGCCAGGATATTTCCAGCTTTCCGGCGGACAAGGCTGCAGATCAGCATTAGGTTCATAGTACGAGAAACTCAGACCCTAGGTTTAGCGGCATGGGAAACGTGGTCTCTAGGTTCACCGGCCTGGGAAACTTTAAGTTTCCATGCAGAAAGCATTGGAAGGTTTGGGAGTGTAGGAAGCTCTGGAAGTATACTCTGCGTGATTTCAATTGCCCTATCTATCTATCTATCTATCTATCTATCGATGTCGACTCTGGGTTCACCGAGGTAGGCTGGAGATAGAGCTCAAGTGTACTTGGAGACGGGCTCTGGATATGGTGCTCAAGTGCACTTGGAGACGGAAGCTAGCTACCGTGCTCAGATGCACTTGGAGATGGGAGCTGGCTGGCTGGAGGTCGTCTCTCCGTGAAGGAGGATTCTGTGCTTGATATATATACGCACCTACCAATGGTACTCAGAGATAGACTCGGGAACCACTCGCCGACTAGAATTTATCCAGCGGAACCATAATGTTCACTTGATACCCACAGAGACTAGTCTCTGGCTGGAATCGTCCAACGTAACCTTAAATGGTTTGCCATCGCAGCCCACATTAACCATCTCAAGCTGGTTGCGCGTCGCTGTCTTCAGACCGCTCCAGATGAGTTCATCTCTACCATCTCCAGTCTTCTCTCGGTCAGCTCAGAGCGACCTTCTCCAGCCAGCACCTGGTAAGTTCATCTCTACCGTCTCCAGCATGCTCTTGGAGAATCCATCTCAACCGTCTCCAGCATGCCCCGGTCAGCCCAGATCGACCGTCTCCAAGTGCACTCGAATAGGTAGGTAAATAGGTAGTAAATATCATACTGCTGTATACGCAATCGCGCCCAATGTAGATCAATTGCACATTACACATTGCGAACGGAGACCGGCTGCGAATAGAGACGCTGCGAAAGGCTGCGAAAGGCTGCGAAAGCGGGAAAGCTCACGGGAAAGGCTGTGAAAGGAGCTCGGCGGCTGGCGAAAGCGGAGGAAAGCTGGAAAGCTGACGGTGATTTCCGAAATTCGCACGAACTTTGAAAGCGGCCCGGAGTTCTGTGATGTCATATCGTTGACTCATTTGATTTGATGGCGGATTACGGCCTTGTATTCCGGTGTAGTTTCTTAGGTGAAAGCTTCCAGTTCGGCGGTGATGTCGAGTGATAGCATCGGGGTGTAATCTCGGGATGCTGCCCAGCGACTCGGAACGACAGGGTTGAGTGCGTAGATATCTCTGCTTCGCATCAGAATATAGAGGGTGAATCTCCACCTGTGTCCTCCGGAGCCAAAGCAACACGAGGCTGGCATCTCATCCTAATTTGCCAGGAACCCACCAGTATGCCGTTTTCTGCCATTTAAAGCGTAGAGATCTAGCGCCTGATCCGGCATCTCGAAGGAAATCTCGCTTCCAATAGTAAAGCCGTACGTTCTGACGTATCAGTCCGCTGACAAAACGACAAGCGAGGCTCGTAGTGGATGCCACAGCACTCAATCGATCTTCGCGCCAGTATCTGCATTGTGATATCCCTTGCCGATCCTGTAGAAGCTATTCTGTGTTACTAGTAGTCCTCGGAGTCTTCTCTGGGGTCACCTACTGAGGCACCAGCAGCCTCGCAGCTTCGCAGCTTCGTGCTTCAAGAAGCCTTCACCAGGAAGCACGCAAATCGCAATATCCTTCTCGCTCACGATCACTAGGTACAAGTCATCATGACTGATTTCCAGCTGCTGGATTTCGAAGTCGAGTTGTGGTAGATTCTTTGCTTCCTCCGCGACTATCGCAATGCTGGGGTACCTCGCCTTAAGGTCCTGTAGATCAGCGCGTCCTGCGTCCTATAAACAGCTCCGAGCCCCTGTCGCAATCAGCCGCTTGGGGAGACACCGGTATTTCCGTCATCAGATGGGGGAGGGGGAGGGGAGGGGGGTGTGAATGTTGAAGGTTTCGTCGTAGCCGGTGGAGGGCTTTGATAGCCAGGGGAGGCATTCCGCCGCAACCTTGGCCATCACGATACGGAGGGTGAGACGTTGAGTTGTCGCTTTGGGTCGTTGATTGCGTGTGCCGGATGTTGCTCTGTCGTCGTGCACTCGCTGGTTGTGATTTGTCGTGATGGTTCGCAAGATGGTTGGCGGCTTTGAAGTTTGACGCGAACTTTCGTGGAACCCCTAGCCGACCTTCCTGCGACACTGCGACACGAACTTTTCCCACAACCACTTCCCCTAGCAACACGAACATGGTCAATATCACCACTGTCCAGAACCTGGATGCTCCTTCCAGCTACTTCGAGAAGCGCGAGGTGATTTCCTTCCTCCCTTCCTTTGTCTTCCGTTGCCAACTCTAACCTCCTCTAGAACAAACGCCAACGAACCGCCGAAGCCCCGCCTAAAGATGACCCCCTGAAGGATGCCGCCACTCTTTACGTCGGAAACCTGTACTTCTCCCTTTCTAAGCATAGCGGGTCCCATTTTGTTTGCTAACCAATCCCCCGCGATGTACAGCTCCTTCTACACAACTGAAGAGCAGATCCACGAGCTCTTTTCCAAATGCGGTGAGATAAAGCGACTAGTAATGGGACTTGACCGCTTCAACAAGACACCGTGCGGCTTCTGTTTCGTCGAGTACTACACGCACACGGACGCACTTGACGCGATGAAGTACGTTGGTGGCACGAAGCTCGACGAGCGTATCATCCGTACAGACTTGGATCCGGGATTCAAGGAGGGGAGGCAGTATGGACGCGGACCTACCGGCGGTCAGGTCAGGGATTACTACCGCGAAGACTACGATCCAGGGCGGGGTGGATATGGCGGCAGGGAGCAGAGGGTTGCGGGGAGGAATTAAAAGGGCGGATCGGTATGTATGGGTGGAAGGCGGCAAAGAGGCGGAGAGGCGGAGACAGTGGCTTCGACGGCTCGGATTTTGTACTTTGTTGATGTAAGATTGGGCCTCTTCGTGGTTCTTGGAATCGGGACAGGTGCCTTGTTCTTTAGAGTTTGATGTGGACCTCATTCTCTAGGTCAAAGCTTTACATTCTTATATAGCTCGGGCTTCCAACTCCACTTTTGAATGACCATGAGTGCTACTTGGATATGATGACTGTCACCTATGCAATACGTGAACTCCAGTGGCTTGTATATGCCAAAATTCCAAGGGCGATTTCCGACTTTCACCGCAGCGAAAGTCTGAAATCAGTTGATATCTCAGAGAGAACTTTGAAAGTGGCGCGATATTTCTAGGTTTTCTTGTACGCAGATTTCTAGCTGTCGGCCACAAATCTTATTTTCGAAGTCTAGGTACGAGACAATTTTCTAGGTTTCTGGCGGGTGACTTTTCAGGTTTCCGGCGCGCAAGGCTGTAGGTTCACCACCTGAAAAACTATGTATAGACTTTAGGTTTACCGGCCCGGTAAACCCTAGGTTCACTAAACTCGGGTTGATCAGCACGGTAAGCTCTAGGTTATCCGGCACGGCAAACTCAAGGTAATGCAGCACAGTGTAGATTTTAAATGAGGTCCTTTACACATTATACGGTGCGAAAGGAGGCCGGCTGGGAATGGAGGGATACATCATTCTGCGGAAGACTGCGAAAGCAGAGGAAAGCTGGAAAGGCCATGGGAACACGCTGCGAAAGTGGCGGAGCGCCACGAAAGTTCTGGGTGCTTTCAAAAATATAAGTGATTTTTGAGAAAATTTTGAGTTCAGTGATGAAAGCCGCGAAAGTTCAGGGTGCTTTCTAAAAATTCGCGCGATCTTTGAAAGCTGCGGCAAGTTTCGCGATGTGAACGTGAACAGTATTCTATCCCCTAAAGATCCTACCACCAACCCTTCACCCCAATAGAAATGGTAGCAATCCGCATTCCCGACTACTGCCAATTGGCTGTTTTTTCTACGAAATCAGCCGCCATGTCTTGAATCAAGCCCTATTAATAATATACAATAAATCTCAGGGCGGTTCTTCTCCGATATCATAATTCTTGTCTAATTGGACAGCTTATCAATGGTTGGTAGCAGCTGGTGGCTCAACACCTAGATCTGCATAGGAGGCTTCCATTGCAGAATTTTTGGTTTGATATGAAAAAGTGCTACCAGTACTTCGGCTTGCAGCTGAGCCTCGGAAAAGTAGTCGCCGACGAGTGATAGGAGGCGGAGATTCAAGAGACTCAAAACTTCAGAAAAAATTGTGATGCACTCGACAGTTCACCAATCACCAAAGATCTGATCAGTATTATTTATATGAGTATGCTGGTGGTCCCAAAGTAGTCTATGATCTGTCACCAATCGCTCTGTATGTTGAACACAAAATAGTATCTCTGAGCATCGCCTATTATTGTACTCTAATACCCCGAGCGAATAACAACGTACATACATGAAATGTATGAGAGAGTACTCTTTGGAGCTCACGAGCCATCTAAGTCTTTGCGAATCATATGCCAATAGCACCATTCGACCAGTGCTACCAACGGTGCTTATCTACTGAAGCGGATCGGAAAAAGAGAAGATACGAAGTGTTGGTGGTGTGGACACGAATATCAATCTCGAGATCACCTGTTTAAATGGTGTAAAAGATGGAAACAAGAGCAAAAAAGGTTATGGATCGATGGGCAAGAGGGGGAAGAGGGGTATGAGAGTGTTGAAAAGGTTATGAAGAAGCCAAAGATACAGTTACCAATGTCTCTTGTTTTTGCAGAAGAAAAATGTTTGAAGGCTCTGTTGGATTTTCTTTTCTGTACAGATGTCAGCAAAGTTAGCGGAGTGGTGGAGGAGGCAGAAAACTCTGATCATGAGGAGTTGAGTGATGGGGGGATGTAAAAGTTGATGTGGTTTTTTGGCAGATTTCGTTTGTTTTGGGGGAAGAGGACTCGCAACTTGCTTTTGTTTCTTTATGTTACGGAAGAAGTGGGGAGGAAATGTGTTAAGGTATATGCCATGGCCGCAAGCGGCCGAATGCAATATGATTACAAACTGTGCTTATCTAGCTCATATCTCACGTGATGTCTCCCCTGTTCATCGTCGTCCTCCCACGCACAACTGTAGTACAACGTCACAACAAGTGTTAAAGTTAAGTAAAAGAAAAAGCAAGGTCGACCGCCACTCCATACGCCACGAAGCTTATTCCAACGGTAGCTCCTCGTCTCGAATACAATGCCTCGCGATTATCGTCAACATCCGCAGTTTCCCTTCGAGCGCTTCCTTCTATTCTTCGATGAGCCTCCTACATGGGTAAATACATTCCACTAAAGATGGGGACGCTTTGGGGCCTGAATTCGATGCTATTTCCAAATTTGCTATAGTGTAGGGTGAATATTTCCCGAGAATGAGTATTCCGGGTGGATTGCGAGGTGGTAAGCGGGTGGACTTCTAGACGCTGAGACTACTCTTTTAATGTAGCACGGTTTGAGTGGGAGAAACATGTAAGATAGCGGTGGAGCTCGTCATTTGCAATCGACTGTATCTAGAGAAATAATTGGATGAACTCTTTACCTAGTAGTATATAGCGTTAAAGTTGAATTAAAAGGTGGATCTTGCAAGAACGGTGGAATACAAATTGGTGAACCATGACCGTATTTCGTTTCGTCAAGGAAAACTCACCTAACAAAAACAGAAACATCGCTGTCCTCGTCATCAAGAGCATTCCTCCTCTATCTTATTGCAACTTCTAAACCATGCCCAGAACAAACAACCAGTGATAAATGTCGCAATCGCCAGTACCGCGTAAAGCCACACGAGTTTTGGGTCGGTAGTGAATGGTGTGAGAACGATGCCAATGGCGGAGCCAAAAGCGATTGTGAGGAGGTAGACTGATGTGACCTAATATAATCAATGTTTACTATCAAGAGACAGGAAAGTTTGGATCCTACAAAAGACTTCATAGATGGTGGCGCTTTGGTGTATGCGTACTCCAACCCAGTTATAGCAGTAAAGATCTCAGAAATACCAAGAAGCAGATACGCCGGAATCTGCAAAGCAACATGGACCTTGTTAGGCACCGAGCCATCAAAGCACGTACTTGCAAGAGGAGTATCGTAGCACGGCGGGGAGGCGTAGATTATATGCTGGACAATCGCCGTGTAGGCCATGGCGAAGGCTGCTAAAATGAACCCCCACGTGATACGGGTAATGGGCTTGAAGGGGATGCCCATCTCACGCATGATAGGGTAGACGAGGCAATCAAGGATAGGTGCAAGGAAAATGAGGGGGAAAACGCTGATATTCTGCATGAAATCATTTGGAATATCGTGGGTTTCCATAGTGCCCGCTTGGGTTATCAAATTGTTTAGCATTTGGCTGTAAGATACCCAATATACTGGGAAGAAGAGGAAAACTCTGCAGGCGAGGAGAGAACGTTTGAGCTCATCAACAAATAGGTCGTCCCATGGCGTGGCATATCCGGAACCGAACTCTCCCTGGTAATGTGGCTTTGCAGCATCCATATTGCCCTTGTTCACAAGGCCGATCCACATGACTTTGAATGCGTACGGGATGACAGAACGTGTTGGGGGACGGGCGACGTAGTATTTCTTGCTGAATAAGAGAATGGCAAAGCCAACCAAGAACATCAGTAATGGGAGAAGATAAGCAGCCCAGAAGCCGATGTGCAGTTCCATATGAGAAGTTGCTATGGCCGAAAGAGAGCCGATACTGACGCAAACATAGTAAGTCGTGTAAATCCTTTGGATTGTGATGTCCCGGTCAACGATTACACGTTCGCCAGACGTTAATCGGATGATCTTGTCCCTGCCCGTGTATTGCTCAGCAACTAGAGGAGAAACATTCGACTTTATTCCACCAGTTCCAAGGCCGATTAAAATCATCGCAGTGATTAGGCCACCAAGCGCAGTGCCATGATGGATTGCAACCGGAAGTGAGGTAACAAAGAGGACTATGAGCCCGAGAATATAAACAAGAGAGTGATACATGATGGTGTTGAATCTTCCGAGATATTGGTCTGCAATTGCAGCACCAAATATAGTGGTAAAACTGCACCAGAACTGGAAAAACTGATTCAGGGCAGTCGCCTGTGCCTGGCCGAGACCGATGACGCCCGGTCGAAGAGAATTGTTGCTGTTTTGAATGTAATTCTGGAATGGCCCCGATAATCCGAAAAATGTGAATCTCTCGCAGAATTCAATGACCGTGACTAACCACACAGACAGTGGCAATGAGTCTGCCACTTTGCGCAGCCTCGCACGATCTTCATCACTAACTTGGTTCTCATCTTCGCCGGTTAGAAGGGGGGTATATTCGGTCTTGTTTTCCATCGCGCTCGCGTATGTAGTCCACTGGCTACTTTGACAGACAAGCTAAACTTTCAGATATACATTGCTATGTAGAGTTTCTGTCGTAGGATGCCTACCTTCACGTCGTGCAACTTAGGAATAATAACCTCAGGTGTGAACCACGCCAACAGTGCTGCCTAGAAACCGTGTAATATCGCTTATTTCGTTTGCCTCTGCTGCAGCTACAATCGTCCTCGTTGAATATGACAAAAAGTAGCGGGGATTTCGTCTAGCTAGGTGTGAGGAGCAGGAATTGTGAGGCCCGCTATCGTGGAGAAGGAGAAGTGCAGGATGACCAAATCAATATCTAAAGAAGCTCGTTGTATATATATGGTGACTAGAGTCGTCCTAAGCCACACATTCCAGGACGGTAGAACCAAACTAACTAAAGAGTTCGCAACGCAGTGGCGAACATTCGGATAAATTATTGCATTCTTCAAGGATTTGCTACATTCCAAGGCATACTAGAAACTTAGGTTGTACAATGCTCTAAAAAGGGGAAGCAGAGAGGGTCAAAACCGTGCGTGGCTGGCCAATAAAACCCCGTTTGCTCTAGCTCTGGAGCTGTAGCACACTCGCACTTTTAGTTCGCGGGATTAGTGAGGTTGTATGAAGCTTGGCATTGGCTAGATGGGGTTAAGCTCATAGGATTAGTAATGCTCGATGCTACCCAATGAGAAACCCGCAATCCGATCGGTCGGTATATTATTCGCGGAGCTGCGTACCGCCGGACCGCGGCGTACCCCCGAGGTGCATTCCAACGGTCCTGCCGCATTTCAATCCAAACACCAGACGAAGTCTAAAGTTCCATTGCTGTTCTGGAAACAAGGGCAGACGAAGGGTACCCCTCTTTGCACAGCCCCCCTGTTGGATTGCCCGCATGTGTCTCGTGTTCCTTCCAGGTGCAGGTTTGTGAATTGGGGTGATTCACGAAACCTGTGTAATGCTATGGCGTCGATTCATGAGTTTCTCGTGTCCATTCTGACTTGAGCCGCAACCAAAGCCCTGGCGCATAATTACAAGTCAAGCGGCTACTGTCGATCAAAGCGAACGTACCGCTGTCATACTGTAGTCTCGGAGTGCCCTCCAGGGTTCTGAGACTAGTCATACTGCGGTTAGCTTCGGTTCCGAACGGGTTTGGCTCTGATAGGAACTTGACTGCTGTAGAACCTCAAACAGTCCCCAAAACCCGTACAGATTGAGGCAATGACTTCCAATTGCGTTGCCAATTGTAGTAGGACTACGAGACGTGGCCGGACTTCCGTTAAAAGGGTGATTTCCTCCGTTCGTTGAAAATTAAAGGTCCTTCGGAGGTTCTGTTCACACCCCATTTTATACATGCGGGCCGAGCCGAAAACTCCCGAATCTTAATTTCTATGAACGACATCGTCTTCTCGCGTATCAGGAGACATCCCGAGACGTAATCTCGAGCTCTTATCGCCAGAACTCGTTCTTTGTGCTCCTTAGCTGAGCATAATGCAGTGTTTCTTGACTTGTGTTAGCGATCACGACTAACGCAACGCGCGAGTTTCGTACAACAAGTACAACAAACTCTAGGATCATCTCCCAGACAATATTCACGCATGTGCCTTTCACACATTGAATTTCATTGTGTATCGTCACCGTCACGAGATATGTGAATTGGTGGATTGAACGTGCGGGGTATGCTATATCGGGCCAACCAAGTCCAGTATTTATCCCTGTTCGGTGCGACTTTGTCCCGATCATTGCCATAGTCTCGATCATATGAGGTCCTGAGCGCGCGAACTACGCGTGTAGAGTCTTGATCGATTGTCTGATGACGAAACCGTGCATTGACGAAAGCCCAAGGTTGGATAAACTTTGTTGTGACTGCAGCTGTCAACAACACCCAGCATCATTACGAGTCACTGGAATGTTTCCTTACCAGCCACAGCAAACGAAACTTATTTTCTCCGTTGCGCAGTACGCGATATGTTTGGTGAATATCGACTCCGACCAGCACAGCCACTTCATTGCACTGCTATAAAGGGCCAACAAACGATCCTGGTTGTCTCGAGAATCACTCACCAAAGAGCAACATCCACACCCAGACCCATCATTGGCCACGACAGCACACAGCAGCACTTCTTCAACACCAATCAACACCCACTCCCGCTAAGATCATGGTATGCCCACCTGCCCTCTCCAGCCACCTTGCAGCTAATATCCTGTCAATTCCTAGTGCGCTACCAAATGCGTGGGACCGAAGGATTGCAGTTGCGGAGACGGGTACACTAACGAGGACGGCAACTGGGTTAGTGGGGATCAGGCACGAGCCCAAAGAGCTACTGCCCCCGCCAAAGGCAACGTCACAGAAAAAGCCGGCGATTCCAAGCTCGATAATAAACCAACAAATGTAGATGAGCCTGTTGCCGAAAACAGCGAGGAGATCAAGACTGTCAGCGGTCGTGCACAGGATTAGATTGAAAGTTGTCATGGTGGGTCGATAAATCCTCTTATTGCTTAACTGCTTTTCTGACAATTAAAACTGCTGTAGTTTGTGATGGAATGTGTTCCCTGTGGTATACGAAATGCGTAAAAGTACAATTATGGAACTGGCAAATCGCTTTGTGGTGATTACCTGAGAGAGAAATGCGCTTTACCATGCAATTATCAAATCCGATTAAATGCATTCTCAAACCCTAAGGTTGAGTGACTTGTGCTGCAGCTGGGGCAGTGAAATTTTTTCGAAGTTCAAATTTATATGGGGGAAAAATGGTATAAATATTTAAGTACTCTATACGTATTTCCAATTAATAAATGGGTAAAATAGCTCTTCAAATGTAGTTCCAGACTAGATTTCACGCATTTTGTGATCTCTCGTTCCTTGTCTAGCTACGTGCTCGCACGGTCGGGCAGAATTTATTCGCCACCACTGGGCACGAGAGAAAATTTTGTGTACCATAGGGTGTTGTGAATAAGAAATGAAGTACAATGAATGCAGCTCATTTTGATTACTAGCTATCTTAAAAGCTTGTAAAATACGAGCAGTTGTCTGATGGAAGGATGCTGTCTCATAAGTCCTACGTAAATAACGTATCCGGTAGACCACTTGTCATACGACGTTTAGAGGAGCGCAGTGGCATTTTCTAGTAGATTGATATCTAATGGCTTCTCCGACATGACGATGGAGAAGAAATTGATTAGTTAGATGAGATACAGATAAATTAATCCCTCAACAAAGTTTCAAGCGGAGCTTGTCTATGTGAGGTACTCGTTTTTGCGGCAAGAATTGTACTGCGAGTGGTTCTTTTTTGAGGAGGGGAAAGCGTTGAAATTTTTAATAGTGATCGATATCCAGCAGCCAGAGCAAAAGCAGTGGCCAATACGTTCTTAGCTTTTCTTCATCATTTATTACGCACTTAATAGCTTCGTTGTATTATGATCAATAGTGTTCTGAGGTGCTTAGTTTCCAGCCATGTTTTATGGTTACTTGTCATAATCCGAACACAACCTAAAGCAAATCTGAACTAAAATTCAACATAGAGTCGCTTGTTGAAAATATACTGATTGCTCTATCTCGAGGGCCAAAGACCGTATATGTACAATCTCCCATATGCGTACGCGTATGCTCTATCTGACATGAGACGCCTCACCCTGGTCCTGATGCATATCCTCATACAGTCACCATCTTCATACAAGTCTTCATTCTCATACAAGACATCAGACGATGCTGAGACTCACGATCCAGGTACACATGCAACATCGCTAATAGACCGATGCCGAGTGATGATTAGTGTAGCAGTCTATTTTTTGAGTTTCAACGCCTGCCGCCGCCTATAAGCCTGCTATTTGCAAGTCAAGCATGGCTTATTATCTAGCCTGCAGCTGAGGTGCAAGCTGGTGCAGTCTTCTGCCGCCTCATGTTCTTCCTTAATCTTTTATATATGGTAGCTACAAGCCGGTTCTGTTGACTAGAATCCAACTGCGGGTTTCGCCTAAGAACGTTAGGGGATCTACACGTTAGTATGGATGTATTGTAGTAAGTTCGAGACTCAGCACCGGCGTATTTCACATCCCTCATGAATGGTAAAGCAATCGGCTGTCAACCTGATAGCACGGTTGCAGATAGAACCGAATGAGAATCGTGATTGAGATATTGAGCGAGAGACAACAAAGGAGAGTTTATATACAAATTTGAGCGAGCGAGCGTACACATATCAGATCACACCCTTCATGCATTCTCGGCCGCACCACTGGCACCCGGCCAGTGTCCAGTATCCAGATTTCTGAAAACCCGTATGTCTCCCGCTTATCGTCTGTGTATGTTGTATAAGCTCTGGACCGTATGTATGTTCCGTATGCGGCTATTTCTGACAGTTGGTCATCACCACTCAATTACAAGGAAGCTCTCCGTCATAACAATAATTGTCTAATCCTGTGCATCTGCAGATCGTCTACCCGAGTGGTCTGGACGGATTAGAGCCACACATGATTTTACTGATAGCGTTCCCAGCGGTATAGCCTACTCTTCCTTCATTGTGGACCGCGTCTGTCTCGTCCTCTGCCTCGCCCTTTGCCTAGTCCACTGCTTCGTCCTCCAGGTCCTCCAAGTGCAGGCCCTCTAGGTCATGCTCGGTCATGGGGTTCCCAATCAGGTACAATCACCGGGGATGCTTATTCGGAGCCGGAAATTTTCTGCCAACTCCAGTGAAGCTCACCATTGAAGCCAATATGATCATGCAGATCGCTCGCGAGGCTGTTGTCTTCGTTCAAAGTTCAAACGGCCTGAAATATAAACGTCAAAAAGACCGAAATCAAAAGTTGAAAAAGCATTTGGCATTCAATTTCAATTGGACCAAATATTTTAGCTACGTCTGGATATCGGAAGATTGCTCAGATTACAAAGGGTTGTTTCTTGAGATAAGTACGTTTTGAAGATACGGAAATATAGTTGTCTCTGGGATGCGTCTGTATTCGAGCAGCTCTAGCCTTCGAGCCTTCGATGCTCCAAGCGGTTAGATCGGTCAGGTATAACCCTAGGCCTTGCTTGACCGGGCCGGTTTATACCCTTTAAACCCCGATCTAACCGAAGTTTAGATAATTATCCCTTCGAGTGGTGATCTTGGTAAATTTATTGTAGCAGTTAATAATCAAAGGGTCTGGTTTCCTATTGGCAGATGCAGTCTTGGACCATCTTCAGAATCCTTTAGTTTACTACAACAAATTTACCAAGATCTCCACTCGAGGGGATAGGTTAGGAATACTGAACCAGCCGACTGCGTAATTATCCTCGCGGTTACTCTTTTTGCATTTAGAGGATTAATAATACCGGTCGTAGCGACACAAGCCCAGTAAGGGGGCGAGCTTGTCATTTACTCAAAGGCAACTCCGAGTATCTGTGTACGACGGGCCCGGGCGCGGAACAAATGATAGTCCTGTGGAAGACCTTATACGTGTTAACATTGATTTCTATCCTCAAGGGATATATCCAAATTTGCAAATACTCATGGTTTAGCACTGGTGGTTGTTTAGAACGGGTATCATCTCAGCGTTTCAGTACAAGGGGAATTCCTTGTACATTTGTTGCTTGTCAGAAATTCAACTCCTTTAGCACTATACATAAGTATGTATGAGCATATTTGATTTTAATTTTGCTACCTAATGCCTACATACTGAATCCATCTAATTAAAAATACACTACCTAGCGACTCGCGAGCTGAGGTCCGTTCAGCGGAATCTTAATATTGTTGAACCTCGGCATGTGTGAGTTATGAAGAATATGCAGTGCTGACGCATAAATTGGAAAAGCCTAGCCTAGAGCCTGAGATTGTGACGCTAGTGGAACTGATGAACTTTGGAACTTAAGGACTCCTGCGCGCTGTTTATAAGGTGTTACGCGATTAGAGCTATTGTGTATCGGGTGAAATTATAGTCAGACAATGAGATTCTGTGCTCCATTACTTTCGACGTTATGTAGGATAGACCTATGCGTAGCCCATATGACCATGGCCGCGGCAAATTTAATACGGAGCAAGTTGCTGAAGCTTATGGTGCTTGCTAGTGATCATGAAGGATGCCATTTGGGACTTGAACAGTATTTTAGTCACGGACTTAAGTAGGCAGCACCTGATTTTAGGGAATAGAAGTCTACCTAACTAGAAGCCAGTCACAAAACAATGACATACGTATGCCACCCACCTGATTCTTCTGGCACAAGTTTCACCTTCAACATAGTTCGACCGAATGCTATTTTGGAACGTAAAAGAGCATTTAAGACATATAAAGAGGTGATGCTTCGCACCCTGATACGGTAACTGCATTTGGACATCGCGGTTTATATTGCAGCCGAGTGAGCCTGATGAGTGATCTCTGATAACTTAACCTACTTTAAGTAGTTTAACTTACTCTAGAGTATTCGGCTGAGCTAAAAAAAAATATGAGGTTCTGTTCTGCGGGTAACTAGAGTTTTTCTTTTTCCTTCTCTTGCCTCCTCTCATCATCCTTCCTGCATGCACTCATCGACTCTCACTCTAATTTAAGTATTAGGTTTTCTCTTTTCTTCTCTTTTCTTCGTGTTGAAGCTTTCCGTATCTGCGGTCTTCTCACAAGCTCAATCAATACAGACGCAATTCAATTCATACTCGGATCAGGCAATGTCAACCCCATTTCTGGAAGAAATTGAGAATTATCAATGCGCTATGCACTAAACTGGGTAAAACGAATGAAACTGTAGATTCGCAGCAATTAAGCCTCCGGGGCCGGGGGGGGGGGGGGGGGGGGGGGGGGGGGGGGGGGGGGGGGGGGGGGGGGGG
>Ga0307515_10011491_pt1 | contig 16803 bp, 5 predicted proteins | sample 17_EM_MG_FD_194513 | JGI IMG/M metagenome (GOLD analysis project Ga0307515, IMG submission 194513) | Populus trichocarpa ectomycorrhiza microbial communities from riparian zone in the Pacific Northwest, United States - 17_EM | ecosystem: Host-associated > Plants > Roots > Unclassified | place... | reverse complement strand
AGGTGATGCCGAGCAGCAGGGCAATACGGACAAACATGGCCAGCAAAAGACCCACATTACGGGCGCGTTTGCGCTGGTCTTCAGGCAGCTTATTGGAAACAATGGAAATGAAAATAATATTATCGATACCCAATACGATCTCCAGGAAACAGAGCGTAAGAAGCGCAAGCCAAGTGTCGGCTTTAAGGAATAATTCCATACTATAAACTGCGGGGTTTGTTCAGCATTGATACGACAAATTAAGCAAAGGGTTTAATATTCAAAAGTAAAAGAAAAAGACCCCAAAACGGGTCTTTTTATTGATTTCTTTAAGCGCGAAAAAGTAATCCTTTCCAGCTGAAATTTCATTTGTTTTTAACCTCCAGCCGGGCCAATTCGGTCGTTATTTTTTTGTTTTCTTCTTTAAGCGCCTTTATCTCCTTGTTTTGCTCAATCATATAAAGTGTAAGCTCTTCCACTTTTTCCAGCAGCTTGTTGGTCATCAATCCTACTTCATAGCCGTTCGCATCTACTTCTTTTTTGCCGGGCACGCCTGGCAGGTGTTTGTTTTCTTTAATGTATTGATCTACTTCTTCCAGTTTTTTGAGCGGGTAGGTTTCTTCAAATACGTAGTCCGCCACATCGACAACAACGATTACCTCTTCACATTTGATCTTGCCATTGACAGCGAGTTTTTGATCGGGGTTGGTGGTGCCAATGCCTACATTTCCGGATGCATTTATGAATAGTTTTGAATAAGCTATATTAGGAGAATTACTTCCTACCTGAAGCGAAATACTATTACCGTGGTAAATAGCAACTCTCTTGTATGAACCATCATCACCGGTTATTCCGCCACCCACTCCTAAACTAACAGGCCACGTAATACGATCGTATTCGCTACTAAAGTTGACGCCTTGAGCCAAGCTTGTAACCGATAAAAACTGGCTTATTATGAATAAAATAATTGAGAAGAGAGGTAAGTAAAGTGTTTTCATGCGTTTTATATTTTTAGTCATTTCATTTGTTATACTAAGCGGGACTTAATTTTAGTGGTGATTCAATGCACAATCATCAGTTTTTTATTAGTACCGGTACCAATCCGCACCAGGTACATGCCTTCTGCGATATCACGGGTATAAATGGTTTTGCTGTATTCGCCTTTTTCAAAGTGCGATTCAAAGATCACCTTTCCATGAAGGTCAAAAACTTTGATCTGCTCGCGGGTCAGAGCAGGTTTGGGAATCACTATGTAGGCTTCTTCGTGCGAGGGGTTAGGATACACCAATGTGTATTCCTGCTTTTCCTCTTCTTCTGTTGCCGCCATTAAAGATAAATTCTGGCAGCTTTTTGCAGCAATGATGATCATGGCGCTGGTGTGAGTGCCGCTACAGGAAGGAGGGAGGGCTATTTCCGTTCTGCCATTGCTATTTTCAGCAGCGGTCAGAAAGCTTTCATAATACGGGTTGGTAACCGTTATTGAATAAGATCCGGAGGTTGAAATGGTGATGGATTGCGTTGTTGCTCCGTTGGACCATAAAAAGGAAGAGCCATAGGGGCCTTGAAGAGTAGCTGTTGAACCTCCGCAAAAATCGGTGCTTCCCGCTGTCATGCGCAGCTTGGGCCTTCCATCATTTAAAGTAAACGGAGCGCTGGTAGCTGTACAGCCATTGGCCCCGGTAGTAACGGTATAATCTCCTCCTAAAGTAACGGTTATCGTTTGCGTGGTAGCGCCATTCGACCACTGGTAAGACGAAGCTGCAGAAGATGTCAATGTGGTACTGCCGCATAAAAGACTGGATGACGGGCCGGCAATGGTAGGAGTGGAGGGGACAGGATTGACAACAGTGCTTATGGGTGCACTTGTAGAAGAACATCCACCCGAGCTCGTAACGGTTACCGAATAACTTCCTGAAGCGCCTACGCTGATGCTTTGCGAAGTAGCCCCGGTAGACCAGAGATAGGATGTACCCGAACTTGCTGTTAATGTAATGGTGCTTCCCTGGCAAAAAGAGGTAGGGCCACTGGCAGTGATGATATTGGTAGGATTAGGATTTACTACTATGGCGATTGTGTTACTTGTTGCTGAACAGCCAGTAGGATAGCTAACCGTTACGGAATAACTTCCAGATGTACTGGCACTGATACTTTGCGAAGTAGCACCGGTAGACCACAAGTAAGATGAACCGTACGAAGCGGTTAATGTAACCGTTCCTCCCTGGCAGAAAGTGGTTGCTCCGTTTGGAGTAATGGTTGCTGCAGGATTAGGATTAACAGTTACCGAAGTGGATGAACTGGTAGAGGAACATCCGGAGGAGTTAGTAACTGTAACTGCATAATTACCAGATGAATTTACAGTAATGCTTTGTTGTGTTTCCCCGCCCGACCATAGGTATGAAGCACCAGAAGATGCTGTTAATGTAACCGTTCCTCCCTGGCAAAAGGTGGTTGGGCCACTTGGAGTAATGGTTGCTAAAGTTGAGGGATTTACAATGATATTTTTTATTGTTGATGTAGCGGCAATACAACCGTTATTGTCTGTATAATTTACACTTACAGTTTTGGAACCCGTGGTAGGCCAGTTCAATATTATAGAATTTGTTCCAGCTCCTGCTATGACAGTTCCATCCGCAGGTACAGTCCATGTATATCCAGTCTTGCCAGATTCAGTTGAGTAGATTACACCTGTCGCTGGAGCACAAATTGTGGAAGCTCCTGTTATCGTTGGGATGGGCCTTGTATTTATTGCAATGTTTTTTATGGTTTCAGTTATGGCATCGCATCCATTCGGATTAGTATAGTTAACACTTATTGTCTTTGCTCCATAAGTGTTCCATGTCACTGTCACTGAGTTTGTTCCTGCTCCGGTGGAGATAGTTCCTCCTGAGGAGACAGACCATGTATAAGCAGATTTTCCGGATTCTGTTGTGTAAGTAACATTTGTGAGATCACAAAATGCTGCAATTCCGGTAATGGTAGGAATGGGTCTTGCATTCACGGAAACATTCTTAGCTGTAGTTGGGGCAGTACAACTATTAACGTCAATGTAGTATACACTTACAGTGTTGGTTCCGATCGTGTTCCACAATACTGTTATTGAATTTGTACCACTACCAGCAGTAATTGTTCCTCCTGCTGAAATTGTCCAGTTGTATCCTGATTTACCGGATTGAGTTGTATAAACCTCTGATGAATTTTGGCATAAAGAAGAAGAACCTGCAATAGTTGGAGATTCAACGGGGGTTACGTTAACATTGTAAACCGTTGCAGAATTAGCAGAGCAATTTCCATTATTGTTATAATTTACATTTAGGGATTGAGCACCAGATCTATTCCAGACTACAGAAATTGAATTTGTTCCTTGTCCGGAAGTAATAGTTCCTGCGGGTCCTGCACCACCTCCAAAGTCAATATTCCAGTTATACGAAGACATTCCAGGTTCAGTGGTATACGTATTTCCAGTTGAGAATTGACAAGTGGAAGAACTGCCAGTGATTATTGGAACTGGTTTATTAATCACATTAATGTTTTTATTAGTAGACGGGGTTGGTATACAGGCTGAAGGATCCGAGTAAGTGACATTAATGTTTTGTGCTCCAAGTGTATTCCAATTTACGGTTATTGAATTTGTGCCAACACCAGAAATAATTGTTCCTCCCACCACTGACCAGTTATAGGATGATTTGCCGGATTCAGTTGTATAGGAATAGCTTGTGTTTAAGCAGGCTGTTGAATTACCGGAAATACTGGCGGTCAGCGGAGAGACATTGACCTGTTTATAAACCGGATTAGGATTCGATGGAGAACCTGGAGTTGAACAGCCATTAGAATCGACATAGGTTACGTATAAGACTTGATTACCTGATGAGTTCCAAGTCACGATTATAGAATTTGTTCCAGCGCCTGAAGTAATGGTGCCTCCTGACGAAATGAACCACTGATATGATGTTTGACCAGTTTCAGTCGTGTAAATATTTCCTGAAGACCCTTGGCACACTGATGTATTTCCTGATATAGTTGGAATGGGGGCAGCATTAATAGTGATCGTCTTACTGGTAGGAACTGAGGGTCTGCAATTGGTTGCATCCGTATAATTAACTTGTATAGATTGTGGTCCAGTTAAATTCCAGAATACAGTAATAGAAGGGGTATTGGCAGATCCCATTATTGTTCCTCCGGTTATAGTCCAACTATAAGAAGTCATTCCGCTTTCTGTATTATAGGAGGCGTAACTACTTATACATCCTGTTGTGCTTCCTGTTATAGTTGGGTTAGCACTACATTGTGCATAAAGATTGAAAGAAAGAAATAGCAGAACTGAAGAGAGGTAAAATGATTTGAGCATGGACTAGGCTTTTGGGTTCAATAAAAATAAAGCAAAAAGACTACACTTTTTAAAAGTGTGGTCTTTAAAAAAAAAGATTTGAGTAGACTTTATTCCGGGTGCACGACAATCACCTTTGTTCTCACCTTTCTTCCATCTATTTCTACCTGCAGTATATATAAACCTTCAGCGAGCTCGTGTGTAGGTATCACTTTGGTTTGATCGCCTGCTTTGATGGTGGAATGATGTACAATTTTGCCCAGCTGATCAGACAGTTGAACTGACATGGATTGCTTTGCTGTAGCTGGTAATTGTATTGTTAGTTCGTGATCAGTTGGATTAGGGTAAGCGCTGATGGCAGTAAATAATGATGGTTCAACACCAGTAGTGACGCTTGGAAGATTACCGGGATTTGCGAGGTAGGCAGCCTGCAAAATTTCTCTTGTCTCAGCATCCTGTACAAAGGCAACAATTGCCAGCTCACTGATGGTATTGACGTTCTTCACTTCCCATGGGTCGGGAGTAACGGTTACTTCCTGGTTAAGAGCTATTGGCAATGTTAATTGAATACCGGTAGGAGAGGGAAGTAATTTTCTTACAATGAACTCCTCATTGCCAACTGTTTTTTCGATGACTGCTATGAAAAGTGATGGCTTACCCTTAGTAATGGCACTAGTAGCTTTCAACTTCACACTCACGGCCAGCTTATCGTTATCTGTTGGAAGAGTAGACACAGCGATATCAAAAGGTGAGGTAACCAAGGAGCGACTTTGATAATAATTATCTGCCCAGGTGGATGAGCTTACAAAATTGCCAGGATCATTGCTTGTTCCATCCAGGAATATCCTGGGCACAAGTGAGGAGGAGTTGGTAAGTCCGTAGAAAGCAGCGCGCGCATTCAGATCAGCAGGGTTCTGCTTGTTAATGGCATCTGCTTCCGGTATGCCAATGTGATATTGAAGTTTTACCAATTCCGCAGGCTTATTCAGAAAGAAATTATCAAAGTTTTGATTGTTGGCTGAAGATCCTGCCGCGCTGGCACTGGTGAAATTTTCTGTCAGGATAATGCGGTTACGGGTTTCTATTTTGAAATTATCCAACGCAAAACCATCCAGCCCGGAGGGGTTATCTCCATTAGAGCCAAAGAGCAATCGCACTCGGAATTTGTTTTGCGTTTTCCAGTCATCCAGATTGTATTTGCCTGAGGCCCAGCCTGCATTGGCTCCGGACCAACCGATCTGCCCTACTGACTGGCCGGCTCCATTTTGTTGCGACAGTCCTAGAATAGCCGAACGATTATACCATTCAAGACCTTTGCCCACATCGCCCAATGGCTTCCAGGTAATTCCATTATCAATGGAGTATTCCATGTATGCACCATCATTGCCCGGGTCGGTATTGTTCCAGTATTGCATGTTGAGCACAGGCCGTTGTAGTTGAGTCATATCGAAGCAGGGACCATATACCACAGATCGTTCATTATCATCATACGTGTTCAGTGCATTGCTGGTGATCCAGGCCTTGGCACCATCTTCTGCTGCATTGATAACAGTACCTGCAGGAGAAATAATCTTCCAACTGGTAAGTGCATTGGTATTTAATCCTTCCGTTACCCAGCCATGACCTGTGGTTTCAAAACTTTCCTGATAAGGAAAACTTTTGATGTAAGGAAGAATGAAGGTCGATTTGGAAATCATATTCTGGCAATCCAAGTCGGTAGTTACTGTAACCGATACAGGGTACGTATTTACCCCTGTAAATTGGTGAGTTGGGTTTTGGGCAGGAGATGTGTTACTGGCAGAGGATGGATCGCCAAAAGTCCATGCATAAGTGGAAATGACCAGAGGTACATTACCTCCCGGTCCAGTACCTGTATATTTAAATTGGGTGTTATCCTGATCGCAAATGCTTTCTATACTGAAGTCTGCTATCGGTACAGGACCTATGCGTGTTGGTCCACCTAATCCCAAGGAGGTAATTGAATTAGTACATAAGTCTGAAGTAGTTACTGTCAAACGCACATTGTATTCTTTAGTCGAATTATACTTGTGTGTAGGTATGTTATAAGTGCCTCCTGTAGTTCCATTATGAGTGCTAGGATCCACGGTACCAGAGCCCGATGTTAAAATATATCCATCATCGAAATCCCACTGCCATTTGTCTATCGTTCCTGTCAGGCTATTTGTATATGTAAGAGTAGATGCATCTGTAAATTTGGTATTATCTCCAAGGCATAAATTAGCTGCTGTGAAGATCGGATTGGGTAAAGGATTAACTGTAATCTTAACTATAGTTTCAGGGCTCTGGCATCCTAATATTGTCTGTGTCACGTAGTAAGTGATGATTTTATCAACATCACTGACTTCACCTGTTGGAAAAGATGCCTGCGTGGAAAGACTATTGGCTGGAATAAAAGGAAAGACCTTATACCAATTAAGTGTGGCATTTCCATTTGCAGGTGCTGCAATAAGGGGAACAATAGCATTCCCAACACAATATGGCGGAGGGGAAGTAGCTGTTGGAGCAGACGGAATTGATTTGATGGTAATTGAAACCTGATCCGTTTCAGGTGTACATGGGCCGGTTAAGCCTGTACCGTCCGGATCATTTGAAGTTAAGGTAAGTACTACGGTCGTACCAACTTCAGAAGGAAGGGGATTGTACGTAGCGTTACCAGCGACAGGATTTGAAAAGGAATTAGATCCGCCTGACCAGGTGAACGAAGTGGCTGAGGAAGGAGGTGATGTGGGTATTAACCCGGCAAGAGTTATGGTTGTTCCATCACAAACGTCCTGGTTTGGGCCTGCATCTACCAACGCTCTCCTGTTAATGGTTATATCCACAACATCTAACTGGGCATTGCAAGGACCGGATGCATCCGGATCATCGGTAGTTAAAGTAAAGGTAATTGTGGCTCCTGAAGCGAGTTCCGTTGTTGATGGGGTGTAATAGGTTAGCGGATCAGTGGTCGTAGTGGTATTTAAGTCACCAAATGTTCCTTGCCCATTTCTGGTCCACGTACCTGTCGTCACACCTCCTGTAATATTGCCATTTAAATTAATAGCTTGTCCTGAACATACAGTAACGTCAGCCCCGGCATTTGGGGTTGCTACCTTATTGATTGTGATAATGACTTCGTCAATTACCGCATTGCAAGGCCCAGTAGGGTCATCACTCGTCAGAATTAATCTGACTGATCCTGCTGCAATGTCGTTTGCGGAAGGAATGTAACGTGTCGCATTTGTAAAAGAATTGTTAATATTATTTGAAGCATCACGGAAAGTGCCCGGTGAAGCTCCTATTGTACTCCATACTCCATTTGTAACTGCTCCGGTGATGGAGGGTACTGGAGTTAATGCTGAGAAAACCACTTCAGATCCTTGACAAATAGTAAAATCCCCTCCCGCATTGACTACTGCAGGAGCATCAACTGTAGCATTTAAGATAAGAGGGCTACCTATGCTTTCGCATCCGTTAATTGTTCGGGTTACATAGAAGTTCGTGTTTCCTGTTGTTGATGTATTCCATTGCGCAGGTACAGAAGGAGAAAATGTTCTGGCATTGGTACTTAAAGGAGTCATTGAAGAGCTATACCAATTATATTTAGTTGTAGCCCATGTCGTATTATTAGTAGTGAAGTTGACAGTTATCCCATCTTTACAAGTGCTTAGACTGGTCCCGGAAACGATATCACTAACAGGTATAATAGTTGGTCGGGCATGAACAGTAATAGTACTAGGTGCCGATGTATTTGAACATTGAGTATAAGGGTCTCTGTAGGTGTAGGTCAAGTCAAAAGATTGAGAGGCTCCGGGGGCAACATTACTAACACTGGCTGGAGTAAATGTCCATGCGAAGGGAGAACCTCCAGAAGTAAAGGCTCCTTGTTGCAGGTTAGTAGCCGTGAAAAAATCATTAGCTGTGGTGGACGAGTAGCTTGGAGAACCAACCAAGGTTATGGGTGTTTCGTCTGCACAAAACTCTGTTTTAGGAAGTACTAATGTAACAGTTGGCGCAACCAACATTGTAACAAATTGCAACTGACCATAAATAGGAGAAGTGGGCGTTGAGTTGTGGTGAACTCGATAGTATACGTATACTCCGCCATAAATATTTGTTGTTGAGGTATATATTGAAGATGTAGGATCGAAAATGTATTGGTTTGATCCATTTTTTGGCAGCGGTATATAGCTGGACACGTCTGCATTATAGTAGACGAAATCGTGAAAGAGATAAACCCCTGAGCCACCGTAACGAGTATCGATTTGCGATTGAGGTATATCTGGTATGATATCAGTTGTTCCGCTTGTACAATATTTAGTATCTAATCCTCCGATAACGGATGCATAAACTTCAAATGTTTTGGTTTTAGTCACTTGACATTGCTGTCCGCTTGGCTCTGTGTAAGTATATACTACATCATAGTTTGTACCTACTCCTATTGAACCCGGATTGAAGGTATATCCATTTGTTGGTGTAAAAATTACTCCATTGCCTGTGAACACACCACCTGTAGGTGAACCAATTAATTTTACGGCATTCGTATTAATACTAAACCTTGTTTCAGTTGGTATTTGTGCTGGTTGACCAGCAAGTTCTTGAACAGTGAAATCTACAAGCGTTCCTGATGGAGCAGCTTGAAGAGTGCCATGATTTTTTAAATCGGTTTCACTATTTCCAGCTTGAATGGCAGTACCTCCATATCTTAAAATATTGCCAGTGATAGGAGTACTTCCTGTATATTTTACTTTGAGACCGGAAATAACAATTGAATTTAAATGAGATGTTCCTGTAATTGAATAACCGATTTTAACTATACTATTGCCAACATAGGAGGCCGCGACAGGTGATGAGATTTCTGAACCAGTCGCATTATTTAAGGAAGGGGTAGGGTTTTGATTTATATCAAAAATAAAACCAGCGGGAAGAACGAGTGATAATATTTGATTGGAACCATTTCCAAAATCCGCAGGATCTCCTTCTGCAATAGTAATATTTGACAAAGTCTGAAAGGCACCATTATAACACATCGGAGTAAGTAGCACAGATCCAGCAGTTACGACTACTCCATTACTACTAATTGTTATACTACCGCTTGCATCTGTTAGTGTAGAATGCGCTCCTGTTAACGTATATGTACCGGATAAATTCAATTTTAAAGATGTCCAAGTAAATTGACCCGAAGCAAGATTGGGATTTAAAGTCTGCGGAGTTGAACTAAGCACAGCACTGCCATTTCCTCCGCTCTTACTCAACGTTACCTGGCTGTTAACATCTGTATCCAGATTGTTTAGTGGATGATCAACTGCTTTTACAGTAAGATTAAAATTAGTATTGATAGGGGTAGTCGGAGGATTAGCAACAAAGACAAGTTTTGTTGCTACAACGTCAATTTTATTTGTTGCACCTCCTGTAGTAGCTGCTCCCGCTGTGGAAATTGCGAAGCCTGATCCGCTACTGCTTGTGGCAGCACCAGTAACTGATATTTGGATAAACTGATTATCAGTTACTGTTGAATTGAAAGTTGCTCTAAGTGTAAAGGTATTTGTATTATTATCGGATGCAGAAAGTGACAAACTAGGAAAGGTTACACTTGCTCCTGCAGTCTGTTCCGAAAGATTGGTGCCCCCATCAAAGAGAGCCAGTGTTCTTAGATTAGCAAAATTACTTATGGATACAGTTAATGACGTTAATGTTGTACTTAAGTTATCAGGATCTGACGAACCGCCTCCATCACGTAATCTTAAATCTCCTAAGCTTACGCTATTTCCATTATTCAATCCCGAAGAGGTTTGAAAATCCTTATAAGCAATTGCCGAAGTTGATCCTCCGGTATAGTCAATATCCGATAACTGTGAAGAATTGAACGTATACGAACGGTTGATAGAAAATGAAGAAACAGATCCTGACCCGGCTACTATATTGGATTGATTAGGAGTGACAGTAATGCCAGCGGTAGCGGAAGTTACACTATTTGATATGTCGGCCACCAGATAGTAATATACCGCTGTGCTGTTAATAGTTTTATTACCAGCTGAAACGGCAGTGAGATCAAAATTTCCTGCAGCGTTAGTGGTAATAGATGAACCTACTGACCCAGCCGAGGTGGAACGATAAAGAGACACATTAGACAATGAAGAAGTTGAACTAATATTAAAGTTGATGGATGAAAGTACTTGCGAACCATTAGAAGTTATGGAAAAACCTGTCAATACCTGAGCTGTAGTTCCTGCTGATAAACTACTTCCCGCTGGCACAGGAGCAGTTCCGGCAGCAATAGGATTAACAGTAGCACTAAGGGCACCAATACCAAACGTTCTGGAAAAAGTAGCGATGGAAGTAGTTGTTCCCTGAGTGACTCCCAGTGTAGTTGGTGCTATTTGTATACCGGAAGTAGTGGTTGCCGCCCCAGGTACATCGGCTACCAGGTAAAAATATTTATCGGACCCGCTTAAGGCAACCGAAGGAGTTAGCGTAAGTGTATAGGTCGCGGATGGTCCTGCGCTTACAACCATTGATCCAAGATCAGTTCCTGAACCTGTATAGGTTGAGTTAGTGCCATCATCTTTCAGTTTAATAGTGGTCAGGAGATTGGAAAGAGAGGGAACAGAGGAAGGAAGCGTGATGGTAAATACGACATTATTAATAGATTGTGTACCATTGGTTTTTGCACTGAATCCAAATAAAATTTGATTAGTTGCTCCTGCCAAAATAGAAGCGGGTGCCCCCGTATTATTCGTAGCGAGTGTAGCGATGAGTGCGGTGATATCAAACGATCGGGAGAATCCGGTAATAGAAGGAGATGCTCCCTGAGTTACATCGAGTGTGGTTAAGGCGATCTGTATTCCTGTTGTGGAAGCCGCTGCTGCGGGTACGTCAGCGACCAGATAAAAATATTTGTCAGAACCGCTTAATGCTACCGAGGGGGTTAACGTAATGGTATAAGTAGAAGAGGGACCGGCACTTACTGAAACGGAACCCAGATCCGTTCCTGTGCCGCTGTAGGTTGTGTTTGACCCATCTTCTTTCAATTTGATATTGGTGAGCAGACTGGATAGATTGGGTACGGAACTGGGAAGGGTAACTGTAAATACAATATTATTTACAGATTGTGTGCCATTGGTCTTTGCGCTGAAACCAAAAAGAACCTGGTTGGTAGAGGTTCCCATTATGGAAGCAGGAGATCCTCCGTTATTTGCTGTTGCTGTTGCAGTCAATGCTGAAAAAGAATAAGCGGTGCCCGTTAAAGAACCCGATACAGTAGCTACTGTTCCTAATGTAATCCCTGCTACTGCCAACGAAGGTGTAATGGCAGTGGTTGCTCCTGTTACTGTAGCATCCACATCGACTACTACAAAAAGATAGCTGGAAGCCGCAGCGGCACCTGCGCCACCAAAATTAGTGATAGGAGATCCCGTAAAGATGAATGTGTTAGGCCCAGTGCCGATTGAACCTGTCGATACCAGTGTTTCTGAACCTACTCCCCCAAATGAATTATCAGTGGATAAATACAATTTTGCACTTGTAAAACGCACCGTGGGATCTTGATTAAGTGTGACGGTTAAGCCGGTCACCGTGTTTGCTGCCACATTATCTTTATCTAATTGGATCCCAAAGACGGCTAGATTTGATGAACCTCCAATTAAGGTTGTGGAAGCAAGCCCGGTGGTAAGCTGAGTTGAATTAATGGTAACGTTTTGACCATATAGATTTGCTCCTATAAAAATAAAAGCAAGTGCAATGCTCTTTATCAGGTGCGTAGAAATAGTTCTCATGTAGTTCTTTAACAAATTATTCAAATAAGAAATCTGAAGTGCTATTTTTTAAAATCTCCGTTTTTATCGACTTTCACCACAATCACCGAAGAGAGTTCATTAAGATTGTTCGTACCACACATAATAAAACCGCCATCTTTTGTTTGCTTTACTGAAGCAATGGTTTCGTCTCCGGTTCCTCCAATAATTTTATTCCAGAGAACAGTGCCAAAAGGGTCTATACGTACGAGGTAAATGTCCTTCCCTCCATTTCCAATATCCCCATCTGCTGTGGTCGTAGTAGTCATGCTGCCTGCTAATAAATAGCCTCCATCAGAAGTAACAGCAATAGCGTCCCCAGTATCCTGTGTTTCGGAACGTGATTTATCATTTGCAGATAATGCAATATTATTTTTTGAAAGGGAAGCGTCAAAGAAGAGTTCACTGCCACTGATAATGTTTCCCATTGGATCGGCTTTAACAAAATACATATTTGAGTTTGTATTTGTCTTGCTGCTATAGGTGCCCACTACTCCAAATCCGATGGCTGAAGCTTTAATCTCAGCTCCTGAATAATAGGCATCTTCGTTTTGGCCAAATCTTCCTGAATTGGTAAATGTGGAGTGCGGCTTAACTACAGGAATATTCAGATAAGAAGCTTTACTAGTTTGTGTTTCAGAAAGGGCAGAAGAGGCCCAAATAATATCTTTGGAAGAGGTAAGCGTTACCGCTTTTCCATTAATCATGTCCCGGTCAAGTAAAAAATAACGCTCTGTCCAAAGAGTGTCCAGTGTGGTCAGATTGTGAGCAGCAACAATAGTTGTTTGGTTGCTTCCCGGTACTTTAAAACCAATTATTGAAATAATCGAATCATTACGCAGTGTAATAGCGCTGCCGAAAAAATCGATACGCGTATCGTTGGAATTGTCGCCCCATTTTTTGTCCAGCTGAATATTTCCGTTGGCGTCCATTTTAATCAGGCGTGCTTTACTTTTTACTTTATCGATTTGCTGAACTGTATCTGAAAACTGAATACTCTCCCCAAAAATCAAGTAACCACCTTCCACTGTTTTTATCGAATTTACCGAGGCATCCTTAATCACACGTCTCCAAATAACAGTTCCATACTTATCCGTCTTAATAATGACTGCGCTCGAACTGGTATTGATAATTCCACCGTTACTATTTTCTGCACTGTCGATGCCAATGATATATCCATCTGTGTCCAATTCGACAACCTTTCCTATATAATCAGTCGTCCCGCCAAAAACACGTAAAAAGGACTCTCGTTCAGCAGGGCTTACATCGTCCAGGTTTTGGCAGGATATACATAGAAAGAATACAATGGGGAGCAGATAAAAAAATCTCATTAATGAACTAATTTTTAAGTTTCACCGGGTTGAAAATATTGTAGATGTAACCTACTGTAATCGAAATTGAATTTAGCTTATAGATGCCGTCTATGTACTGATAATCATAAGCCAGGTATTGATTGTCAAACAGAGTCTTGCTACTGTTGATTTTACGCAGCCCGTAATACACGCGTAATTCTGCTGTAAGAAAACCTCCCGAAATTTTTGTCTTCATACCTGCGGAGGCTGTGAGATTCATATTTAATCTTTCTCTCAGGGGATTTGCATCAAAACTTCGCAATTCTACAGCTTGGTTACCTGGTCGCTTTTGCTCTGCGGTTATGCTGGAGGAAATGAGATAATCAGCAGAGACTCCAATTGCTACATAAGGATTTAATCTGTTTTCCTTTAGTCTGTATTGAAGTGAAACAGGTAATGTTATCCATTTTTGTGATTCAGTTCCTGTAGTTTGTGATGCCACCAATTCACTATAATCCAAAACTTCTCCTTGATAACTGAACGACTTGATGATAAATCCTAATTCAGGATTAAGTGTAAGACGATTGTTCAGAAACGGCATAGGGATTTCTGCTGTAGCCGCAGCGTTGAAACCAAATTGATATTTATATGTACTCGTACCACTATTCACAGGATTATAATTCAATACATTAGGCTGGGTAATGTTTGAACCAAGCTTAACTCCAAATCGATATATAGGAGTAGTGCGAAACGTTTTGTACAAGGCAACAAATTCAGCGGGATCAACCGCATCATTTACTTCAAAGTAATGATCCGTTTGAAGAAGCTTAAGCATTGTCTCATCTGCCTTCTCCGGTTCTTCCAGATAAATGTAGGCTTGCGTTAGTAATTTGTACGCGTCCACTTTTTCTGATTCACTAAAGTTTTGCAGGTTTTCTAAAAGAATAGGGAGTTCATGCAAGCGTCCCTGTTCAAAAGTGGACCTGGCTAACCGGAGCTTTTGTGCTGGTGATTGAGCCCGAAGTACTAATGAAGTTGAACTCATAATTAATACAATCAATAGAATTTTCTTCATCCGCAATTATTTATTGTTCTCTGACAGAGGTAAGGCCGCACATGTTTTTTCACGTGTTAAATCTTCGGCTACATAGGTGTCCCACTCTTCTTTCGTCATGTTTCTTTTCAGGTAGCCGCAAAGCAGGCCCGACATGGTTTTGATCTTGGTAGGATAGGCATGGATGGTCTGATCCACCTGGCCGATCACCGTTTCTTTTACGCTGTGGATACCAGCCATCAGTTGCTCATCGTCCGGAGAGAAGGTAACGCTCCATACCCAGTCGTGCTCGCTCAGCAGGGTAGGAGGCTGGTTCAGCTTAGTCATGTTCCACAGGCGCATTTTGTAATCCTTGCTGGCGGTAACCATAAAGTTGCCCGCGTTGTTGTACTTGATTTGCTCGATGGAAGAGATATGCCCGGAGAGTTCGCGTGTAACCACGCCACTTCGGGTGATCCATGCCCTTCCCCGTTCGTTACCTACAATGACAAGATTGCCATCGGGGCTATAACTTACCGCAGTGAGCCGGTTGTCGGGCATCTTGTAGGAAGTGACGGAGAAGTTATTACTCACATCCCAGATGTATAGATTACCATCATCGCCTACGCCTGCTATTTTCTTTCCATCGCGGCTCAGGTCTATGGCTACAATCTTCTCTTTAGCCTGAATGACTTCTTTAGCAGAATTCAGGTCGGAATATTTGATGCTATGACCAGAGTTATCGCGCGCATAGAATCCTTTTCCATCCGGTGTGAAGGTGACGTTCTCCACGGACTGTACAAAGCCGGAAATCTTTTTAGGTGAAGCAGATGGGTTGCGCAGATCGTACAACTCAGCATAGTTGTTTTTAGCATTGGAGAAATTCAATCCTCCGGCAACAAGTAAGCTTCCGTCCGGGCTGATGTCCATGGAATAGATCTGATACCACTGAGCTGGCTTGTTACTACGGTCGGGTACAAGCTCCTGTGCTACCCAGCTGCCGTTAGAATAATTCCACTGAATGATTTTACCATCGGAACCACCGGAGAAAATGCGATTGGTGCTTTTCTGTGTCACCAATGCGCGGGCTGCGCCTTTTTCGTGCGCAGCAAGGCTCTTGGTCAACGGATCTTTTTCAGCCTTCAATGCATAATACAGACCGGAGTAGATGTCGTTGTCATATTCATAGCCGCCATACTTATCGTTGAAATTGAAGGCCTGCTGGGCAAGCAGCGCTTCCTGCTCCGGATCGTTATTTAACTCCTTCGATTTAATGGCCATCGATTTACCAATAGCGAGATAGCGCTGGCGTTGTGATTCCTTTTCATTGGCTACAGCTTCAAGGCGCGCAATGTCCGCTCTGTCCTTTTCCCTATTAGCTTTTGTTGCATTTTCTTTTGCCAATGCCTCCTGTTGTCTTGCTCTTTCCGCATTTTTATCAGCAAGCAGTTTCGCTTCCTTTGCAGCCTGTTCATTTTCAACAGCGAGTTTACGCTGTTCATCGGCTATCTCCGTCTGGCGTTCTGCTTTTGCCTTTTGATCAAGCGCATCGGCTTCGGCTATCTTTGCTTTCTGTTCATTTGCCTGGGCAATTTTTTCATTTTTGAGAGCCAGCTGTTCCTGTTCTTTTGCTTTGGTTTGCTGGATGAAGGCATATACGACTGCGATCAGTGCCACCACAAGAAATCCAGCCAGTACAATAGCTACCGTTCTTGCTCTTTGGAGTTTTCGTTTTGCTTCAAGTTCCTTTATACGCTGCTCGGTCTCGAATTCTTTTTTCGAATATTCAAGGAAGATCAGCGTGCGCTCAAAGGCCGGATGATAGCGCTGTCCCCATACTAATGTGGGCTTGTGCTTCACCTGCCAGTTCAATGCCAGCTGCAGATCGGGGGGTCTCCATAAACCTGCCTTGCCCACCTGATACATAGCTGCTGCTTCCGCCAGGCGCAGATACATTTGTACGGCTTCGGCTTCATCGTCCACCCAGTTTTTCAACCGTACCCAGATGCGCATCAGGCTTTCGTGCGAGATATCGATCATGGATTTGGAAGTGATGGGAGTGCCGTAAGCAGGAGTTAACAAAGACCTTCCCGGCTCACGGAATTTTTCAATCACCGCGATCACGTCTTCTTCCGATACATCGCTGATAGCGGCAATCTCGTTGAGGCGTGTAGGTCTGCGGATACCGAAGTTCTCTCCGCGCTTTTCGGTGATGGCTTTGAAGAGCATTTCGCAAATGCGCTTTTGCTCATCGTCCAGTTCATCGTACGCTTCGTTGGCGTGCATGGAGAGTGCCTCGGTCATGGTACCGATGGCCTCGTAGTGCTTCAGGTCAAGCTGCTCGTCTTCAAAGTCGCGAAACTTTCCCCAGTAGCTCCAGGT
>Ga0307515_10011490_pt1 | contig 16804 bp, 6 predicted proteins | sample 17_EM_MG_FD_194513 | JGI IMG/M metagenome (GOLD analysis project Ga0307515, IMG submission 194513) | Populus trichocarpa ectomycorrhiza microbial communities from riparian zone in the Pacific Northwest, United States - 17_EM | ecosystem: Host-associated > Plants > Roots > Unclassified | place... | reverse complement strand
CTATCATTGCCGTCATCTCACCACCATCACAACCACCTCCTTCACCTTCACTGCCATGCCAACATCTAGAGCAAACTAGATAGGTGACTCGGGCTATGCCACAAGTAGGGTCAAATATTTCCTCACATTAAAAAAATATTCAAACGATGATAGTGCTTTTAAAGAAGTAAGATAAATTTGGAACTCGGATCATTGATTTGAATGAGTTCAATAAACTCGGTTAATCTAATAATATGATTAAAAAAAAACCAACGACAATAAAAAAGCAAAAACAAATGCCAGTGACTAGTAAAAAAATGAATGCTTGCCAATATTATGAAAAAATACCCTCTAAATATTCTTAAAAGGTCTTAACAACTTTATTTGTTAATTGAAAAAAAAAAGAGAACGAGATAGTCTTATAAAGAGAAAAATGAAAAAAAATCCAAATTACCAACAAATTAAACACTGAAGGACTTTTTTTTTTAAAAAATAATAAAAGGATAAAAAAATCTAACTTTAGTCGACATGCCAAACTCGTTTCCCAGTTGTGAGGTTAGGATAACCTCGTACAAAAGAAATTTAATTAAATAATGAAGGTCAACTCTCAAGCAAACTAAATGATGAAAGACAAAACTAAAAAAAATCAATTAAAAAAAAGTTGAGTTAACCCGGGTTAAATCAACTAACCCATTACCCGAGATATAAGATCGAGATAATACCATAAAAAAGAAAGCGAAAAAAACTACAAAGCTAAAGGCCTAATAACCTAATGTAAAATGATGAAATTGAAAAAAAAATCAATTTTAAAAAAGAAACCTAAAAAGAAGATCAAAGTAAAAATAGGTTAATCTTTGAAATCTACGATTCGGGTCATGAGACTGGGATTAATCCATAGAAGAAAAATACAATAAAATCATAAAAAAAAATTCCTAATCATCTAGAATTAAAAAACAAAAAAAATAACAAAAAAAAAATAATGACCAAATATGGTATAAAAACTAATTGCAAGAAAATAATGAAATTGAAAAATTAAATAAATAAAAAAAGATAAAAAAATAGCAATTAAAAAAATAATTATCAAATTGGATTACAAATTAAAATATTGTGAAATCTAAAGTAACGAGAGAGGAAAAAAAAAACCTGATCGGAGCCCAACTGCTGCTCTATTGTGCACACACGCCTGATCACCAGGAAAAGAATGGTGTGAAGCTTCCAACACCATGGTAAAAGGTGGTGTTTGACAGCTGAAAGATGTCACACACACCACTCATGCACGTGTCAACCATTTTTATTTTTATATTATATTTATATTCGCTAAAAGATCAAATTGTCCCTAATTCAAATTGATTATAACTATAAAAAAACATCATGAAAATACAAAAAAACCGCTGGACATCAATTTTTTTTTTGTTTTTAAAGGCAATGTAGTCATTTCATTGTGCAATCAAAACATTAAAAGACCATAAAGCCCTTAGACCTCATTTTTAAACTTTTTGACTTTAATAGTATTTAAGTCATTTAACTGTGAATCTAGAATGTTAAAAGATTAATTTGTTCTTAATCAACATAATAATAACAAATAAACTATGTAAAAAAGACTATTTTAACTCTAATAGCTATTTAAATGATTTTGTTTAAGAGCGGATCACTTTACCATTTCCAATCCACAATAATATATGTTTAGATATACAACAAAACACAGGTTTTTATTTTTTATTTTTTATAATTGTAATATGCATCTCATTGTGATATTCTAGGTAGCCATGAAATCTAAGTCAGTCCTCCCTTTTTTTTTTTTTTTTCCAGATCCTTCATGGCTTGTAAGAAAATGAAGCAGGAAACCCACCCTAACGACATCAAACCTAATGGCTGATGGGGGCTAGTACAGATGAAAACTTTAAGATGAAGAAAAAAACGAGAAAATTCGAAGACTCAGGCAATCTCAAAAAAGAAAAACTTGGTTACAGCTAATTCTATTTCTTAATCAGCTAGGTTTATTCATTTATTTATCTTCTTCTTCTTCCTCGGAACACCTTTTTTTTTTAAAAAAAAGTTTTGAGGCTCTGAGCTACCCCTCATTGGGTTCATATTTGGTGGCTTGATATATAACAACTTTTGTGACTTTCACTTAAAAAAAAAAGATCTCTGGTCCCATATCAACCAGAAAGGTGTTTGTTCTTTGTCTCTTCTTCATGTTCGTTAAAAAGAAATTCCACTTATAAATGTCTTTAATTTTCACCAACTCATGCAATCAAATCTGATATGATAACTCGTTGTTTCAATTGGAAATACAAAACATTATACCAATTATTGCTTATTGATGAGTATATACACATCAACAATTAATGTAAATACCTTTACATGAAATGAAGTCTTACATTCCAATTAATTTTAGAGTCCATAAAATTAATCATGATGGATATAAATTAGCTGAATATTCATGTTAATAAAAAAATTAATAAATTTCTTATTTATAAATTATAAAGTGCTAAATACATGTTGATTAAAGAGATGTTTTTAAAACTAGTTATTATTTTTTAAAATAATTTTTATTTAGAAATATATTAAAATAATATTTTATATTTTTTAAAAATTATTTTTGATATTAGTAATTTAAAAATATTTAAAAATTATTAATTTAAAATAAAAAAATTAAATTTAAAGATGAGAGAAATCTTTAAATTAACCCATAAAACTGGGATATTCTTTGGGATAATTTTAAAATGCAAAAACAAAAATTGGTAAATGAAATATTACATGGTCAGATGAACATAAAACATATCTGGTGGGGTGCGAACTCCAAACCCATGTCATTTTCTTGGGAAAAGAAAGACATATCCAATCACTGCATTTTGACATAAAGAAATCTTTAATCTTTCAATCCGTATCACGCTGCCCAATGTGGCATCAATACCTGAAATGAGCACTTTCCTATGGGCAACAGCAGCAATTCTGCTTCAATTTCCTGTTGGAATTGATTTTGGTAGCATAGCATAGCTGTTTGGTGGGATGCCCGTATATATACCGATTTCAAATAGTGATAGTTTTTATTTGAAAATATATTAAAATATTTTTTTTATTTTAAAAATAATATTTTTAATATCAACTTATTAAAATAACTCAAAAAAATTTAATAAATTAATTTAAAATAAAAAAATCCAAGAATAAGTTAAATGATGGTGCAACTGCTGCGTCAAAGAGGGCCATATATGTGTATATAACTCTCTCTCATGTAAATTTTCAAACTAATCCCTCTCATCAATCCATTTTTTTTGTACAACTTGCGTTGAACATGTTTATTTAAAAGGTGTTTGGTATTGTAGCTACGAATAAAATTGAGTTAAAACACAGAAATCTAGTGTTTTTGTTAGGCATGAACAACATTTTTTTGTTACTTTGGATCCCACTAGAAACTGAACCTCAGTTTCTGAAAAGCAACCCACATATGCTTTCAAGACTTCTCTCTCGCCTCTCCATGAAAAATACCATAAAAATTATAGAAAAATAACTGTTGAAAAAAAAATTCAATAACAACCCTCAACATATCTAAAAATCCTACCCTAGCACCATTGCTAACCATTGTTGAGATATATCGTCTCATTCCTAAATTTTTTCAGCCTTGTTATTTCCTTTTGTTTTCTTTTCTCCTCTTAATATTCTTTGTTGTTTGCCTCATCCTATTTCTTTGGGATTACCTTACCAGATTTGTTCTATAAAAGATGATTTTTAGTAATTATGTAAGCTCATTCATCAAATAATAAGCACTGTAATGATTATTTTTTATTGCAAATTCAAATCCGATATCCTCGCACCCTTTTTTTTTATTCTTCTTCAAATAAAATTTTTTTAATTTAGATTTGCCTATGATGTTTCTGATAGTGGTTTTTTTTCCACATAAATAAACAACAAATTTGTGTTGGGGAAACTCAATCTATAACTAGTACAGGTGTTGGGAAACCTGTTCTAGTAACAAACATTGACCATGAGTTTCTTCTTTATCTCCATCCAAAAATTGTTTTAATTAACTATGCATTTTAATTTGTGTGATGCTTGGTTAATTTATTTTGATTGTGATTAATTGTCAGTGCTGTTAATTTATGTTTCTTTGATCATGTATGTCTTCCTCGAAAAAACTACTACACTTACATGCAACTGAAATATATTGTTTACCACTGTGTTTTACAATTGATATTCAAACATGTTCTTGAAGATAGATAATTTTTTCTTTATAATTTTTTTTCTCATTTGCATTAACTCATAATTGATGGAGTTTTGTATGTTTGATTAGTTTATTAACATGGGTTTTGTCTGCTTTAAAATGGGATTGCTGTTTTTTTTTTTGCTTAATTCTTGGATTTAGTTGTTGTTTTTTTAATTTCTTTTTTTATATATAGCGGGAAGGAAATGAAATATTTTGTTTTGTAAGGATTGAATCAGGGTGCTGTATAATTGATGAAGTTTTGATTTTTTTTTTCAAATAGAGAAGTAAATAATCATCTTGTTTATAAGAGATAAAGTCTTGAATTTGCGTATTGAGTTTGATTTGTAGAAAACAGTGTTAGCTGTAATTAGTTTGATTTGTAGAAAACAGTGTTAGCTGTAATTGGGTAACCTGGTTAGGATTGAATCAAATGAGGGGAAGTTGCAAGAAACTTAAGCATTTCTCTTGAATAAAAAAAGCCTAATGCCCCCATCCTCTTTGAACTTTGGTTATTGGTCTGTACTGTATCACTATGATGCTAGCCCTTTTATAAGTCCCTTATGCTTTCCGTTTGCACTTTAAAGAGGGAAATAAGGCATTGTAAAAGGCATCCAATGGTGAATTGAAATCCAATTTCACTTTTAAAAACTAATGGGAAGAATTGCTGCTCTAATAATAACCCCAACAAATGGATAAGGTAGTAAGGTTCAAAATTTGAAATCCAAATACTAGAAAGATAGGGAAAAAACAGAGAAAGGACTCTGTTGAGTTGAGCATCCTTACATCTCGAGAATGAGTAGTAGTGGTGCAGTGTCTTGTTGTGCAAAAGCAAGTTGTCCCAGTAGATATTTTTGCAATAAGCAAGCATGTGACGTGCCTTTATTCATCTCTATACTTGCCCGTCACAGCTAATGTTTTTGTTTTGTTTCGTCATATAAATTATTAAAACTAAATTACATCAACACCTTATGCTTTCGGTTTTCCTTAAAGAAGGGTTCTTAACACAATCCAATGTTTTCTCACAATATTGATTTTTAAAGGGTTCTTTTGTTTTCTTTTTAGCAATAAAGAGTATTATTTTGCATAGTTATTAAACCTGGACCGGCTCGGCGGGTTGATCCGGGACCCGGTCGATCCTATGACTGGACTGGTCTGGGTAAGGCAAAAGACTGGGATGGGCAAAAACCCGGCAAAACCCGTTTGACCCGTGATTTGGGTGACTCGACAAAACCCGATTGAGACCCTTTTTTTTCAAATGTGTTTTTTCTCCTAGCCGTAAACCTCTCTCTCTCTTTATATTTATTAGTTGGTTATTAATTCTTTTCAAAGTTCATTATATAAATACTAGAAGAATGTTTTATTTTTTCAATGTGGAATTTTAAGCACCTTAGTATATATACTATGTTCACAAGAAAAAAAAAAATTTCAACGTGGGATTTGAAGCCCTTTAGTATATATACTCTATATTCACAGAAAAAAACTATGTTTTTTTAATGTGGGATAAAAAAATCTTTTGAAATAATCTTTTAAACTTAATTATTTATAACATGTATAGTCTATATTCACATGGATTTTGTTTCTTAATTTTTTCATATGAAATATTAAAACTTCAGATATTTTTTTTATAATTTTTTCGGGTTGACCCGAGTTGACTCGGGTTAACTCGTGCAACCCGGGACTCGTCTTCTTGTACGGGTCAACCTCCAGGTCGGGATAACTATGCTTGTTTGTTGTCATTTCTACCAAAGATTTTTTATGAGCTGCAAGGGTTTTGTTAGATAAGATATCAACTCTTTTCTTAACAACTTCCTACTCTTTCATCTTCTAAATTGATAAAGTTGTTTTGGACAATGCTCTTTCTCGACTCTTTAGATGTTATACTAAATAACATTAAGTTTGGTCTTTATTGTTGTTTTAGATCTCTTAGTTTTCCTCATTTTCTTTTCATTCTTATTAATCTTTTCCCTTCGAATTTGTTCATTCTACAACCTAGTTTAACGCTTTTTAATAATTGAATTTTGTTGAATAATTTGAAACATAATATTTCAAAAATTATTTAAATTATTAGCGGATTTTTAAGATATCTAAATCATGAATAACAAGATTGCTTTCAGTTACTTTCCAGTATCCATTTCAGCTAACCATAACTAGAGATGAGCAGTATACATATGCTTATATTCATCATACGTTGTTTGGCATAGATTTTGAAGTTGTTTACTGAAATTATGCACGCTAAATTTGGTTATTAATTCATGTAAAGACCTTCGAAGCTAGCACTAGTTAAGATCGAAAAATTATGATAACAATAGCAATTTTGATCATTTGCTTGAAATTGATGTTGTTTTCAGTTTCTATCTTGTATGTAATGAAATCTATTTCAAAATTGTCCTTCCATTTTACTAAGAAAATAGTGGCAATAATAATTTAATGTCAAATTTTATTTAGTGTTATGTTTTTCAACAGTTGATTTGTGTGAGTGTTTAGCTGATTTTTGCTGCTGCTTGTATAGATTCTGTAAGTGGTGTGTTATTTGTATTGGAAGAAGTTTCTTTTGGGTAACACATTTCTAGTATTGAATACAAGGGTAGTAAATGCATGACCTAAGTTGAATTGCAATTCCTTTTTTCTCATGAATTTTTGCTAAAACATTGCATAACCAAGGTAGTATCATCGTCTTATCGTTAATATTACATACTAGTTTTTTTTTGTAAAGCCTTTTTAATTAAAAATTAAATGACCAATTAGGCTAGGAATGAATCAAAGCAGGGAAAGTTGCAAAAAAATATGCTTTATATCGTTCGGCTTGGCTTCAGACCTGCCAAATCAACTAGGTTTCATTATGGCAACTCTCTTATGCTTTAGTTTGAAGCTTGAGCTAGGCAAATAATTAGATTTTGAAGGTTTTAGCATTGACCTAGTAGACTGAGTTTAACGACATAGTCAAATGGTTCTCCATGACCTCCCTAATTTTTTACGTTCAAGAACACAAAGTCGTTTATATTTTTTTTTAAATGGAGTTTGGATGGTGTCATTTTATAGTATTTTTTTTGCCGGATAAGGTTTCGACCTGGTCACCATATTATATTATTAGTTTATGAAAGTCTGGAAAATAGTAACACGTGTTACCAACACCTCAAATTCTTATTCACAATGGAGTGCGGGAAAGGAAGCTAGTTGAATTCTAACTACTAGAAGTGAGCAAAAAAACCAAAAAACCGATAAAATAGGAAAAAAAATAATCGAAAAAACCGAACCGTGAAAAAAACCGATTAGAATTTTGAAAAAACCGTCCGGTTTGGTTTCAGTTTTATAAGTCTGAAACTGAAAAAACCAAACCGAAAAAATCGAGTCAAAACCGAGCCAAACCGGAAAAAACCGAGCCAAAACCGAGCTAAACCGAAAAAAAGAGCCAAACCAAAAAAACCGAGCCAAACCGGAAAAAACTTAGCTAAACCGGTTTGAACCGATTTTTGTTCTAAAAAATCAAACCGAACCGAGCCGAAACCGGTCGGTTTGAACCGGTTTCGTTTTTTTTTTTTTAAATTTTGGTTTGATTACTTTTTTTTATAAAAACTAAATCGAACCGAAAATGATCATCTCTACTTGCTACATTAAAAACATTTCTTCTTGTTGTGATTATAGACTGAATTGGATTTATAGGCTTTCAGTCTTCAATTTACAATATAAAATGGGTTGAAACAGAACCCACAACCCAGTATTATTCCTCAGGTAGAAATCACGGGCCTAGCAATATGTATTGAAATTATTTTGGTGGTGGCAAGAGCCCATCCAAGCCCAGCCCAGCCCAGTATTTTGTACTTTTGAGTATACTCTAAGCATATGCTTGAAATGCTAGAATTATTGCGAGCCCATTGGGAGTTTCTGCTACACAAAATGGGCCTCTGATTAGAACCACCTCATCCATGGGAGACCCAATGCCTCAAATTAAATTGCTTGCCTGTTGTTGAAGAAAATTGAAATTTACTGCCTCTACGAATTGGTGTTTATATATATATATATATATGCAGCTTGAGGACTCAAGTTTGAGTTTGATAACTGATTTCTTAAAGAAATTACATATTATTACAATAAAACTAAAAGACGTAGTGTCAAGGCATTGTTAATGCTATCCATCTTTACATGTAGTGTTTGTTATATTTTATTAGTTTATAGTTTTTTTTTTTTATATATATATTCTTGAGAATTAAAGATTTTGATCACATTTTAAAACTTAATTAAAGATCAATTTAATGAAATATAATTTAAATTTATTGCATAAAGACATCACTAAAAGAAAAACATTCAAAATGAAAAAAATCGGTGCATTACACAAAATCTTGAAAAAAAATACATTTTGGTCCAAATATTCTCCATTATCTCATCTTTGGTTCCCTTAGGTTTATGATTTTTCATTTTGGTCACAAAATTTATTTCATTTACGCTTCCGTCTCCGAGTTTATAAGAGAAAAGAGAAAGTTATCGAAAAATAAAAAAGAAGATAAAAAGTAGTTGGTTGGTTATATTTCAGGAATAAAAAAATTCAATATCAGGAAATCACAATTGCAATTATGTGCTAAGAATTATACAGATCAAATCACAGACATTATCATAATCTTCTCTGAGTCTCGGTGGTCACCATGCACCCCCTCTTCTGCATTTCCTCCACTTTGGCCGGGAACATATCCCTGTTTGCTTAAAGTTGGAAGAATCCATTTATGGAAAATGGGAGTTTCAAACAGTGATAGAGAAAGGAGATAGAAAGCATATTCGTTATAATTCGGTGCTAAGGCTATGGATTTTTGAATACTCTATGAACTTAACCTTTCACTTTCTCCAAGCCATTCAATTTAAAATAGAGATTTCCTAGTGCTTTCTTTACCATGCCATTATCAAGAAACATGTCCACTAGCCATTCTGTGCCATTTTTGACACAGAAGCTAGCCTTTGGTGGTGTCCTCTGACAAGACATTTGCACCTACTTTCACCACTACGACATCCCTTCTTTCAGTGCTTTCTAATTTGTCTCTGCCTCTTTTTGGTTATGCTCATGGTGTCATCCGCACTGCACGTCTGCTTCCCGATCCCTGGGTCCTGTCTTTGTTGTCTGTTCTTGCTTGTGAAGAAGGCATGATTGATCAAAACTCAAAATCATCATCCCCATTTTTGCCACCATCTCGCTTTATAATAGGGAAGAAAAAAAAGGTGATTAACTCGCATGCATCAAAGAAATGAAAGAGCCTCTATAGATGGTGAATCATCTCACGGGTTCATCAATACTGGTGGTAGCATTTTCCTCATCGTTTAATTGATCATTTGAACCAACTCTACGTTGGTGAGCTTTGCGGTGTTTTAAATTGTTTTTAAATTAAAAATATATTAAAATAATATTTTTTTTAATTTTTAAAATTTATTTTTAGTATGAACATATTAAAACGATGTAAAATTATAAAAAAATATTTAATTTAAAATAAAAAAAAACATTTATAAAAGTACTTTTAAACACAAAAACAAACGCATTTTAAATCTTGACTTGCTTGGTTTATGGAGATCATCAATGTATCACTTTCATTTAATTAGATTTTCTCGACTTTTCAATATTTAAAAAACTTTATTTTTCATAATGCATCAAACTCATTATTTGTGACAAATAGCAATAAAATCAATTAGAAAAGAGAAAAAGTGTCGGTTGTCAAACAAACTAATCTAAAAATATATTTTACCATCGAACAACAAGATCCACTCTCATAATTAATTATTAGTTAATATAGTTGTATAAATAATTAATGCATGCTAGGCTTAGCTTACTTTATTTTGCAGATATTGAATGAACCTTCTACTCACCAACTAAGATCCAAATTGATCATATATAGCATAAACATATTGTCCTAGCTAACTAATTAAAGGGATATCAGCCTAGCCAGCTTCTCTGTGGAATTTGTCTGTCTGTGGATACTGTCCTTGGCTAATTATATAGTATAAGAGGAGATTAATACTAAAATCATGCCTTTATAGTTTACAGACTGTAAAGGGCATCGCATGAACCTAAAAGGAGGCATTTATCTTTTCGGGCTGTTGCCGAATAGTCTACACTCAAAGTGCTGATCCAACCAAAATTAGGTCAAATCCTTATCCGAGAACTAGGATAGACTAACTGGAAATGGAGGGTGAATTCACCATTGAATATGCTTCCCATGGTTAATTTATTCTGTTGATGCTAAGGGATCGTGCTAATTAATTAGGTGATTAATCTTTTTGTGAGATTATCTGTGATCTTATTCCTCCTTAAAGAAGTTGTCCTCAGTTTTGTCATTTATGATCTGCTAATTAATAATGGTTATCAGAATGGTAGTGATGGTCGTGTAGCACTAAAGATTTCTTAGTGCTGATCATACACGATAAAAAAAAATTTATTTTTTTTAATTTGACGATTAGATGGTATCTTCAAGCGATCAGATTCTGGACACTGAATCCATTTCCAGGATTGCTATCAAGCTAATCTCCTCATATATAATTTTATGCCGTCGCATGCACTCTTGAAGATAATGGTGTGCGGCAATATATAATTCATCTTTCACGCAGTTTAATTCCTCCACTTTTATGATGATTGCTACATGTATAATCCCTTTGGAAAACCCCGAAGCCAGTTTGCCTTTAGCAGATCAGCACACTTGACCTCGTTCAAGATCTTCAAATATTTGCCTCTAGCACCCTTTTCAAGTCTCGTGAATGAGTAGAATTTTTTTGGTTTCGACTTTAGACCTTGACAAGATCTAACCAGGCCCTTGTATGACCTCTTAAGAAAGAAAAAAAATCATAGACACCAGTGGAATCAGCTAGCTGTACTAAGTAACAATCACTGTGTTAATGATTCAATGGTAGCTGATGCAAAATTCTTTGATGAAATTTGTTGTTTGCCGTAGCTGTTTACTTGGAACGCAGGGAAAGGTATAGATTTGAGTTTAATGCACATCTAAACCCTAACAAATAAAAACACAACCAAAGTTACAAAAATCTGTAGAAAAAGTCTCATAAAATCTGAAAAAAATAGGTTTAATTATACTAAATATCCATAATAACTAGGAAACAACCAATCATGAAAAATAGTAAAGCTAAAACCCAAAATTATCAAGAAACAAGAAAAAAGTCTAAACAATGGTCTGAAACTTTGAAGGCAATTTTGATAGTTTTCAGAGTGAAATTTGATGTATCTAAGTAGCAAACGAGTTTAAAGCTAGCGTGAAAGGAAACTCAACATCAGTTTAGTTTTTTTTGTCAGGAACACACCTACAAAATTTATACTTAATAAAAAGATCAAATACTTTTTTTTTTGAGTTAGGCTGTCCATTTAGCGCCTTTTTTAGATCATTTTCGTGTATCAATCGATAAAATCATTGACTAATTATTTCACATCATGGAGAATCAATCCCCCATCATTCATTATAAAGATCACATGATCATTATCAGATATTGCCTGACAGCTATAAGGAACAAATGAATTAAACTACATCTATTGATTCTACGCAGGGAAACATTCCTTCTCTTTTTCCTCACAGAAAGAAGAGATAAAAAATGAAAGGAGAAAGAGAATCTTGCTAGTTCTTCCGCAGAATAAGTGGGCAAGATCATAGAGCAACATGCATGCCTAGGCATAAAGCTACAGGGATGTGTTAGAAAATAGAAGTAATTTATTAAGAACAGTAGCACGACGAGAGTAGCAACAAAGATTGCATTCCTGGCAAACAAGAGATAGAATAAAAAACAAAGAAAAGGGAAGATTGCGTTCTGACTGGCCAGAAGAACATAAAAACAAACGAGGGATGGCTGGAAATATTGGGGATTTGTTGATTCTTTTTTAATCACACAGTTTTTTATCAAAACCTTTTCCCAAAGGATATCCTTCATATATGTGTCTTTTATAAAGTAACTTGTGGGATTGGATAATTTTTTTACTTGCATGTGACTGTCCAAAAACATTTTATGCGAGTACGAGTCACATAATTAAGTAATACAAAGCTATTTAGAATACATCATAATTATTAAATTTGGATCTAGTTTGATCAGTTGACCCGAGAATCTCATTACCTAGAACTTAACTCGGATCGAGTTTCAAATTGAATAAAAAAAATATTGATCAGAGTTGATCTCGTAGAATTTTTAGCGATCTGGTCAATCTAATCAAAACCCAATTGAATCAACTCCAAAGAATTATTTTTTATTTTAACTTCCTTTTTAAAATTAGTTATTGAATCACGTCTGATGATTATGATTTGCACCATATAATCCATTGCATGAATAAAAAAAAGTATTTTTTTATATTACTTATTTTTTTTCTTCAACGGCCAGAGAATAAAATAGTAAAGTTAACAATATATCAATGAACAACATGTATCTTATACAAGAGTATGCTAAAACTATATATTTATTATACTTTTCAGAAATAATGGAATGGTTATGCATCTTATTCAGTTTATGTCACTCGGGGATTCAAAATCGTTTCTTACATAAGCACATCCAAATAAAAGTCATACAAAATTAATATTCAATTATTAATCATTAAAATCCTTCCACTCCAATTGTTGAATTTGCTGATTGCTAATGTTTGATATTTGTTTCCATATATTATTATTATTATTATAATAAATGAAAAGGCCTCTTGACCTGCACTGGCTTTTCAAGAATTGGCACCGTTGAAAAGGAAGTTAATAGTTATTTTTTTAATTTTTTTTTAAAATATATTAAAATAATATATTTTTATTTTTAAAAATAATTTTTAACATTAACCTATCAAAATAAACAGAAAATGAAAATGACGAGAGATAGCCGAGAGTTTTAGCCGAAAAAAGAAAGACAGAATAAAAACAGTGAAGCAAAAAAACATGCGCAATTAATTTATTTTTTTATTATCTTTTTTGCATGTTAGTCTCACATATACTGACGGAGAGACGAAGATCCCCAAAAGATTGAGATTTTGCAGGGTGGCCGCCTTCAATCCTCAGAAATGTTTGGCCAGGCTGGCCGTCAGAATAAAAATCTTTGGCCTCCAAATTGAAAAGGTTGACCAGAGTGAAGCAAGCTGTGACTAGGAGTTTATTATATAGACGGAACTACAAAAAAAAAAAAAAACCTAAGTCTTCAATTTAATTAAACAAATATAAATACTCTTGAATTATAGTCATTTGGAAGAGTTGGGTTTTGGGTTACTTTATTAATTCTTAGAAAAAAAACCACCTAACATTGACCCTTTTCTTTTCTTTTATCTATATAAATGTTTTCTTTGCAAATTTTCTTCGAAATGTCACATGTATAAGCGTTAATAATTGAAGAAGAATTTGTTCAAGGAAAACTAGGTCCAATGAGGCAATTTTCCCCTTGAAACCAAAGTTGTTCAAATATGATGATGTTATAAAATTTAAAGTGTTTAGAAATGAGTTTTTTAAGAGTTGCATTATGGGTTAATCATATATTCTAGCACATATCCAACATTGGACTTGTAATGATCTCCAGGCCGTTAACCATTTATTTTTGGCGCACTGCTAAGCCTAAGGTAGATAGATCTGGCAGTGTGTTAGACTCATGCCTAATTGGGCACGGTGTGCAGCCAAGCTCAAGGGCCCTGGGTTTGACAGCTTGCTATACCCAAGTCCGTTTGGTTTCAGTATGTAGTTGAGTCTAAAGATATTGAGTCTGATAACATGGTAGACCAATACCCATTTGGGCTTGGCACACAACCAAGTTTAAGGTCGATGGATCGAGAAGGTCGCCAAACCTATGCCCAATTGGGCTTGGCACGCAGCCAAGCCTGATGGTAATGGGTGTGGCAATTTACTAGACTCATGTCTAATTAGGCCCGACGTGCAGTCAAGTCTAGAATATTTGGTCTGACAGCTCGCAACCCCATGATCAATTGGACTTAGTGCACAATCAAGCTTAAGGGTAATGAGTTTGGTAGTTCATTAGATTCATGTCCAATTAGACCTGGCGTACGGCAAAGCCCAATGATGTTGAGTCTGGCAGCTTGTCAAATCCATGCTCATTTAGGCTCGACATACAGTCAGGTTTAATGATGGTGGGTTTAATAGCTCCCCAGACCTATGTCCTCTTGAGCTCGACTTGTAGCTACATCTAAATACGTTGGGTTTGGAAGCGAGATAAATCCATATAATATAAGCATGATATTCTGTCAAATCAAGGGATGCTGAGTATGAACTCAAGCCTCACCCAGTACTTGTGCTAAAAATTTATTTTTCATAGAGTGACCAAAATAATTATCCATCAAAAGTCAAGCACAAATGACTTTCTGATCCGCCTCGATGCAAATGTCTTCTTTGATAATGATCTAGTCATGATTTGTTTGTAGTCTGAAAAAACTGGCATCTATTTCTAAATATTAATTTATGAGACGGCAAAACTTTACTCGTTCTGCACGTCATTAATTATCCTCAAATGTGCCCTACAATGAATCTTGTGTTAACTTGATCATGTTACACGGGAATTAAAATATTAACCATTCGTGCTCGTTCGGATGCACTGATAGCGAGAATACACACAAACACTTGTTGTAAAACTCTATGCTGTACATAAATCGACCTCGTACCATGCATACCATAAAAATAATAATATATAAATATTATTTTTTTCTGCAAGGAACACTTCAAGTCTGGCTGTGCACCCAAGCTTTGATGAATAATCATAAAAAAATCCAAGTTGGGTTGGACTTCAATGTCTTTTTGTTCAAGATTATCTGAGTTTTGAGGTGAGGACCGCTTTACATGATTTGTAACTATCCAAGTCAAAGCAGCATTGTGTTGACCACCATGGACATGTAGCCATAAGTTGACCAAAGCAATCAAAAGCAGCCCATTAATGTAACATGTTCTTGTTTCTTGACCAGACTCCAGCTCCATTCCTTAGTCTAGATCTTCTTTCTTGCTCACTTCAAACATCCATCTTGTTTCTTTAATATGGCTTGATGACTACTTAATTAGGTAAGTAGCATGACGAAGAAGAAGCATGGCTCAACTTCAATCTCCTTTACACCATGTCCGCTGAAACAACAGCTGAAGATTTCAAAAATAAATTTAAACTAAATAAACACGATTTCAAGAATTATATAAATCTTAGGAATTACATCATTAAAAAGTAATATTATTCATGAAAATAATAATTAATGGACGGGACCAAGACATGGGGAGGGTCCCATGTCTCCCCAGAAAACATCCAGGCAATGGAACAAATATTAATAATACTTAGTGGCCGGCAAGTCATGAGCTAAACATGTACTTGGCATGAAACTTAGGAGGATATAAAAGTTTTCCATATTTATGTTGTTTGATTTGTCTACGACACTGGACAATGTTTATGTCGGTGCATTGTAACGTACGTAGCTCGACATTGTAATACAAATCAAAACTTTAAGGATTCTATAATGTTTACGTGATTGTTCTTGTCCAATTAATTAGAAAAAAAGTGGGAAAGTGCTATTAATTATAATTTCAATTTAAAAATGCGAGAGGGAGGGCTTCGTTTGAGCAACTCTACATGGTGCAAACTGCAAAGAAGTTTTCGAGTGCTCATCTTCGAAAGGAAAATCGTGCCTTGCTCTTTTATATTTTTACATTGCATATTTAATTAATTATTTTTTTTTCTTTTACTGTCATTATAAAGCTTAATTAATTATTGGAATAGGTTTAATATTTATCTCTTGAGAAACCATGATAGACACGTTTTTTTTTTTTTAAAAAAAAAAGGGCTTACTATTTTATTTTCGTACCATACATTATCAAATTATTGCGTAGCTATGAATTAAGAAAGACATATCGATTGATCTCTTGCAATTAAGAATTCATTCTCATAACTTAATTATCCAATTAATTAATTATGCCATAAAATATATATGGTATCATTCAATAATAGCAAATGTCAATTTATTGCCTCAGAAAATCCACAAACACCATATTTTTGTATATATGTATAGAACAGGATGACGCCCCAAGCCAGAAGCATCTAAGTAAGGAGTACATGGAATTAAGTCTAATGTTGCTTGTGTGAATAGCATATAATAATCTTGAGGGGTATAACTTAATTGGTCATGTCTTGAGTTTACTCCTAGAGATTATCAGTTCGAGTCTCACAAACCTCAGGGTCATTGAAGACTTACATGGTCGTTAACTTCAGGGTCCATAGTATTAGTCGAGATGCACGCAAGCTGACCCGGACATCCACGTTAATCTTAAAAAAAACTACAAAAATAATAATACTCTGACACTGTAACGTTGGATATATACTTTGGAATAATGAATAAAAGTATTGAGAGAGAGAGAGATTCTCCAATCTGTCTTTGTTGGTCTTGTGATTTTAATTGACGAGTGAATCAAGAATACTTAATTCAGTTTCCAAGTTGATAGCCACATGTTATGGTTGCAAGGAATATTTTTGCTAATTGCTTGTCTATTTCCATCACACAATTCCAATTTTAATGATGTATATGTTGTAGCCTTCCCCAGTATTTTAGCAAAACAAGTTTGTGATTTTCTTAATTATGTGCCATTTTTCTTTCAAGAACTTAATACCTATATTTGTGTAGAGAATTGAGTGCTATTTATTACAGAAGAAGAAGAAATG
>Ga0307515_10011489_pt1 | contig 16805 bp, 5 predicted proteins | sample 17_EM_MG_FD_194513 | JGI IMG/M metagenome (GOLD analysis project Ga0307515, IMG submission 194513) | Populus trichocarpa ectomycorrhiza microbial communities from riparian zone in the Pacific Northwest, United States - 17_EM | ecosystem: Host-associated > Plants > Roots > Unclassified | place... | reverse complement strand
CTCCTCGTATCCTTGCAGCGCCCACATGTACATCTTCTCCGCCTCGTCCAGCTTGCCCTGGTCCGCGTAGAGAAGGCCCAGGTTGTTGACTGTGTTAAGCGTCGATGTGTGCTTCGGTCCAAGTGCCTCCTCATATCCTTGCAGCGCCCGCATGTACATCTTCTCCGCCTCGCCCAGGTTGCCCTGGTCAACGTAGAGCTTGCCCAGGTTGTTGACCGTCTGGAGCGTCGATGTGTGCTTCGGTCCAAGTGCCTCGTATCCTTGCAGCGCCCGCATGTACATCTTCTCCGCATCGCCCAGCTTGCCTTGGTCCTTATAGAGGTTGCCCAGGTTGTTGACCATCAAGAGCGTCGATGTGTGCTTCGGTCCAAGTGCCTCGTATCTTTGCAGCGCCCACATGTACATCTTCTCCGCCTCGCCCAGGTTGCCCTGGTCCGCGTAGAGATGGCCTAGGTTGTGACATGCCCATGCCATGTCTTCGTCTACAACCAAGCCGTTTAATATAATATACGAACATCGAGCCGCATGTCGGAGAAGCCGTCGTCGTGTCAGCCACCACTTAACAGCCTCCTCTCCTGGGACATGTAATCCTACAAACTTTAGTGCCAGCCTCGCTAGATCGTAATCCCACTCTTGGTTTAGAACATGAACTATCCACGAGTGCACACAGCCATGAATGCTATACCCTCTTGACTCAACCCATTCCTGCGAAGATGTGTCTACCTCTACCAGCCCGTGGTCACTCAGCACTCGCGCTGCGCTGTGGAAGCTTAACTCGTCTTGAGTAAGCTCACATATCCACTCTGGATCCTCTGAATCGCCGTGCTGAAGAAGCTCCAACCAAAGATCCTGGTTATCAAAGTATGCCCACAGATGAAGAAGCCTAGCCGAAAGTTCGTTCTGTTGTTTGACGTGGTCAAATGAAAGCTGCCATGTAGAGTAAAGTGTCCGGTCTTCGTACGAACTGAGCTCAGGACTCGTCTTCTGGAGTTTCGTCCATGACGCTTTGTATAGGCGAAAATAGTCTAACAAACTTATCGCCACTTGATCGAGATATGCTCCAGCCGTAGCCAGTGCAAGAGGAAGTCCGTCTAACTCCTTGGCGAGCTTTACAGCATCGGGATCTAGCATTGAAGTTAGAGCTGTAATCACAAATCCAGAACGTCCTCACCATTTATCAGTCCTTCTCGTCTCGATGTGTTTGACAAAATCTTAAGACTATCACGCACATTCTCCAGCTTTCGAATTTGGATAGGATGACCGGTTCTGACTTTCGACGACCGTGTTGTGATAATAACTGAACCTTGATATGATTCGGGGAGATAATTGCGGATATCTAGTGCTGCAGGATCCGTGTTTCCTGGCAATTTGGGTTGTCGTAGTTGTCATATATCATCAGCCATCGCGTGTTGTTGGGCAGACTAAGCCATGCCTTGACAGCATCTATCACTTCGTCCAAGTTTTCTTTCATATCCACACTGCTTAGCCGGCTGGCCGAGGGATGTTCCCATAATATTTGCCTTGCTACCTTAGCAAAGCTCTGCTTCAGAGCATCTTCGTTCTTAATGTTCAGCCAGAGTATAGCCGAGTAGCTGTCCTTGTGCCGCTTCACGTACGCAACAGTAAGCTGAGTTTTGCCGATTCCGCCTAGACCGTGAAGAACAACAGTGCGACGGCCGCCGTCGCCGCTGAGTGTCCTATGCATTTCCGCGAGCTCCTCCTCTCTTGCCACAAAGTGTTCAATCTCAGAAACATTAGAGAGATTGAAGGCGATGGAAAAGTCCTCGTGTTTAATCCCTATTCCGGTTAATAGCTTCCTAATACTTGGATGTATCTTTACGCTTGATGACTGCTGGTGATAGCAGAGAACGACTTACCCTTTGAAGCCTTGTCGATCTCCTCCCGGAGCCGCCTTAACGCCTTATCTCTCCCTTCGCCATAAATGAGCGGCATGTGGACGTCGAAAATGCCTAGTAGCGAGTACGCCTCATCTTCTTTGCGTGTAGTCTCACGTTTCTCTGCCCATAACATTCGCTCGGTAACGCTAAAATCGGACAGAGGACTTCCTTGAAGAGCTTTAACCGGAATTCCTGTTATCTCGAGGACATATCGCTCTAGAGATTTCTTGTTGCCAAGTTGCTCGCCCTCTTTGGAGAAGAATTCAACTAATGCCGGAGCCATAAGCTCTTGAAGGGTCCAACCCCGAGTGAACCATCTACTTTTCCGAAATGCCGATTCCCAGGGCAGCTGGTTGAACTTACCGTTGGCGTCGAAGGCATGTCTCGAAACATCTGGCAGATAGACATAGCATTTAGCCGCATTACGGTACCAGCGAAACATGGAGTTAATAGCCTCCGAGAGCTCGGTGCTGTTTGATTTGTCGATGCAACAGGTGTCCACCCAGAAGTATTGTAAGCCATCGCGTCTGGCCTGTTCTCCGCAGAACCGGATCTTGTCATAGCCAGGCTTGCCTGCGCCAGTACCATCCATCAGGTCTTCGAAGGTGACCTCCTCGGTATCCGCTCCCCATGTGTGCGAAAGTATCGCATACCGGGGAATATCGTCGCCAACGAAGTCCTTGGTCAGGCTGAAATCGCTAGCGTTGTTGCGTTCCAGAAGACGCATTATCTAGACCGCATTTAAGAGAACTCAAAGGGCATGTCAAGGCAGACGTGAACGCATCTCGGCGAGCGGGCTTCATGGGTGGTGGACGTGGGGTAGTGCAAGGAGGCTGAACAGGCAACAGGCGTCGACCTTTACCGCTTGGCCCGCCAATAATAATCATGAATCTCAGTTGATCCTAGCCTAGCTAATTCCGCTTGCGAGGTATGCGACTCGCTTGGAGCCAAGATTTATTTTGTGTGGGGCAGCTTGCCACGACTGCTAGGCCTACGTCATCCGGTGCCTGGCCATATTGGTCAAGCTCGTGAAAATCTTTAGAGATAGCTACTGTAGATATATAAAAGATATAATGATAATAATTAAATAATACGCACCTAGACCAGAAATAATTATAGCTACATGTACACTTGGTTACAGGTCATGCGACTGTGTAAAGGAAGGGGATCCACGGTCGAGGTGTGGCTGGACGTTGCGCAGTGACGACTAAAGGGCGATGGCGCCTCGCACGTCCCCCAGGAACAGGCAATGAACAGGCAGCCTCATCCGTCGCAACAATCGCATCGCAACCAAGGTTTGATTGAAACGCCTACACCAAACAGGATTTCGAACACATCTCCCTTCCCGGCGACTCTTGCTCTCTTACTCTTTATTCATTTTTCTTCCTTAATTGTCCCCATTCTTCGCAATGCTTTTTTAACGTCGCTCGTTCATCGCAGCGCATTCGTATGGGCAGCTTTGCTTATCGCGTTCTTCCTTGGTGGGCGCCGCATTTAGTTGTGAGGCATCGACGCGTGTTGGGTCTCTACATATTTGAACACACATATTAGAAATATTGCATAGGTCCCTCCAACCACCAAAATGAGGTCTTCCATCATCCTTTCTACCCTCTGCCTCGCCGCGACCGCCGTTGCGCAGGCCGTGAGCGAAGGCATCGCTCCCTCCGCCGCCGCGCCTTCTGGCTGCCAACCAAATTTCAGCGGCAACTTCACCCTCAACACCGCAGCCATTGCGAACACCCGGAAAAATGAAGCCTCAGAGGTCTGCAATCTCTCTCTATGTCCTTCAATTTACATTTTCGTCGATGCTGACTCTTTTCGTGCAACTCCAGGTCATAGACTCCGCGGTAACAGTAACTCTTAAGAATGGCATTCTGCATGACTCCCTTGGCCGCACCGGCGGCATTGTCGCGAACCACCAATTTCAGTTCGACGGGCCACCGCAGGCCGGTTCCATCTACACGGGTGGCTGGTCCATTTGCGCAAATGACTCCCTCGCCCTCGGCGGCTCTGTTATCTTCTACAAATGCGCCAGTGGCAACTTCTACAACCTCTACGATATCTCCATTGGAGACCAGTGCATACCTTGCTACATCGTTATCGCGTCTGTTACCCAGGCTTCGCCTACAACCAGCTCCTCTGTTGCAGCGTCGGGCTCACTCAATTCTAACAGCCACCGGAAGTCGACAATTGGGAGCACAGCTTCGAGTGCGTCTGGTACAATTAGCGTGACATCTTCTATATCTACATCGGCGCTGGTTAGCGCCAACAGTGCGATAACCACGGGTGTGTTGTCTTCAGGCTTTGCCACAGCCGCTATTACAACATCGAGCAGCAGTGTCTCTGGGGCTGCCACAGCCGCCACGGGAACCGTGCAGTCTTCCCCCTCGGTTGCTGCGGCTATTGCGACCATTGATCCCGGCAGGACAGTTTTCGGTGTTGTCGCAGGGATGCTCAGCGCTGCCTTCGTGCTATACCAGCTCGGTAGATTTGGATAATTTAATGTCGGGTACGAGAAAATAATGGCTACACGTGGAGGACACTAGCATAGATGTTTGTGACAGTTCAAGTCCAGTCTGGAAGAGCTCCGAGGGACTGCTTTGCCTCCTTGTTTCAAAGTTTCTTGTATATTGAATTATGTTACTTATAGCGATAGAATCGCAATGCAAATATGCCCATAAATTAGTTTTCACAAGCATTCCCTCGCACAGCGCTAAGAGTGTTTACGCGCTGATAATGATCTCCAATGTCGTAATGTCCGCACCCACATAACTGCACCACTCGACCGCAATTAGCGAGTCACTACCACCGCCAGAGAATGCTTCTAAGGCTCCGTCGTGGTTCCTCTGTAGGTACGGGGAAATATATTACTATACAAACAGAAGCGGGAATCTTAACGTTCTTCTTATACTGCTACAACCTGTTGCGCGACCAGCTTCACCCCCCCCATTTAGCGAGCGCTCTGAAATTTTAAATTCGGTACGCGCATCCAATCTCGCCTGCTTGCCACCAGCTGTACATAGCAATTGTAGTGAACGGCTGTGGCTGCACGCAAGGTCCTTTTTGGTTGCCCTAATAGCCTCTAAAACTATAGTAAAATCCTTAACGCCGCCTATTAATAGAACTACTTAATAAGTCGTTTATTAGGTCTAAATAGCCGCACGAGTAGGTGTAGGAGCTATAGTAGTAGGCTAAGTTATTAAAGAAGCTAAGGGGACGAGGTAAAAGGCGGAAGAAGTAATACTTATTATATATATCTATACTACTTAAATATTAATTATAATGTTATCTATCTATACTTTAGAGAGGCCCTAAACCTCTAAACCTTCTTCCTAATTAGGACGCCAAGCTTACTTATATGGCGCTCGGGTGGCGTTTTAGTGGCGCAGGGGGGCCGGGAACTTTTTACTGCCGCCTCCGTAGGAATCTTCATACGACCACTTCATCTCCTTACCTCACCTACGTAAAATTGATTCGCTCTTTCTCTAAGTAATGTTTCTCAGACTCCGTGTCATTCTATACGCAACATTTTGTAATGTTTTTCTCGCCTCAGCCGACTTTAAGTCCACTTGCCTCTCTTTTCAACCTAAGGAATACTTTCCTAATAGCACTTTGAAGATTATAGAGTACGTCCCTGCAGGTACGAACCTTACATTTCCTGGAAATAGCCCGTCATGCGCTCGGCCGAGTCAGGTCGTACTCGCAGATATCTGCCGCGTGGCTTTGAGCATCCCAACATCGAATAGAAGCAGCGTAATTTTTGAGATATGGCTTCCTGAAAACTGGACCGGAGGGTTTCTCGGCACTGGAAATGGTGGCATTGATGGGTGCATCAAGTATGAGGACATGGCCTACACTACCCAGTACGGCTTCGCCACTACTGGATCGAACAACGGCCACAACGGCACGAGCGGACTTGCATTTTATCAGAATCTGGAAGTTGTGACGGATTTTTCATGGAGGTCACTACATACAACCGTTGTTGTCGGGAAGCAGCTCCTGAAAAGTTTCTATGGGAAAAGTCACACGAAGAGTTATTATCTTGGCTGCTCGGGTGGAGGCCGCCAAGGCATCCAAGCCGCGGAGATGTTCCCTGAAGATTATGATGGCATTGTCGCTGGTTGTCCAGGCATTAACTTCAACTATCTTTCGTCTTGGAGAGCCAGCTTCTACCCAATCACTGGTCCGTCAAACACTTCTGATTTCATCGAATCAGAGACGTGGACCAGCCTCATCCACAGCGAGATATTACGCCAATGCGACAGCCTTGATGGAGTTATTGATGGTATCATTGAAGACCCCACCCTTTGCAATTTCCACCCAGAGTCATTGATCTGCTCGACCTCAAAGAGCGCAGACTGCCTCACTCCAGCTCAAGTCCAGGTTGTACGCAAAGTATACAGCCCTCTTTACGGTAACCAAAGTCAATTGGTATACCCTGGCCTCCAACCTGGTGCCGAAGTAATGGCTGTGCAGAGGCTCCTTGCAGGGAAAGCGTTCAGTTACTCGGAGGATTGGTTCCGCTATGTTGTCTTCGCAAATTCTTCCTGGGACCCTCTAACCTTCGGCATTAATGACGCGTTTATCGCTGAACGGATGAATCCCTCGAATATTCGAACCTGGCCTTCAAGCTTGGAACCATTCCGTGATCGCGGCGGAAGGTTGATCGCGTACCATGGAGGTCAAGATAATCAGATCACGGGAACTAATACCGAACGTTTCTACAACTACCTCTCAGCGGGAATGACTTCTCCATCCGGAGATCTGGACACTTGGTTCCGTTTTTTCCGCATCCCTGGGATGTTTCACTGCAATGGCGGTCCAGGGGCCTGGTCCTTCGGCCAAGGAGCAACCGCAGCTACGGGAATTTCGTTTCATCCAGATGTCAACATATTGGCGGCTATGGTGCAGTGGGTGGAAAATGGTACCGCGCCGGAGACTGTTACAGGAACCAAATTCATTAATGATACTGTTGAAATGGGGGAAGCGTATCAGCATAGACATTGCAGGTAACGGGGTTATTTCAATGAAGAAGATTCAGGCGCTAACTCCACGCTAGATATCCATACCGGAGTACTTACATTAACGGACCGCCTTCTGACCTGAGTAGCTGGACCTGCATCAAATAAATCAAACTAACATCGTGTAATCGGAAGCATTTCTGAAAGGTCTTAATATCTGTAATAACCCTCCAGTATTCTTAGGTAATCCTTCTACCCAGTGCTTTTATCAATATTCAATATCAGTATAAGGCCGTATTGATATTAATATTGAATATCGAATATAGTACAATCTTGGCATGGCGATTTAATTGAAAGTATGCTCCACTCCACCGGGCTCTGGTAGAGCTTTAAAATAGCTGCTCTCTCGCCACTGCCCTCCCACCACTATCGTCACCTTTATGATCCTTGGCGTGGTGTAGCAGATGTCGGCTGCTCTCTAGATTCTGCCAAGAGCTCAGCCCCTCGTACTACATTCGTCGCTATAACCCCCCTCGCGGTAATATTACTTTGTAGCTAGCTCTTTAAGCACTCCGTACGTTTAATATTCGTACTCCCTAATAATATGCGGTCCTATAAAATTATTCGCCGTACACCTAAAAAGACTCGCGATGTATTTAGTATAGAGTTGCTTAACGCGTTATCGCCGCCAGAGGAGGTAGACTAATTAGAATTAAGCTTAGAAATAGTAGAGGAGGAAGTATTATTGTTCTTAATTATGATGGTAGATAAGGAAGGCATGGCGTTAATTAAAGGGTAGATGTACTAGAGGCTATTTTAAAGGCTGTTCTAGAGGCGCTAGAGGTAGATCTTAGCTAGGTTCTTTAGGTAGTTTATAAGCGTCTTATATAGCGAAAATAGTAGCGAAAGTAGCGAAAGTAGCGCTCTTAACTATTGCTGCCTTCTTTAAAGGAGTATACTTCTTCTATAGTTTCTTCAGCTTTAGCTATAGCTTATTATTATCCTTTTTATCCTTATTAATATTAAATATATCCTTTTAATTATGCTGCGGAATATAGTATTCTAAAGGCCTTACGCGGTATAGCTTATCTAATAACCTTTCGCGATATTTATTGCCTCTATTAAGTTTTATTATCTCCTATATATAGTAAGATACCCTTTTAATCTACCTATAGGACTTACTTATTTTTATATCCCTATACGTTCTAACGTTCTTAACCTATACTTATATTTGTCCTATAATACTTACGCATATTTCTATATAACCTCTATTTATACCTTATACCTAGTATATAAAGTCTTTTCTTCTTTATTTAAATGTCTTTATATTAACTATATATAGTTATATATATATAGCTTTCTTAATTACTACCTTATTTAGTATATTGTATTCTAGTTTATATATACTTCCGTAATACTATATTTAAATTTCTTTTTATACCTAGTAGGCCTATAGGCTACTAGTTATAGAGTATGCCTTACTACACCTATAGGGTAGAAATAGAAGCTATTAGCTATAGGTAGACTAGGATGCTAGGGTTTTAAACTAGTATAATAAGACTCTACGCTAATACGCCTATAAACTAACCCTATTGTTAGCACTATATTATTACTATCTAGACCTATAGCTAAAGCTTTCTATATCTAATACCTAGATTATTCTAAGCCGCCTAAACCTATTACTAGCATTTATAGCACTACTGCTAAAGCTATCCATATTTAATACTTAGATTATCCTATACTATTAGTTATATAGGGTAACTCATCAATAACGACTACTCGAGTAGGTTATAGTGATGTTAGTTAATAAAGCTTATTAATTAAAATAAGGGAGGGCGAGGAGCCTAAGACTCCTCGCTACGCTAATGCCGCGGCGTTACGTAATAACCGCTTGCCTTATTCCCAACACTAGCAACTCTTCTTTTATAGTTGCTATCTATATATAAATACTGCTTAACTAGCATAACAAATATTAATCCTCCTTACTTACTATTGCTATTATAATATAAGTCTCGCTATTCTAAAATTGCCTTTTAGTATATAGTGCTTTCTTACTTAGGAGTTATAGGTGGATATTATATTAGAGCTGCTAAGGCGCTAGTTATAAGCGAGCTAATAGTAATTTTCTATACTAGGTATAGAAAATCCTAATTAGCTAGTTAAAATTAGGGTCTATAAAATATTATACTTTTACTCCCTTTTAACCTAACCTTTAACTTATATATATAAAGTATTTATATTAATAAACATTTCTAAAGCCTTATTTAGGTTTGCCTTCGTTATTATATCTACTAAGTTATTTTAACCGTTAATTTATTAAAATTTAAAGAGTTTTTGCCGTTTATAGGATTAATAAAGTACCATAATGTCAATTATAAGGCGCTTCTCCTTTATAGTACTAAGCTTAACTAAACACTTATAGAGGGAATATAAGTCGGTATATATAATTATAAGGATAATAGGAAGTTTAAGTTAATCTATATTTATCTTTAGGGTAGTTCTAATTATAATTGCTATATTAACTCCACTAACCATTCTATATATCTCTAACGCTAAAACGCTTTAAGTAATACGCTTACTCTTAGTTAAGCTCTAATAGATAAGGTTACTATAGATTATAAAGTTATTCTCTTTAATAGTTTATTTGTAATAATAATCTTATATCTTAGCTAGGAGCTAAAATCTTTATTATTTATAAACGATCTATTAATAAATATAAAAAGCTTAGCAGTAGGAAGATTAATAGGTATATATAGTAGTCCCCAATCTAGATAGTTTATTTACTAGAAAAGATATTTATTTAGGGTAAAAACGTCGTCCTTAGTTAGTTCCTAGTATTAGGTAGTAACAGAGAGATTAAATAAAGCCTTAGGTTAATAGATAGAGGCAATATAAGCTCTATAGGCGCGTTACTCTATATATCTTTACTTTAGAGAATTAACGTTAATAACGTTAATTTTCTTACCTTAGCCCTTTTGGCGTAAAGTAATAGAATCCTTATTTAGGGAGAGGATGCATTTATTAAAAAGCAATAGTGTTATTAAATTAAGCATTTCCTTTAGCTTTACTATAAGATTTACCTTTACTAGCTCGCCTTCTTTAAGAGCTAAGAATTGGTTATCTTCTAAGATAATTATATTATTAGTTTATATACTAACAATTCTAAATAGGGTTTCTATAGTTATAATAAGGAAGTATAAATTAAATATAGAAGTAGTTATTAAAAGTTTCTCTTTATAGTGCTTATTATAGGTAGCCTACTAATAAGTTCCTGCCTTTATAATTCCGTATAGTAGCTTAAGTACAACTATAATTATATCTTTAGGGTATTAGTAGTAAATTTACTCTAAAAGGTATACTAATATTAAGCGCTAAAGGTGCGTCTCTAATTAGATATAGGCTTAAGTAATATCTTATAAATAAACCGCTATTCTATTCTTTATTAAGGAGGGAGCTAGTATAATAATAACTTACTAACTAGCTTGTTAAATTATAGGAGATTATATAAAAATTACCTCCTTACTATTATTATTATAACCTTAAATAATAAGCCTTAATTTCTTAAATAGGGCGTTAATAGCTTTACTCTTAATCTTATTAACTATTCTTAACTTAAAGATGCGAACTCTATTAAACTTAGTAGGGTTATACTTAAATTTAAAGACTTCTTTTGTAATAAGACTATTAATCTCCTGCTTATTAAATGCTTAGAAAGGAGCTCTTAGGGTTATAATATAACCTTCCTTTTAAAGCTATTTTGCGAGCTTAAAGTTAGTCTTCTTCTTAGCTATTATAAAGGCTATTAATAACTTAACTTTATTCTTAATAGCGGTAATAAATTGCTCTTTAAAATAAATAAGATATTAGCAATTTTATAATCCCTTTAGGCGACCTTTACCGCGTTATAGTTACGGCACATTTACTATAATTATATTAGGATTATAGTCGTCTTTTAAAGTATATTAATTATAGTTCTCCTTTAAGGCATCTTTTAGGGTATCCTATAAAGGCTTAAAACTATTATCTTTATAGTAAGGCTTAATAACGGTTAAATAGAATTAAGTAGGTTTATAAGGTATCTAAATAGTATAAGTTTAACCATTAATTATAATAAGTTAATGTAGGCCTAACTATCCTCCCTTTTTATACTATACGCGTACCTTAGACTAAAGTAGTAAATTAAGTATAGTTAAGGTATTTAGGCTATTTCTTATTCCTAGTATATTATTAACCTAGTATATAGTATAAAGATATTATACCTCCTTTATTACCTTATAAATAGCCTTAGCTTATTATATAATAAGGGGAGATAATAAAGAATTATTAGTTATTTAAGGGTAGGCGCTAAAGACTAGTAATATGGGTATAAGTCCATCTAGGCCAGCGGAATTATTAATAGCTTTAATAGCTATTTATAAGGTAAGTTCTTTACTAGCATCCTTTAATTCTAAAAAGATAATCTTATATACGCGGTATAATGGCGCGTAATATTACTCTACTTTTTTAATACTATAATATGCCTTAATAGGGACTTCCTTAACCTTAATTACCATTACCTTTATCTATTATTAAAACTCTATAAATAAGAAGTTCTTTCCTATATTATAGATAATTTAATTAGGGGGTTCTAAGTAAATATTAATCTAGTATAATTATAAGGTATCCTATATATTCCTAGTTAATATATCCTTTAAAAAACGTACGGCTTAAAAAAAGGTTAAAAAGTTAATAACTTAGAGTACTGCCTTACTGCTAAGATATATAATATTAATAATAATATAGAAGTTAAAGTTATAGTTATCTTTAAGGGTAAACTTAAATTGGCTAGGGGACTTCTAGTTTATTTAGTAGTAATAGTAGTACTTTATAAGATACTTAATTGCCTTAACCTTAACTTTATAGCCTACTTATTAAAAAACCCTAAGTAATTAATAAATGGATAGGTGGCTAAAATAATGGTATAGTTAACGTAACTCTAACTTAGTTAGGTAGCTTTAAGTAATACTCTTTTTTAGTTAATATAGCTAGAATATATTACATTGCAATAGGAGGCAAATTGCCGCCACGTGTGGCAAGTTGCCGTTACGTAAGGCAAGTTGCCGTCATGTATCACCGCGGCACTAGCGTAGTAAGGAACCTTAAGTTCCTCACCCTTCTTCGTATTAAAAGACAACATCTATCTACAACACCGCATAGTACATATTATTGTGATATATGTATTCTACACGTTGTTAAAGCATACCAACACTAATTAGTAAGCGCGCATAAATTAGGAAACACGTAGATAGCTTAGAAGATAGTTATACTATCCACCTTACAGCAGATTAGAAGATAGTTATACTCATCCACCTTTTATATTAGCCTATTTTAGTTAAAGAGAAGAAGAGAAACTACCTAGAAGTACTTATCTGGTATCCATGACGACTTCTAGATATCTTATTCTATCTATTTTAGAAGACTACTACGTAGAGCACTTTACCCTACTTAATTAACCGTCTCCTCAACCGCCTCCTTAACTACCTCCTTAACCGTTCCCCTACCTTTACCTTTTAAACACCCTTACCTTTACCCTTACTTACTTAAACAATATATAATAAATAAGATATTAGGAACAGAGAAAGACTAGGAGGAAAAAGCAGCTAAATAGGAAAATGGGATTAACCTAACAGAAGCCTCTAAAGATAAACTAACTAACTACCTATAATGCAAGATATACCTATATATAGAGATATATAACTAGCTTAACTTAACACTTTAGAAATTATTCTAGGGAGATTTTAAGGACTTTACGGTTAATATCTTTATGTAAATCCCCTTATACTGGCTTTAGTAACTATATAACTGCCTAAATATTAACCATAAACAAAACAAAACACTCCCTTAGTCTTTATACGATATAGTATAAAAAGAAGACTAAACTAAATAGAGTAAAGAGATAATTAAATTAGCCAATAATAAGTACGGACTAACGTTATTAAGATTAATTAAGGTATATATAACAGAGGGTACCTTAGAGGAGTAATAATAAGCTAAAGCTACTGTAACCCAACTAACTGGTATACTGACTACCTCTACCTTTATACTAGCTATTATACCTTAATCTATAACTACGTCCACTTTTATACCATCTACTACGCCTTAACCTATAACAATAATATAGCAACTTTACGTATAATCTACAGATAAGGAGAACCACCCTATTACTATAACTAGCTATAGTAAGGAAATTGTAAATATAGCTAAGATATATATAGAGGAATAGAAATACGGTAGCACGAACGAAAGCCTTAACTATAAATTAACAATATTTTATAACATCTACAATTAAGCGGACGTACCCTAAGAAGCCTACTTTAAGGTATTCCCTACTATACTAAAAGGACTAGCTTTAAACCACTTCTATATAAACTAACTATCCCACCTACTATTTACCAAAGCTTATAAGCACCTTTGGAATTTCTTTAAAGGATTAGGATTTTAATATAAGAACCTAAATAAGTAGAACACTATTACACTTATAATAGTAATAGCAGAAAATATAGACAAGTTAATAAGCGAATATCTCCAATTATTAATCTATAGACTTTGTTAACTATAGTATAGCCTTAGACCTACCTTGCAAACTATAAACTTCCTTTATAATAAAATCGTTACTTCTTGCTAGGGAATACCAGTATATAGATATACAGTTTCTGACCTACTAGACAACCTTAAAGCCCTTATTAATAAACTTTAATCATCTATTATAGTATATAAGAAAGAACATACAGAGAAAATATAAGCCTTCTTTACAAACTAACGGTTCTATAAAAGAAATAATAACTATAACCGCAGTAACCGCAATAACCCTCTATATAACCGCAACCAAAAGAAACTACGTTGCTTTATATATAATAGGGAAGGATATTACTTATAGAGATATACTAAGGAGGAGTAAAAAGAGTCTAAAGCTAAGTTTAGAACTGCTAATAGAAACAGGTTTAGTAAATTTAACAACTAATTTAAGAAACGACTTAACTAATATATTATAGATTATAAGGATAACAATACCAACTTAAAAGAAGAGCTTAAGAAAGCTTTTTAAGCACTAACTATTAATATAAGTTATAAGGCAACTAACAAGAACTTATAACTAAATATTAATTACTACTATACCTCCCTTAGCCAAGTAGAACAGCAGAAAGCAATTTCTATGGTTATCACCCTAGCTAATAAAGCCTTTAGCCATTTAGTCACAACTATAGACAATATAGTACCTTTTATAACCGACTAGGACCCCTTTACCTATAATATAACTACATCTACGTCCCGCTATACTACAGACAAGTTTATAGGTATAATAATTAATATAGAAGCATCTAAACAATCTATAGTAGGATATAGCCAATTCTTAGCATTTTAGAGACTCGATACTAATATATAGCTTAATACCACTATATAAGGCATAGTTAATGTATAGTTCGGCATTAAATTAACCTTATTAATTAAATTAGCCAAAGTAATTACCCTAATTAGCATAATCGAGTTTCATATTATTAAGGTTAACACCCTATTTTTACTTTACTTAGCAGATATAGATTACCTACAAGTATACTATAATAACCTAAAAAATATAATAATCACCCCTTAGAGCGAAGTACCCGTTATACGTTGCTTTAGCCACCCTTTCCTACTTTAGAACACATCCCTATATACTTATTTAACTAAGTTATTTAAATAAAACCCCTACTACCTTACTAATATAGAATTAAAGCGACTACATCACCGTTTTGGCTACCCTTTAGCTAAGCGTCTTATATAAATACTTAAACGCTTAGGGTATAATATTAATAGCAAGACCTTAAATCATCTTATATACTACTACTACCATTATTAAAAACATAGAAAGTCGCCTAGTAGATTCAGATTTACCTTATATAATAATATTAATTTTAACTATTTAATTATAGTTAATATTATATATATTAATGGCGCACCCCTTTTATATATTATTAATAAAGGAACACAATTTTAAGCTAGTAAATAGCTATAAAATATTAGCGCCAAGTATATATAGGATATATTATAAATATGCTAGATTAACATATACCTAGGACCTCCTAATATTATTATATATAATACAGGCAAGAATTTTATAAGTAAGGAATTTAAATAATACGTTATAATATTTAAAATAGTTATAAGAAGTATACCTATCAAAGCCCATAATTTAGTTAGAATAGTAGAACGCTACTATAGCCCCCTCCGTCATATATACTATATTATTACTATAAAACTACCAGATATTAGTAAGGATATAGCCCTATAAATAGCTTTTAAAGCAATTAACGATTCCATAGGCCCTAACGGTCTTATACCCACCTTACTAGTATTTAGAGCTTACCCACATATAGTGGAATCCGATATACCTAACCCTATAGTTATATAACAAACAGCAGCTCTTAAAAAGGCTATAGAAGAAGTTAAGAAGCTTAGAGCTAAGCGCTAAGTAGTAGATACCCTTAACATACGCAACGGACCCAAAACAACTGCAATCTATAACCTACCACTTAACTTACCCGTATTAGTATAGAGAGAAGGACCTATAGGCCAACCTAGCTACTGGTCTGGTCCGTATAACCTACTTAGCATTAAAAATAAGACCTATACTATATAACTTCCCTATAAACTAACTAACTTCTATAGCATGGTTGTAAAACTATATCTAGTAGACCCTAAGATTACAGAGGATATATAACTAAAAGATAATAAAAGCGAACTACCTTAAACTAAACCTAAACCCCTACCTTAAACTAAGCCTAAACCTTAACCCGTTAAGTGTAGAAGAGGTAGACTATACAAGTACCCTATTAAAGCTAATACTATAAACATTTTAATATATCTATAAGATAAGGACAATAATTAACTCATAAAGTCTAATTAGTTTGTAGTATTACGCCAAAAGGAAATTAAGGGATTACTTAAGAAAGGAGTTTTTAAACTGGTTAACCCTAAAGATATACCACAAAGCAATAGAGTATTTAACTCTAGATTTATTAATAAGATTAAAAACCCCGGTTCTAATAAAGCCTTTAAGAAGTTAAGACTAGTTATACAGGTATATAATAACCTAGAAAAAGACTTTATATTAACCTAATTACCTATAATCTAACAAGTCAGCCAACGCCTTATTCTCTATATTACGGCTATAACTTAGAATAATAGCATATATCTCTACTTATAAGATATTTTATAGGCCTATATATAATCAGCTATAAAACTAAATTAAGACTTCTATATTAAGGTACCTCTTAAACTTAGTACGGCACTTAAAGTCTTATAAGGCACAATTCTAAAGGTTATTAAACCTTTATACGGCATTTCTAAGGCAGGTAATCATTAGTTTAAGACTTACTATAACCACTATATTAAAGAACTAAACATAAGCCAATCTACTTATAACCCCTGCTTACTCCACCTTAATAACCCCATAAATTTCGGAATAGTTAGTTTATAGACTAATAACACCCTCCTACTAGCTAACTTAGTCTTTACAGCTTTAGAATAAAAGAAGATTAAGAAAGCTAAGTTCCTAACTAAGAAATGTAAACAACTTACGCTGGAATACCTAATTAAGTTTAACGGAGGCATTATCTAATAATAGGATTATATAATTACGCTTACGTAGGAGCGCCAATACCAGAACTTAACCCTTATTAATATTAAGGAAGCTATTACAATAACTAGTTCTAGAGGCACTATTTATATAGTACTTATACTTAAGAACTAATATATCGCCTAATAAGCAAGAGGAGCTTATATTACGTCCGTATACCAGCCTAAAGCTTCTTTTAATTTATCCTACACTACCTAGGTAATTAACCCTAATAAGAAAGACGCAAAACTACTTAATAAGAGGATTTAGTAGCAAATTAAGAACCTAATAAGAGGTTTAAACTTTGTTAAA
>Ga0307515_10011488_pt1 | contig 16806 bp, 5 predicted proteins | sample 17_EM_MG_FD_194513 | JGI IMG/M metagenome (GOLD analysis project Ga0307515, IMG submission 194513) | Populus trichocarpa ectomycorrhiza microbial communities from riparian zone in the Pacific Northwest, United States - 17_EM | ecosystem: Host-associated > Plants > Roots > Unclassified | place... | reverse complement strand
AAAAGTTATAGACGCGAATACAGACCTTTACGGAACCCCCTATCCTTAACCCCCTTAAACCTTAAACCTCTTTAGACCTTACGGAAACCCCTTACCCTTCTATAAACTATTACAGACCTGTTAATTGCCTTTACGGACCACTATAAGACCCCTTAAACTGTTACGGACCCGCTAATTGATTTTACGGACCGTTATAAGACCTCCTCTACCCGCTATAAGCTACTACGACCCGCTACAGCTTATATAGATATATAACGTTATATAATATGGCAGATATAAGCAAGCAAATTAGTAAAGGTTAAAAGAAGTAGAGCCAAGGAGTCGACCTTACGTCTATAGACGACGTTAACGACTATATTAATTTTAAAATCCTTAAATACGGATACTATAAGCTTCTAAATAACGACCTATGGGAGTAATATAAGGAAGACTTTACGGACTTTACGGAAGCTATTCTTAAGACTTATAACCCTACTACTATCCGTAACCTACGAACCCTTTTACGTTACTAAGGTGTATAGGTTAAAAAAGATAAATAAGTTACTGTTGCACGGTCCTTATATAATATAATACAGAAGGAGGACCAAACGGAATGGACTAAAGAGAAAATCCTAGACTAGGTTAAAGCCACAAATAATCTCTCTGCTTCTCCTAAACTTAATGGCATCGCTAGCCTTATACCTGACCTACTTAACCAAATTTGTCCTATAAACCTAAGCGATTTTAGAATTAATCTTATAGGCTAAAGTATACCTAGTACCTAAGTTACGGACCGTAATACCCCCGTAAACTAAAATACAGACTAAAACCCTTCCGTTAATAAAGCCACAGATCCGCAACCTGCCTAAGTTATAGATCTATAAGCTATATATCCGCAAACCATATATCCGCAAGCTATATATCCGCAAGCTATATATCCGCAAGCTACAAATCCGCAAGTTATAGATCCGCAACGCACCTAAGCGAAGACCTACGGTAAGGAACTAGCTAACCTAGCCAAGCTCTATACCGACGAATCTAAGTACAGCGGTGAAAATAACAATTTTAACTTTAAACTGACCATCTTTACGGACCTTTGCTAAAAGGCTGATATTCCTAAACAAGAGTTTAGCCAAGCCTACTCTACTATGCTGCGCGGCCTAGCACTTAACCACTACTACATTAACCTTAAGAGCAACCCCCTTGGTGTTCCCTTTAATAAGCTATGCAAAGCTACCCATAACTACTTTAAAGGACCGGAATATAAGCGTAATATCTTTACCTAATAGAATGCGACCAAGCTACGGACCGTAATTAATAAGAACACTAAAAAATCGACTATAGAGTGCCTGTAAATTCTTATTAAAGATCTCCGGCACCTATAGCACGGCCTTAACACTAAGCTTTAAACAGACGACTTCCTACACAACAAACTTATTACGGCCTGCCAGGAAGTAGAGCCCTATAAGTACGCCTATTATAAGCCCGTAGATACCTTAGCTGGCCTTATTAATAATCTACGCTCCTCTATTATAATGTATAAAGTCTTAAACCCACTAGGCAGCACTTAAGCCTTTACTGCGGATATTTAATATCTGTAAACAGACTTAGACGTCTACTTTACGGACCGCCGCTACCGCTAGCAGCACCCGTACCGACTAAGTCCTACCCATAACCCCTATAGCAACTCCTGTACGAAAATATACCCCCGTAGACGGACTAGCTAGAAGTGCTTCGTATACAGTAAGGAAGGATGTTAGTTTATAAGGCATACCTAGGAAGAACGTAATAAGTCTAGGAAGAGACTTGATAACTATATCAGCCAGTTTATTTTGGAATATAAAGGAGAGGAAGTAGAAGAGCCCCCTAATAAGTTAATAGAAGCCCTTATAATTGACTTTAACTTAAACACTTAGGAATAAGAGACCTTAGAGACATTCCTAACTACTTTTGGACCTTTTACGGACAGCTAAGCCTTTAATATCACGACCGTATTAGCTAACCGTTCCTTTATACACTTAGTTACGCCTAAAAACCATTCTATAAGTACCCCCGTTATGGACGTTATAAATTATAAGCAGGACCTATTTGCATATATTACCACAGAACGCTATACCCCTAAGGAATTCTACGGTGTTATAATTAACACAGGTGCCTCTAAGAAGTCTACCGCAGGCTACGGATAATACCTTATATATAGGACTACTACAAATAATAATACGGACATTAATATTACGCAAACTGGGGCCGTAACCGTCTAATTTAGCATTGGCTTAACTGCATTAATCAGATTAGTAGCAGTTAAGACTCTAATTAGCCTAGTTAACTTCCACGTAATAAAAGCGGATACCCCTTTCCTACTCTGCCTTACGGATATAGATAGGTTATAGGTATACTATAATAACGTTACAGACACCCTAATTGGCCCTGCAACTACCCTAGGAAGTAAGTATATTACCCTACTAATTATATGACGATTTGGACACCCGTTCCTTATATAGGGAGAGACCTTACGGACGTACATTTAGGAATCTTTTGACTATAACCCGTGCTACCTTACTAGTACGGAAATCTACCGCCTGTACCGCCGTTTCGGCTACCCATTAGCTGAAAAGCTGTATAGAGTCCTTAAACGCTCTGGACATAACGACGTTAATAAGAAGGCAATTGACTACCTGACTAAATACTGCTCCTACTGCTAGAAATATAGACGTTCTCCAGGCCGATTTAAGTTCACCCTTTATAAGGATCTTGACTTTAACCACTTAGTATATATAGATATTATATACATTAACGGCAGCCTAGTACTATATATAATTAATAAGATAACCCGTTATTAAGCCGCCTGTTAGTTATAAAATATATCCGCAAAGTATACCTAGGATATTTTACGGACCTGCTGGATCGATATATACGTTAGACCCCCGCAGTATATCACCCACAACGCTGGTAGGAACTTTATTAGCAAGGAATTCCAGTAGTATGCTACGGCTATAGCTATATTAACAAAAGCCGTTCTAGTTAAGGCGCATTAGTCCGTTAGGCTTATTAAGTGAGCTTACCTAGCCTTATAGAGAGCTTACTAGATTATTATAGATGAATATAAGGACATCTAAAAGGAACTGGCTCTATAGATGGCCGTAAAAGCCATTAACGATACTGCTGGCCTGGACGGACTAGTACCTACCCTCTTGGTCTATGGAGCCTACCCGAGGATAAGCAAACTGGATCCTCCTGCCCCGTCCATTATAGAACAAGCAGCCGCAATATAGAAGGCAATAGCCGAGATAGTTAAGCTACGGGCCAAACAAACTGTTAATAACGCCCTGCACTACCGTAATGGATCTAATATAACCCTAGTATACGACCTCCCGCTTAACTCTGAAGTTCTTATATAGCGTGAAAGCGGCAATTAGAATGGACTTTATTGCCTACTGGCCGTAAAAAACGAGATGTGCTGCGTATAACTCCCTAGTAGGCCAACTAGCTTTAAAAGCACGTCCGTAAAACCCTACTTTCGGCCCGAAAACACCCATAACGTTAAGCTAGACGAACTAGAAGTAACCGTTAAACTAGATAAACTAGAAGCGACTGCTAAATTAGATGAACTAGAAGCACCCTTACCTACCCTAAAAGTCCCCCAGAAACCCACTAAACTTATTAAACCTACTATAAAGCGTAGCCGAGGACACCCCCGAAAGTACCCTATAACTAAAAACCCCGTAATAGAGAATTACCTAACCTCTATAGGAATATCCGCAAGGCAATCTCCACCTGTGGATATATTAGTTCTAGTATAGGAAACCCCTTTTATAGACTTATAACGTAAAGAGATTAACGGACTACTTGAGAAAGACGTCTTTGCGGTTATAACGGAGAAAGACGTCCCGCAAGGCGTCCGCATATTTAACTCACGCTTTGTCGACAAAATTAAGCACCCTAGTACTAACAAAGCCTTTAAAAAGTTAAGGCTTATTATATAAGCTTATAACAACTAGGGAAAGGACTTAGTCCTTACGCAATCACCTATAATTTAACAAGTCAGTTAACGGATTATACTTGCACTTACGCCTAGACTACAGCAAACCAAGCCCGTAGCCCTATACTTACGGGATATCTTATAAGCCTACGTGCAGTCTAATACCTACCTAAGTAGGGACATCTTTATATAACCACCCCGCGAGCTTAACCTATAACCAGGAACAATTTTATAGGTTATAAAACCTCTTTACAGAGTACTAGAAGCTAGAAACCATTGGTTTAAGACATACCACTAACACTACATTAGTAAACTCAAAATAGAACAGTCGACCTATAACCCCTGCCTCTTATACACCCTATTAAACGGCCTTAGTATTATTGGACTCTAAATAGATAATACCCTCTTCCTAGTAGACCAAACCTTTGCGGATACTGAAGAAACTAAACTATAAAAGGTAAAGTTCTTAGCGAAGCCACAAGAGTAGTTAATTAAGTAGACTCCAATTAAGTTTAACGGAGGCTTAATTATATAAAAGGGCAATTTAATCTAGCTAACTTAGGAACGCTAAGCTTAAAACCTAAAGCCCGTTATAGCAAAGCCTATAAACCTCACTAGTTCCTATAGAGAGACCTATAAGACCGTAAATATAAAGGACTAATACGCTGTATAGCGTATAAGAGGCGCCTATATAGCCATAGTCTGCTAACCCGAATCTGCCTATAACTTATCCTTTGTGGCCTAGGCAGTAGATCCGCAAGAAGAAAATGTTAAGTAGCTTAATAAGCGCATTTAATGGCAAATTAACAACGCGATAAGAGGACTTACTTTTATACCACTAGACCTAAATTCTCTTAGTATAATAGTATTTACAAACGCCTCCTTTGCTAATAATAAAGACCTATTATTATAAATCGGCTTTATAATTGTACTTACGGACCGTAATTAGGACGTAAATATACTGTACTAGTTTTTAATTAAGTGCAAACGAGTAACCCGCAGTGTACTAGCTTCTAAACTATATACACTAGCTTATGGCTTTAATATAGCAGCCGCAATTAAATTAATAGTTTAGAAGATCCTACAACTAAAGCAGTTACCCCTAGTTTTATACACCGATTTAAAGTCCCTCTATAACTGCCTAGTTAAACTAGGTACGACATAAGAGAAGAGGCTTATGGTTAACCTAATGTGCTTACATCAGGCCTACGAACGACGTGAAATTACGGAGGTTAAATAGATCAGCGGCGGAAACAACCTAGCAGACGCTATAACTAAGGCAAAGCCGTGTTAAGCCCTTAAAACCCTAATTAACACAAATAGGCTTAACCTAAAAGTTATAGAATAGGTAGAACGGGACTAACGAAGTACCTACGGTACGCCTACGGCCCGTTAGAAGGCCGTACAGCTTATTATACAGCCTATTCTACAGACCGGTAGTTAAATCAACCAATCACGATTTTCCATCCCCGGGATGGAAAATCGCCATTAGCTCGCTTAGCACTAGCGCCTTGGCGGCCCTTAAGATCTGACTTATGGCTCGTCTACGGCCCGTTAAAAGGCCGTACGGTTTATTTTACGGACTATAAGTAGGACTTACGGCCAGCCTAAAGCACCGTTTGGAAGGCAGCCCAGAAGGCACCTTAGGAGGGATTTCTTATATATTTCCTTACGTGTTTTATGGTTCTATTGAGGCAATTACGGAGGCTATATATAAGTAGTTTTATTTTCTAAGTACCACTAGTGTATAATTACAGCACCTAGTATACGAACGCGTATTTACACGTTCGTGCACCAACCACCTACGTGCTAACTAATTAGTGGGGAGGCGCGTTAGTATATAGACCACGTAGTCTACCTTAATAGAATCGACAGTTACTACCATCCCAAAGAGCATACGGTACTATACGTATTTCGTGCCCTGGGATATGACTTACTCGTACTATTAAATTAGTACAAACAATACCTTTTTATCTTTTTTTTATACTAATTTTGCTATAAGATAGAGGTCCTTATAAAGATTTATTAGAGTTTTTATTCTCTTTTTTACTATACTACTAGTTTTTTTTTCTTATTATAGTAATAGTAATATTTTAAGCATATACCTATAATTTGCCTAAAATAGTAACATCTCTATGCCTTTCTATAGTGTTATATTATATATAAACTATATAACTAGTAGTAACAATACCTAATTATTCTATACGTAATTAATATAATATTTTAAATACTATTCTAGTATCTAATTTAATCTTTCTATCTGTTTATCCGTCTATAGATAATATATAGTAAAAGTTACTACTCTAACTCCTTATTCTGCTGAGAATACTTCTTAAAATACTGCTATAAATCTTAGATCCCTATCTAATATAATTTTACTTAATGCTCTATATCTTATAAACACTTCTTTAATATAGATTTTAGCGATATCTTCCGCTAAGATTTCTTCAATATATGCTATAAAGTAGCCCTATTTAGTTAACTTATTTACTATTATAAGGATTTTATTATACTCCTATTTAGTAATAGGATCTTTTAACTTTAGCAACTTTATAATAAAGTTCTATAATATTATCTTCTATAGACGTTCTAGTATTTTAATAGGCTATAGCGCTCCGTATAGCTTATACCTTATTAGTTTATTTCTTTAGTAATTTAGATACTCCTTTATAACTTTTCTCGCTAAGCCCTAGATTCTATAAATAATATACTCCTCTTAAAGTCTTAATACTAAGCCTATAGCTCCGTTATGTCCTTATATTATTCCCCTATAGAAATCTTTAATAAATTCTTCTACTATTCCCCCTAGAATATATATATTTATTCTCTATTTATACAAGTCCGTTTTTAGGTCCTTAAATTATACTTTCTAAATTCTTTTTATCTAATTGCTTTCTAATAGCTTATGCTCTTAAGTTACTATAATCTTAAGATAATTATACTTAATTAATCTATAATTATCCCTATATAGCGTTGCTCTTAATAGCCTTTTAATATTTTATAATTTAATCTTTCTACTTAATACGTCTACTCTTGCATTTTTAGTGGCCTTAATATACTAAATTTTGAAATAGTATTCTATAAGCATCTCTACCTATTTAACTTATCTCTAATTAAGTTCTTTTATTATTAGCAACCTTATTAGGTTCTTATAATCTATTTCAACTATAAATAGTTTCTTTATACCTTATAAGAATACTTTCTATTTTTTAAGTGCTATAACTATACCTAATAACTCCTTATTATAGATGTTATAGTTTAACTCTAGTGGTGTTATCTTCCAACCATAGTATGCTATTAGATGCTATACATTTCTATACTTTTATAGCAAATATACTTTTAGTATAAAGTCTAATACGTCCGTTTTTATAACCGTCTTTAGTTCTAGTTAATAGATTTTAAGGATTAGTTCCTAAGTAAATAACTTCTTTTACTTATTTTTCTAAACCTATTGTTCCTCTTTCTTTATAAGCTTTGTAAACGGTTTAATATTCTTCAATTATTACACTATAAACCTTTTATAGTAGTTATAAACCCCTAAAAATAACCTTAACTATATTACGTTTTCTAGTTCTTACTAACTTACTATAGCTTTAATCTTCTTTAAGTCTATACTAATATAACCTAGTTTAATAATAAATCTAATAAAATTAGTCTTCCTTATAAAGAACTTGTATTTCTTAATTGCTACTAGTATTTGTTCTTCTTATAGTCTCCTTAAAACCTATTTAATGTGTTTTTCGTGTTTTTCCTTAGTTATTAAGTAGGTAATAATAATAATAAGGTATGCTATAATAAACTTATTAAGGTGTTCTCCTTATATACTATTAATTCTCTTTTAGAATATTACTAGTATATTTATAAGTCCGAATTATACAACTAATGGTTTATATAGTCCTTCCTTTAACCTAAAGGCTGCCTTTTATTTATTACCCTCTTTAATCCTAATCTGGTAGTATGCCTATCTTAAATCTATCTTTATAAAGATTTATATATTACCTATCCGGTTTTAGATTTTACTAATTAAGGGTAAAGGATATCTATTCTTCCTAATAATGCTGTTTAACTATTTATAGTTAATACATAGCCTAAGTTTTCTATTTTTGTTTAGTATAAACAGTACTAGATAATCTGCTAATAACTATAAGTTTTTCTAAACAAACTCTTTAAGTACTTTTAACTCTTCTTTAGTTAATTTATAGATTAGAAAGAACTTTAGACTTATTCTTAGTTCTAATTCTATCTTATAGTTTTATACTATATATTTTAATAGCCTTTTAATTTCTAGGCTCTATAGCCTTTTACTATACTTATAGTATCTCTTTAGTATATAGGGGAACCCCTTCTTAGTTTCCTTATATATTGCTCTAACTTAGTACTATACTAACTTAGTTACTATACGCCTTTTACCTTATTAAGTATTTCTAATATTAACCTAACCTATAATTTAATTAATCTTTGGATTATATTTCTATAACTAAGGTATATATAATACTGCCTTATCTTATCCTAATAGTAGGATATTAAAAGACATCTTAATTTGCCTTCCTTTAATAGTGTTGGAATGTTAGTTATATGATGTGGTCGCGAGACCATAAAGCGAGGCTAGCTAACCTGACCTTGGAGCAACCCCTTACTTCTAGACAATTAACAACTACTAACTTCAATACCGCATACGTACCACTATAAGTGATATTCGTGCACGTTGATAAAGCGAGTATACTAATACTGATTAGTAGACGTATAGATTAGGAAATAAGCAATAAGCTAGAGCTTGAGAACCGTACTGGAAATAGTACACGAATCGCTTAGCCTTGTCTATTTTAGTTAAAGGAGAAAGCTATATTACCCTTAAAGCTCAAAACCACGTATCAGCTTAACTGCTGACGCGTTAGATCGCCTAAAGAATTGTATCTTTACTCGGAGAAGATTATAACCTCCCTTAAGCTTAAGAAAGCTTGTACTGGCCTTATAGCTAATATAATAGATCGCTGAGAGAATAGTAATTTTGCTAAGAACACCTTATAGGCCTAACGGCTGTAAAGGACGTATATACCCAAACACCCTCACCTTAATATCCTTAACCTTAACCTTAACCTCGACCTTAAACTATAACACGATAATATAGAAATTAATTAGAAGGAGAGAATTGCCAAGTACAGCAACGGAATTAACTTGGAGACGGCTATAAATGACGATCTGATGGAGTATATAGAGACTAAGATGCACCTATATACACAATCCAACCTTATAGACTATTTATTGTGGATAGTGTTTTAGGAGGACTTTAAGGACTTTACGCTAGAGCTCTTTATACGAGTACGATCTAATACTAAAATGGGAATCCGTAAATACCTAGTTAAGAGAGGAGTATATATTGTTAAGCAAGATAAGAGATACTCCCTTGGCAAGGTGCTAACAAACGTTGCTAATAAAGAAGAGTTTTACGAATAGACGGATGAGGAGCTTATTGCGGCCCTTGTAGAGGTAAAGCTAATAATTATAATAACCTTGCAAGATCAACTTAACCCTAAATTAGACGTGCTTGCCGTAGTCTTATAGACCCCTAAATTAGCTTAGCCTATAGCTACAACACCGTCTGGTACGCAAACACCTGTATTTACGCCTCCGCCCTAGTAATCTATACCCTAGTAAGCTGCACTAGCCGCTACCTAATAGTAAGCTGCACCTACCTCTACCTAAGATTAACTGCTTACCCTCCTCACTTAACTCCTACAGACGTAGAATTAGTAATTATTACCTACGGCAACCGCCTTTACCCTCCCTCTAGCAACTAGTGCTCCTACCCTACTTATTCTTCCGCCTGCCCAGCCTATAGCTATAGCTATAACGCCATCTAGAACGCAGATACCTACCCCTATAATACCCCAGCAAGCTATACCAATCGCTACCTAGCAGTAGCCGTAGTAACTGCAGCAGCTATATATATATATACCACCTAAACCGACTGTACCTAGCGTGGAGTAACGACCTAGGTAAGGACCTAGATATAGTAAAAAGGTAGCTACGATTGTAAAGATTTACACAAACGACTAAAAGTACGATGGAGTTAGCGACAGCTTTGACTTTAAGTTGACTATCTTCTACAACATCTATAAGAGATCTGGCTTACCACTAGAAGGCTACGTAGTGGCATTCCCTAGTATGCTAAAAGGGCTTGCTTAAGACCACTACTATAACAGCAACCTCGAGTTAAGACCTTTTACTAAAGCCTATAACTACATGCGACAGTTTTTTAAAGGGCTAGAATACTACCGTAAGAACCTTATAGAGTGGAATAGTATGACCCTCTAAGGAGTTATAGATGAGAACCTTAATAAGTTAATCTATTAGAACTTCTAACTGCTTATAGATAAACTGCTAAAGTAACGTTATAGACTATACCTAGACTTCTGTACAAACCGTATTCTTATAAATAAGTTGGTTACTGCTTGCCAGGGAGTGCTAGTATGCCGTATTGCTGTCTCTAACCCTTTAGAAAACCTTTCTTAGTTAATTAGCAAGCTACAATCCTCTATTATGGCGTGGGAAAAAGAATACCCTTTATAGGCCTTAATAAGACCGTCTTACTAAGCCTTTTTTACGGATCGACGCTACTATTAGAATGACTAGAGTTGAGACCAAAACACTAATTACTACGGTAGTAATTGCTCTTATAGAACCAATGGCAGACTAAAGGCTAAGTACTATATCTGTAAGAAGGAGGACTGCCGTTTGTGGAAATATATAGAAGAGGAGCGTAGTCGGTCTAGAGATAACTATAGGAGACGCTTTATTGATATTAAGGGCCGTAATAAGGGTAACTTTAATAACCACTTTAAGTAATATGTCTCTGCTTGCGAAGGAGATAAAGATAAAGATTTAGACTTTAAAGCCTACACCTAAGACGCTAACGACTCTGGGAGTGACGCTGGAGAACCTAATAATAGTTCTGCCTATATTACCACCTTTGGAATACTTACTATAGAGGAAGCAACCTCTATAAGCGTAGAGCTAGCTAATAAGGCTTGTATACACCTGCTTACGGCCTTAGAACTTACTATAAAGTCTATTATGGAACCTTACACGGAGACTGACCCATTTGCCTATAATACGGCTATAACTATAGCGTTATAATACACCTTGACGGTTTTTATGGGAATTATGATTAATATGGGTGCTTTGCGTAAGTCTATGGCTGGCTATAGCTAATTCTAAGCCCTATAGGCCGTAGATAAGTCCGTAAGTCTTAATACGTTAACTAAGGGCTAAGTAACTATCTAATTTGGGATTGGAGCCTTTACGTCTATTAGAACTATAGACGTTAACAGCCCTATAGGTAAGATATAATTCCATATTATTAAAGCAGATACTTCTTTCCTACTTTACTTAGTAGATATAGATAGACTCTATATTAAATACAATAACCTAAAGGACGTCATCATTACTCGCACTAAAAAGGTGCTAGTAGTTAGACGATTTGGCCACCCGTTTCTTGTATGGAGCTCCTCTTTATAGTCTTATCTGGTTAAGTCTTTTAACGCGAACCCTTGCTACTTAACTAACGTAAAGCTACAACGTCTATACCGTCAATTTGGTTACCCATTAGTTAATAGACTGTAAAAGCTTCTTAATAAGACTGGCTACGGCTATAACACTAATAGATCTGCTATTGAAGAGCTAACTAGACTCTGCCACTACTGCTAGAAGTTTAGTAGATCTCTAAGTAGATTTCGCTTTACCTTATAAGACGACGTTAATTTTAACTATAATATTATCGTTGATATTATATATATTAGCGGCTCCCCCCTACTACACGTAGTTAATGAAGTAACTTGATTTTAAGCTGGTAGATGGCTATAAGATATTAGCGCTAAGCACACTTAGGACGTTCTATAAATGTGCTAGATTGATAGCTATTTAGGACTACTAGACTTAATCACCACAGACGCTAAGAAGAACTTTATTAGTAAGGAATTTAAGCACTATGCTGCTACTATAGGAGTAACTATAAAGTTAGTTCCGGTTAAATTACACAACTCTATTAGAATGGTAGAGCGCTACTATGGTCCACTACGACGAGCCTACCAAATCATTACAACTAAAATCCCTAAAATTAGCAAGGAGATGGCCCTATAAATGGCTTTTAAAGCTATTAATAATACGGCTGGCCCAGAAGGCCTAGTCCCTATACTCCTAGTCTTTAGAGCCTACCCCCGAATAGTTAAATTGGACGTACCGTTACCTTTAGTTACGCAGCGGGCTGTGGCTATTAAGAAAGTAATAGTGGAAATCTAGAAGCTACGAGCTAAATAACAGATCGCTGACGCTCTTAATACGCAAAATAGATAATAAACTGACGCTATTTACGGCCTTCTACCTAGTTCGCTTGTCTTAGTCTAGAGAGAAGGCAATATTAGCTAAAGCGGTTATTGGGACGGGCTATATATGCTGCTTACCGTTAACAGTAAGACCTATACTGTAAAGCTACTAAATGGGCCTACGACCTTTCGCTCTACGGTCGTAAAATCTTACCTACTGGACTTATAAGACTTAGTCGAACTATAAGAGTCTGTTAAATTAGCTAAACTAGTACCTCTACTAGCTGAACCTTAATTATTGCCTAAAGCTAAACTATAGCTACCGCTAAAGCGAGGTAGAGGTTGCCCCCGCAAATACCTATTACTTATAGCTGCCGCAGACACGGCTATTACGGACGCTATAATAAACGTAGATGCTCTTATAGGTGATACTGCAGATATAGCTGACATTGCTATCTACTTGCAGGACAATAATACCGCAGATATAGCTAACACTACTACTTACTTACGGAATAATGGTAACACCTAGTTTAGCGCTTTATGGTAAAAGGAGGTTATAGGCCTACTTAAGAAAGGCGTCTTTAAGATTATTAAGCTATACGATATGCTAAAGGGGGTTAAACTCTTTAATTTATAGTTTATTAACGAGATTAAGAATAAGGGAACCGATAAAGCCTTTAAGAAATTATGACTTATTATATAGGCCTATAACAACTTAGAGAAAGAGCTAGTCCTTACTTAGTTACTAATAATTTAACGAGTTAGCCAGTAACTGATCCTCTATATCGCTGCTATGCTACTATAGATATAACTTTACCTCTAAGACATCTTATAAGCTTATGTCCAGTCTACTACAAACCTAAACCGCGAGTTCTACGTATAACCACTATATAAGCTAAATAAACAATTGGGAATTAATAAGGACTCCGTTTTAAAGGTTATAAAGCTACTTTATAGAGTGCCTAAAGCTGGAAACTACTAGTTTAAGACCTACTATTTATACTATATTAATTAGCTGCGAATAGACTAGTCTATGTACGACCCTTGCTTGCTTTATAGTAATAAACCTTTTAGAATTGTTGGCTTATAGACTAATAATACGCTATTTTTTGTAGATAATACCTTTGTAGAGGCTGAATAAAGCGAACTATATAAGGCTGAATTTATGGCTAAGGAGCGAGAGTAACTAACCGCTAATATACTAGTTAAGTTTAATAGAGGACTTATTTAATTAGCATAAAACAGGAGTATTACGCTAACGTAAAAGCGCTAGTATAAGAACCTTAGTGTGGTTAATACTACGCTAGTAAATAGCACTAGCTTCAAAGGAGTTACACACGGCCTACTTACGCTAAAGGACTAGTATATCGCCTAACGCGCTAGAGGAGCCTATATCGCCTTAGTCTGTCAGCTAAAGGCTTTATTTAACTTATTCTTTACTACCTAGGTAATAGATCCTAAAGAGGTAGCCGTAAGGGAGTTAAATAAGCGCCTAAGTTAGCAGATTTAGAACTTATATAGAGGTCCTAAGTTTATTAAATTGGAGGCTAAGACCCTATAGCTCTTAGTCTTTATAAACGCTTCCTTTACTAATAATAAGGACCTCTCTTCACAAATTGGCTATGTTATCGTACTAGCTAACGCAACTAAGAAGGCTAATATCGTCTATTAGAGCTTAATTAAATGTAAAAGAGTTACTAGAAGTGTTTTGGCTTCTAAACTCTATAAAATAGCTTACGGCTTTAATATCGCCGTTGCTATTAAGTCTACGGTAGACAAAGTCCTACAGATTAACCTTCTGCTTATGCTCTATACCGATTCTAAGTCACTATATAACTATTTTATACGACTTAAAACCATATAAAAGAAACGATTAATAATTAATATAATGTACCTATAATAAGCCTATAAATGTCGGCAGATTATAGAGGTTAAATAGATTAATAGTAAAGCTAACCCTGCGGACGCGATGACTAAGGGGAAGCCTTATATTGCCTTATAGCGACTTATTAATACAAACTAAGTTAATATATAGGCTATAGGTTAGGTAGAGCGTGAGGAGTAATAGAAGGTGGCTTATAGGTTGTGACGGTGCTAGGGCACGCTACCCACTATATTCTGCGGACCCTAAGTTTAACCAGCCAATTAGGATTTTCTATGCCCGGTATAGAAAATCGCTATTAGCTTGCTTACCACTAGCGCCTTAGCGGCCCTCGCGATATATTAACCTACTACCCCTAATAACTCTTCTTCTTCTTCTTATTGCGTATTAATTGGATCTCTAACTATTACGTATACGCTATAAATAGTCTAAAAGTAGACTTAACTTTAGAGTATAGATTAGCCCTCTTTTTAGAGTTGCTCTAGTGTCGGAATGTTAGTTATATGACGTAGTCGCGAGACCACAAAGCGAGGCTAGCTAACCTAACCTTAGAGCAACCCCTTACTTCTAGACAATCAACAATTACCAACTTTAACACCGCATACGTACCACTATAAGTAATATTTGTGTACGTTAATAAAGCGAGTATACTAACAAATAGTTATCTAAATAGGTCCTATTTCTAAATTAATAATGCCTCCTCTATAGGCTATTTGATCTCCTAAAATTGTAACTAATAAATAGGGGTACTTCTTTTGTCTATAAGGTAGTTCTATCTACTTAACTACTACTAGTAAGATATGGTTCCTTATTGCTCTACTATCTATTAGTGCTTTAAACTATTAATCTTACCAATTAACTTATAAATTTAGGTATTTGTAAGGGTACTTTTGGTCCCTTACTTGGCTGCATCGCCTAGGGGCTCTTAGGGGTCGCTAAGGCTAGCCTTTGGCTAGCCCTTGGCACCTCCTTATAAGCACCTCGGGCTTATAGCCCTTCCCTCCTTAGCGGTTCGTCTCTCTGTACTTAGGCTATTGCCTACCCTCATTACCATATCGTCCTCTTCCATTGACTCCCTATATGACTCATGCTCGGCTTGCCTGCTCCCTACCGTATACCCTAGCAATACTGCCTTATATTTGAACCAATCCTACACCCTTGCGGGTGGTAGCCTGCAGTAAGCCGAGGGCTGCGCCCTCGAGCAATTTTACGATCCTCTATTTTTACCTAGGACGATCGCGTTCACTGCGACACAGTAGGTACACTAGCAGACGCCTGGAGATCGCATCCGTATAACGGTGTTGGAATACGGATTAGGTCCTCTACCTTACCTAGGACGATCGCGTATGCTGCAGAATAGCTACACTAGTAGACGCTGGCAGATCGCATCCGCTTACGGTGGTAGATACGGATTAGGAGATAAGGGAGACGGTAGCTACCTGGCCAAGGGTCAGGGGTTATCCGGATCGTACGCGATCATCTCTTGACGCGATTGGTATACGCATACGATCGACGGTGCAGCGGTGCAGCTCTGCCATGACGGCGACCTAAAGGCGATTTGATTGCTATCCGAAAGCTTTCTGGCAGGAGTTAAGGGGGGTCCTACGCGATTAAGCTTGCAAACACTCTATGGCTAACCGCGGTTTACTTGCTACAGAGGTCCCACCAACAGAGATTGGAAGGTTGAACGTCCTTAAAGAGATGCAGCTACCCTGGAGTCTATCCGATTGCGATTTAATGGCTATCCGAAGAACTGACGGCTAGTTTTTAAAGCTACAGCTACTACCCTTGCTTTTAGATCAAATGCAATTAGGGCTACGGCCCAACCCGGAAAGTTTCCGGCTGTTAGCTATAGGGCTGCCGAGACCTAATCGCAGGGCGATTGTCTCTTAGAGCTACGGCTTGTCCAAGAGCTACGGCTTAAAGATCCTACGCGATTATCTTTCTGTAAGGCTTTGGTCGCTCTAAGAGCTCTAGCTTGCATTAAGAGCTATAGCTTGCCCAAGAGAATGGCAGCAGCTTAAAGATCCTACGCGATCATCTCTGCAAAGCTTTGGTTGCTCTAAGAGCTCCAGCTTGCTTTAAAAGCTTATAAGACCCAATATCTCTCCGAACCCCTTCCGGGACGAGCCCTCTATAATCTCCCGCTACCGTAAGGTAATGGAGGGGGCTGACCGTAAGAAGGGGGGGGGGATGTAAGGGATATTCTTGCGATCAAGCCGGCTCCAAGTGGAGACTATCTGGCTGTTAGCCATAGAGCTGTCGAGACTTAATCGCAGGCGATTGTCTCTTCAAGACTGATCGTATACGATCAAGTCTTACCCCACTAGCAGACGCTCTTTTTCTACCTAAAATAGGCCCTTTTTCCCACTGGGTTTTGGCTATAGGTTAAGGTTTTTATCGAGGCTGCTTGGCTGGTCTTTTTTCCCTATTTCTTTATTCCCCTGTATAAGCAAGGCTTCTGCACTGCTTACCTTTCTGTATATAGAATTAATCTATTAGGATATGGGCTGGGGGCCAGCCCTAACCAAGGGGGGGGCAATGTAAGGGTTATTTTGGCCCTTACTCGGCTGCATCGCCTAGGAGCTCTAAGGGGTAGCCAAGGCCTAGCCGAAGGCTAGGCTTGGCACCTCCTTATAAGCACC
>Ga0307515_10011487_pt1 | contig 16807 bp, 1 predicted proteins | sample 17_EM_MG_FD_194513 | JGI IMG/M metagenome (GOLD analysis project Ga0307515, IMG submission 194513) | Populus trichocarpa ectomycorrhiza microbial communities from riparian zone in the Pacific Northwest, United States - 17_EM | ecosystem: Host-associated > Plants > Roots > Unclassified | place... | reverse complement strand
ATCCGTTAATTAATAGTAGAGGGGGCTATAGCTTAGTGAGTTATTGGCTTCTAATTAAATCTTATAATTATATATTTAGTAGGGGAGTAACTTATCTAAGGCCGCCTTTAAGAATATATCCTTATAGGCTGTATAAATGGTAGAAAGGAGGCATTTAACTAGTTCCTTGTCGGTTTCCTTAGTTAGCCTTTCCTCTCTATTATTAATAATTCGGTTAATCTTATATAGGCTTATTATAAAGACCTTATTGTCCTTCCAGTATATATTAAAGTAAAACACTACCGCGCTAATTACGGTAATATCTATAGTGGGGGGGTTACCTAATAATAGGGGCGTATATAACTTTAGGGACTTCTAGGGTACTAGCGTTGTTATTACTCCTTTTAGCTCCTATTATATCTTTTAAAGGTTATCCCTTATATCCTATTAATATATTCTTTTCTATACCGGTTAAATCTATATAATTTAGACGTCGTCTATATTACTATCTGTCCTGCTTTCGTACGTAGAGTCCTCTTTAAACGTAGCGCTTTAGGAGAGTATCTTTATTAGTATAAAGTTCTTTCTAGCTTTGTGGCGGGCGTCTTTTTAGGTAAAGGCTAGGTCACGGGCCCGGATATCCTACTAGTAGGTAGGGTCAGCCCTTACGGCTAGTGTCTTGTAGTTAGTTTAGATCTCCCTAATAAAGGAGGGTAACCTTAGGCTATTCTCCGGCTAAATAAACCGTCTTTATCGCATATTTAATTAAATATTAAAATAGGATATCTATTTTCGTCTAAGGATTATATTATAGGACCCTAGGTCTAGGATGTAAAAGGGGATACTATATTAGCGTCGTCTATTAAGAGCGATATATAACTTTAAGACGTGGGTAACAGGCTAACCGGCTTAGCCGTTATAGCCTTTTACCTAAATAGGCTTCTCTAGTCAGATGGCTTCTGTATTTAAAAACTTGGCAATATTATTTATATAGGCAGTATTTATAAAGGCGAAGCTATTTGCTCTAGTGTTAATAAGGGCGGTTATATTAACTTTATATTTATTTTAAAATACTATATATAGAACTATAAAATGCTTTCCACCTATTAACTAACTAAGATTAATCTCTTTAAGATCAATAGGGTACCTTAGGGGGGAGTCTTTCCCTAGGGTTCTTTTTTTCCTAACTTATTAGACGTTTCTCCTTCCTCTATCTCCTTAATATCGCCTATATTCTTTAGCTCCGGGTAGGATAAGGTAAAGTAACCCTATTTATTATAGTTATAGTATATAGCTAAGGTAGGGTTAATTAGAGTATTGCGGCAAATACTAGTTGGTAGCATAGTACGTAACTAGTCGGGCGAGGCTCGCCGGTATATAGTGGTAACCGCCTTTAGTATAAGAGTAGTTATAACTTATCTTCCTACTCTAGCTCCTATAGGTATAGCTAATAAGTTTTAATTATTATGGAGTCGCTTCTACTAATTAGGGTAGGCGTTAATCCGCTTTAGTTTTAAGTCTAATAATAGGCAATAAGCTATAAGTCTTTTATAAGTTGGCAGGTTATCTAAGGTTACAGCAATCTTTTCTTATAGCTGGATTGTTAGCTTATTGTATAGGTCTAATTAGTAGTTCTTAAGGGGAACCTAACTTTCTCCTACAAGGTATAAGAATTAAGTCTAAAATTTAGTAAAGGGTTAATTTAGTTTTATTATTAGGCAATTATAGTTATAACGGGCATCCTGTACTTTGTTTGGGTTAATATAAATAGCCGCTAGGTGCTATATTATCTTATTAACAGATATAAATTAGATAGGGAAGTCGTCCTTAAACTTGGCTTAAAGGTGCCGTTAGGCGTCCCTAGTGGTTCGACTAAAGAGGTAGAGCATTTTAGCTTCTTTAGAAAGGAAATAGTTATAGTTAATACGGAGCTTTCCTTATACTTAAATTCTCTAATTTTTAAAGGTAGGGTCTATCCCGTTAGATAGTAGTAGGAGGTTAGGGAGCTTAACGGACTTTAATTGCTTTATTATTATATCCGTACTCCCTAGTATATTATATTTAGTAGAGTAAATAGGTTAGCTAGGGCTTTAAGAAGGGGAAGCCGGGCTATTTTATAGGGCTATAAGGCTTTCTAGAATCTCTTATAGGGTCTCTTATATATTTCTCACTTTAAGACAATCGGCTTCCTAGCTGGCTGCGAGGGCGCGAATCTGCTCGCGTACGTCTACAACGTTATTATTGTCTTCAATTTCTAATCCTAATTAGATCTTAGGTTCCTCTTGGGTAAAGGCAGCTCTCTTAAATAAGCTTACTTTAGGTGCTATTATTAGCTTTCTAAGGTTTATCGGTATTATATGCTTTAGTTTTAATTCTAGGGGTATAGGTCCAGTCCTATCTAGCTTATAAGGTGGGATATTATTTAGGCCTTCCCAGGCAATATAGAGTTGTTTTGGTGTCTAAGTATAGTATATTAATACGTCGTTGCAGACGAAGTTTCTTTAGGGTGGGATATTATTGAGGCCTTCCTAGGCAATGTAGGGTGAGCTTAGTATAATATTACGGCTTATATAAATGCCTCTAAACCGAAGCTTGTAGAATGCTATATTATAAAAATACTAAGCTAAAGAGAAGGAAAAGGGGTCGCTAGGACCGATGTAAACAAATATATAGGGTAAGCCGCTAAGGCGCTAGCTTTGGGCGGGCCAATTATAGGTCGGCAGAATATGGCAGAATTTGGCAGGTAATGTGCGGTAGTGCCGTTATAGGAACTAATAAACCAGTTTAAAGATCGGATATTAAGGATAATAAATTTAATATAGGCGAAACATTTTATAACAATAAGGTAATAAAAATAGCTTATTAGGATCATGTAGACCTTAAAGATATTATATAAAAAGTAGAGGATAATTCTACTATAGAATAGGGAATATTAGTTAGGATTAAGACCCTACTAGATATAATATCTATCGCTTTATAAGATATAAGAGAAATAGGATAGTGAACTACTTTGGCACTTAATAAAGGCAAAAGGCCAAAGGCTTAAGATTCTTAAGACGAGATAAGAGACGACTAAGATTCTTAAGACGAGATAAGGCAGACCTAAGGACCTATAATAGACGGAAACCGTTAGAGTAGGGTAGTAGCTTAGTTTAAAGATATATAAATAAGCTTAGGACAGAGTTTCCTATAGGCATAAGACTCTTAAGACGAGATAAGTAAGATTTAAAACTCTTAAAATAAGATAAGAATATTAAGTAAGCCTAGTTGGACTAAGGCTAGAGCTAAGCTTAAGTTAGAAGTAAGCTTAGGATTAAGGATCCTATAGGACTAAGATTTCTAAGTAAGGATAAGGACCATTAAATAAGCTAAAATTAAAAAGTAGGAAGACTTTAAGGATCTACTTATAAGACGTAAAGTAAAAGAAACTATAGAAGAATTTAGAGTAAGAATTACCGTATAGTAAGAACAGAAACTAGATAAGAGATCTAATATATTAGGACGTATATAAGATAGAGCACCGGTACGGAGAATTACCAATAGGCCTAAGATAGGCATACTAAGAGTTAAGTGGCTTTTTATTTTTTATTATCCATTGTATTATACTACGTACAATACTGCGCATGCAGCCTTGGGCTATGGCGCTATAGTTTTATATATATAAATCCTTTCTAAGCAGCTTAATATATACTAGTAGCTATATCCTAGTAGTTTATAGTTTCCTAATAAGACACTAAGATACTACAACTACTAGGGAATAAGAAAATGGTAAGAAAAACTATAAGAAATCCTAACCCCTGTCCCTGTCCTTTTGCAATTTATTTCTATTCTTTTGCTCTCTAATATCTTTTTAAGAGTCTAGTAGGAGTTGCCTCCTTCTAAAATCCTATCTGTTTTATTCTTCTATAGAATCTCCTTCGCGTACTAGTTTAGCAGCTTTAAGAGTCTCGCAGTCTTTACTATTAGCAAAGTGTTTTTCTTTACAATTAATGCAAAGAGGGGTGGTATGCTGGCAAGGCTTGCCTGTTATTATATAGGTAGAACAGGAATAGTCTTTAGATAAATATGTAGCCGCGTAGTATCTATAGGCTCTAGTAGAGCACCTGTCTCCTATATGGCTAAATTTTTGGCAGCTCGTGCACTGCGTAGTAGGAGAGACTTCGAGGTATTTTACTACCTTAGTAGCTGTACCTGCAATTGATATCTCTTTTTGCTTAAGGATTTCTTGTCTTTTTTCTTCGTTCTTTATAGTAAAAACTATAGAGCTAAATCTGGTTTATGAATTATGTCTTTTTTCGCTAGGTAAGATCCATCTAGGTAGTCCTTATATCTTTATAGGATTAAAGGTCTCAATTTCTTCTTTTAGAAGCTTAGAGCCTCCTTCTCCTAGGAAAGGTAAGGTAGGAAGGTTAGGCTTTCTAGAGCTTTTTGTAGGTATTGTTCTGAAGAAAGGGGAGGAAAAGGTATAGGTGTACTAGGTGTGCCATCCGTAGTAGTTATTAGTTTCTTTTTTGCAAGTTTTTGGTTTTCTTTTTCAGAAGAAGTTTAAGGATGTTCTCTTTTCTCTCCCTTCTTAGACAAGCTGGGAGGAGAAAGAAAAGAAGATGAAAATAGAAATCTATTATTATTTCTTTCTATAGGGGTTTCGCCTATAGACTCGTTGTCGTCACTTGTCTCTATAGGAGGTTTCTTTTTAGGCCTAGTAGGCCTTAGTATCTTATAGGGGGAGTTTTCTAGTTTTTACTATCCTTGTACCCTTTTTCCTTACTAATCCTACTAGAGGATTTCTGGGGAGATTAGGTTTAAAGGTAGTAGTAATACTAGACCCCTGGTATTGGTGGTGGTAGTAGTAGTAGTAGTTTTAGTGTTCCTGTCTGTGCCTCGCTTACAAGCCAGGACCACCCCTAAGAAGAATTTTCTATTGAGGGAAAGGGGGTAAAACGACAATTAAATCCACCTATAGCTCGCTAAGCAGTAGGAGTTGGGTCTTGAAAGTTGGAAAATCGATTGTTTTTGGTAGTAAGATGGGTATGCGTAAGTTTTGAAGTGCGGCGCTTCCTTTTGGTAAGGTTGCATGTGTGGTGAAATCTAGTTAAGTAGCTTACTAAACTGGAATAAGAAGAGGATTTAGGAATCCTAATTAGGTTTAAGGAATAATATATAAAGGGCTATTATAATATAGTAATAAGAAGATACTTCCTTATAGATAAGCTATATATACTTAAAGGGTTATACTAAAAGTGGTATAGATAAAGATATAATAATAAGTAGGAAGATTTCAATATATAGCTAAATAAAAAGGTTATCTAAAACCACCCGATTATAGAAAAGGCTATAAGTTATATTAAAGGAGCCTTAATTATAACAATAAAGGATTTAAAGGAGTAATTAGAGGACTAGAGAAGTAAGAGGCAAATCTTAGTACCCGCGAATAAAGTTATAACGCTTAGATTAATATAAAAAAGGGTTAAACTTAAGAATAAAGACGAGCTAAGAGTTAACCTAAGACATTAAGTATACTATACATTGGTATAGACTGCGTGTGTAAATAATGCGTATAATATATATAGGGCACTAAAGGATAAGCATCGAAAATACCTAATAAGGATATATTGGTTGTAAGAAGAGGTAAAGTATAAAAATGCTAAGTATATATATAGTTAGCACCTAATAGAAGTGCAAAGCAAAGGAGACTTAATACTTTAGCTAGGAAGATTCCTTATAAAAGAATACCTAGATAGATAATAGTGGTGGAAATACCTAAAGAATACGTGTTTATAGTATATTAAAAACAAAAAGCGAACTAAGTATTAGCTAAAAGTAGACTAAGTATAAATAGGATTAAGTAGCTAATAGTTAGGAAAAGTAGAGGCCCATAGGACTAAAGAAAGCCAGTAGTAGAGCCTTAGACCCTTAAAGGAATTTAAGGACAATACCTAAATTTATAAGTAAAATAGTAAGATTAGTAGTTTAAAGCGCTAATAGATAGTAGAGTAATAAGGAACCATATCTTACTAGTAGCAGTTAAAAGAATAGGATTACTATACAGGAAAAAGGAGCACCCTTACCTATTAGTAACAATTTTAGGAGATCTAATAGCCTATAAAGGAGGTATTATTAATCTTAAAACAGGACCTATTTAGTTAACTATTAAGGGGAGATAAATTAAGATATCTTTTAATATATTACTATTAGGCAATAATAAGGCAGTACTAGAAATACCTTAGTTATAGGAATATAATCTAAAGATTAATTGGGTTATAGGTTAGGTTAATATTAGGGATACTTAACGCCGTAAGATATAATAATAAGCTAAGTTAGTATAGTACTAAGTAGGAGCGACCTATAAAGAAACAGAAAAAGGACTAAGCTATATACTAAAAAGATACTATAAGTACGTTAAGAAACTATAGTTACCGGAAAGTAAAAAGCTATTAGAGTATATAGTATAGGACTATAAAATAGAATTGGAACTAGGAGTAAGTTTAAGGTTCTTTCTAATCTATAAGCTTACTAAAGAAGAAGGTAGAGTATTAAAAGAGTTTATCTAAGAAAACTTATAAAAGGGATACATTAGACTATTATAGTTATTAGTAGGATATCTAGTACTATTTATACTAAAGAAGAATAGCAAACTAAGGCTATGTATTAACTATAAACAGTTAAACAGCATTACTAGAAAGGATAGGTATTCTTTACCCTTAATTAGCGAGATCTAAGACAGGATAGGTAACGCGTAAATCTTTATAAAGATAGATCTAAGATAGGTGTACCATTAGATTAAAATTAAGGAAGGCAATAAATAGAAGGCAGCCTTTAGGTTAAAGGAAGAACTATATAAGCCATTAGTTATATAATTTAGGCTTATAAACGCACTAGCGATATTCTAGAAGCGTATTAACAATGTATTAGGAGAATACTTAGATGAATTTATTATAGTATATTTTAATATTATTATTATCTACTTAATAAACGAGAAAGAATATGGAGAATATGTTAAATGGGTCTTAAAGAGACTACAGGAAGAATAGATACTAGTAGTAATTAAGAAATATAAGTTCTTTACTAGAAAGACTAATTTTGTTAGATTTATTATTAAACTAGGCCAATTTAGTATAGATCTAAAGAAGATTAAGGCTATAGTAAATTAGTAAGAACTAGAGAACGTTATATAGTTAAGATTATTTTTAGGGGTTTGCAATTACTGTAGAAGGTTTATAGCGCAATAGTTAAAGGATATTAAGCTATTTATATAATTAACGAAGAAAGAAGAACTATAGGTATAGGGAAAGGAGTAATAGGAGTTATTTAAATAAGTTAAAGAGATATTTACCTAGGAGCTAGTTCTTAAGATCTATTAATTAAAACTAAAAACGGTTATAAAAATAGATGTATTAGACTATATACTAGGGGCATACTTTATATAGAAGTATCTAGATGGATAGCACCTAGTAGCATACTATAGTTAAAAGATAACACTACTAGAATTAAACTATAACATTTATAATAAGGAGTTATTAGGTATAATTATAGCATTAAAGAAATAAAGAGTATTTTTATAAGGTATAAAAAAAACTATTTATAATTAAGATAGATTATAAGAACCTAATAGGATTTCTAATAATAAAGGAACTTAACTAAAGATAGGTTAAATAGGTAGAGATGCTTGCAAAATACTATTTTAAGATTTAGTATACTAAAGGCATAGACAATATATAAGTAGACGCTCTAAGTTAAAAAGCTAAACTATAAAATAATAAAAAGCTATTAGGGGCTTTACTGCGAAAAAATACAGACGGATTAATTAGGTATAATTATCTAAAAATTATAGCAACTTAGAAAGAACTAGAGCAAGTTTATAAGTTACTAGAAAGCTTTTAGGTACAGAAAATTCTAAAAGTATAGCTAGAAGATTTATAGACAGATATATACGAGTATTAAAAAGTAAAGTATATCCTAAAAAGTATAGCAGAATATTTAATAAAAGAATTCTATAAGGGAATAACCGGGCTTACAGCTCGGCAAGGTTATGGAAAACCTTGGCAAGGTTATAAAGTTAAACGGGGTTAGAACCTTTTAGACCACGCTTAACTTCTAACTCCGCTAAGCTTTATGCATATGCAGTGTATATACAAAACATTTTTATTTTATTTTATAGAATTTAAAGTATTTAATAAATAAAAATTATAAGTTATATGCGTGGCATATGTAGGGCATATGCTATAATAAAATTAATAATTTAAGTTATTAAAATATCCCCGTATATATAGTGTATAGACTTAGCATATGCGTAGTATATGCTAAGTCTACACACTATACTAAATTCATCTTCATTTTTAAGATTTTACTCCCTTATATACTACCTTTTAGAGTATTACCTTTGTATTCCATATAAGGTAGGCTGCTTAATAGCATCTACATAGCATATACTGAGCTTATACTAGGCATATGTTAGGCATATACTTAGTATACGCTCAGCATATGCTAAGTAGATGCCGCCAATATATCACTAATAAGCCATTTAAATACCACAATATATTTTCATAGGATGCATATATATGCTTAGCATATGCATTGCATATTCAGTGCATACAGTACTAAGGTAAATTGTGGCTGCTGATGCGCGTTCTATATGGCTAAAAGTGTGGCCCCGCCGACCTTTTCCCGGCGTTCCATCGGTGACCCCGTTTAGCTTTCGCCGACCCCCATCGGTGACCTCGTTCAACTTTTCCGTGACCCTAGCGAGCTGCACCCCGGGAATAACCTAAGGATATAATAGAGCTAGAGGCTTAGTGTTAAGACTTTAGGAGGAGTATATTATTAATAGAATCTAGGGCTTAGCGAGAAAAGTTATATAAGAATATTTAGATTACTAAAGGAATAAACTAATAAGGTATAAGCTATATAGAGGGCTGCAACCTATTAAAATACTAGAAAGACTATAGGAGGTTATATTATAGAACTTTATTATTAAGTTACTAAAATTAAGAGATCCTATTACTGGATAAGATTATAAAGTAATCTTAGTAATAGTAGACAAGCTTATAAAGTGGGGATACTTTATAGCATATATAGAAGAAATATTAGCAGAAGATGTCGCTAGAATCTATATTAAAGAAGTATTTATAAGATATAGAGTATTAAGTAAGATTATATTAAATAGAGATCTAAGATTTATAGCAGTATTTTAGGAGGTATTCTTAGCGGAATAAGGAGTTAGAGCAGTAACTTTTACCATATATTATCTACAGACAGACGGTTAAATAAAAAGATTAAATTAGACGCTAGAGCAGTATCTAAAGCACTATATTAATCACGTATAGAATAATTAGGTATTATTATTACTAGTTATATAGTTTATATATAATATAACACTATAGGAAGGGATAGGCATATTACTATTTAAGGCAAATTACGGATATAGGCTAAAAACATCGTTATTACTATAGTAAGTAAAGAAAATAAGTAGTACAGCTAAAGAAAGAATAAAGATATTAATAAATCTTTATGCAGACCTTATAGAATTAGTAAAAACAGTATAAGAGAGACTAAAAAAGTACTATAACGCTAAGAGATCTAAGGGACTAGATCTTAAGGAGGGAGATAAAGTGTAGCTACTATATAAAATTTTTAAGAGTTAACAACTAAGTAAGAAGTTAGACTACGTTAAACTAGGACCTTTTAAAATTATATAGAGGATTTTACTAGTTATATTTAAGTTAGACCTACTAGCCAAAATAAAAATCTACCTAGTATAGTATATTGCAATACTAGAGCTAGTATACGGAAATATTAAGCTACTAGTTTATAAGGCAGACACGTATAAAGGGCAAAAAGAAGATAAATAGTAGGTTTTAAAGATTATTAGTTATAAGGACGTTAATAATAAAATATAGTATAAGGTTAAGTAGATAGGCTATAATAAGACTACCTAGGAACTATTAAAGAATTTAAAGAATACTATAGGAAAGGTATAGGAGTATTAAAAGAGATTAGGTTAGGCAGTATTAATAAAAAAGAATTACTAAAAAATAAATCACCTAAGGGGGACCTAAGAAGAGCAGTTGCCGAGCTATTTAGATCTATTTCCTTTTTAGCTAAAAAAGGATCTATTCTTTTATTACTAAGTTCCTATAAACCCTATTCTATAAGTTTCTACTCTTTAAAATAAACCTTTTTATAACCCTTTTTAAGATAAATTAACTAAGCGGACGCCGTAAGATAAGACTTAAGGGCCCGTTACTAAGCATTAGCAGCCTCTTATTTAGTATTATAAGATTAGCGCAACTCCGCTAAAGTAATAGATAGTTTATTATCTAGCTATATAGCAGCAGATTAAATACAAAACCCTAAGATAAATTAAGTAGGGAACTAGATAACTATTAAGAGTAATAGGTTATATATATTTAGTATTAGAGATAGAGCAAACATTATAAGACGAATAAATATTTGCTTTAGTGCACTCTAAGCAAGAGAACGGTTATTAGAAAGATAGATTTACTAATATAATATAAACTAACCCCTCTTTTAAATAATAAGAATATAAAGATGGTATAATCTTACTAAGAGATAATATTATAGTAATAGTATAAAACCGACGGGCTATTAATAAAGAAGAAATTGCTTTAGGTATAATAAGCAATAATATTAACTAAATTAATTAGACGGATATTATACTTCTAGTAAATAACTTAAAGATATTTAGGATCTTTAAGAATAAAGATAAAGAGAAGGGAAATAGTGTTACGGACGCCTTAAGTACAATACTATAACTACTAGAAGAGGAGTTAAAAGAAGCTAGTTAGTTAATATAAGTATGGTTTAGAATAGAACTAATAGAGCTATATAATAAGGAATAGTAACTAAGGTTATATAACGTAATCTATATAATCTATAAGATCTATATAATTTATAATAGAGTAGATAAAGTATACGTACCTTATATATAAGAAGGATTTTATAGAAGTATGGTTATATATTTAAAGGACCATAGTCCCTACCTAGATAGTTCCTTCCTTATAGTGATTCTTAGAATATAATTAGAGTTAATCTATTAGGCAACTACTCCACCAGTTATTATTACGTTGTTAACTTTAATTTATATCGCCTATACACCTAGCCTAATAACAAGCCTATTGTAGTTCTTGCTACAAGGTTCCGTTATAAGTTTAGGTAAATTAGAGACAAATACTTAGTTCCTATAGTAGATTAGGCCGTCAATAATTAAATATTTGGATTTGTTATAGCGGAGCAGCTTCCTAATCTGCTTAGGCTAATGGCGTGCTTTATAGTCTTCCCGTTTACGTAGCGTAGCTAGTATATTCCTAATGAGTTTATTTTCTATATAGGCATTCTTAATAAGCTCCTTAAGGGTTTTTTTAAGGCTTTGGGTCTATTACTGTAATAAAGTCTTTAATGTTCTAGTTTTAGGATTCGCTTAGTAGCTCTTCTAGGATAGTAGGGTCGACTTTCTTTAGTAGTAAAACAACGCGGTCTTAGTGTTATAGGCGTTCGTTATTAGCATCAGTAGGTGTAATACCTAAAAGGCGGCTAAGAGCGTTTAGGATTATAGCTTTAGTGCTAGGCCTATAGGTAATAACAAAGTTAAATTGGGAAAGGAACTTAGCTTAGCGGACTTGGCGCTAGTTTAATTATTTTGTTGTTATAAAGGTCTGGAGGTTTTTATGGTCCGTAATAATTTTAAACGGCTGCTTAGTTCCTTACAGTTTGGGGTACTATTTTTTTAGTGCTTTTATAATTACTAGGAGCTCCTTATTATATATTTTATAGTTATATTTAAGGGCTAAGTGCTTAGTAAAGAAGAATGTGACTAGCTTAAGCTTATTACTTTCATTAGCTTAATAAAGCACTTTACCTAAAGCCTAGTTTAAGGCGTCTATCTCTATTATAGTCTTTTTTATATAGTCGTAATACGCTAAGACCGGTGCTATAGTAAACGCTGTTTTTAGGGTCTAAAACGCCTATGTTTAGTTAAGGCCCTATAACTAGCTAACGCTCTTCTTTAGTAGCCTAGTTATAGGCTTAACTACCTTTAGAGTAGCCTTAAATAAATCGTTAGTAGAAGTTCGCAAAGCTAAGAAATTACTGTAGTTCCTTAACTAACGTCGGGTCCTTCCATTTCTATAAGGCCTGTACCTTCTTTGGGTCTATAGTTATGCCTTTAGTTAAGATAATTAAGCTAAGGTATTTTGTTTTAGTAGTATAAAACTTAAACTTATTAATATTAATCTGCAGTCTAGCATTACTAAGTCTCCAGATAATTTTATTTATATATTTCGTATACTTAGCGCGTGTTTTTAAGAAGATAAGGACATTATTAAGATACGTAGTGCAGTAGTTGTTAAGGGCGTTGTGTAGAATATAGTTAATATAGTTTTAAAATATAGCGGGTGCGTTATAGAGACTAAATAGTGTAATTAACATTTTATAGAGCCTAAACTGGGTAATAAATGCTATAAGCCACTTATAGCCTTCCGCAATCCAGATTTAGTTAAACGTAGCAATTACGTTAAGCTTAGTAAAGTACTTAGCACTATAAAGTGCATTAAGTATCTCGCGGACTAGTAGTAATAGATACCGATTCTTAATAGTAACTGTGTTTAGGCCTTAGTAGTTATAGCAGATTTATATACCACCGCTAGGTTTCGTAGTAAGGAGGAGTAGTACAGCGGCTAGTGAGGTTAATTCGCGGATAAAACCCTTATCCAGTATCTTATTAATCTACTTCTTTATATAACTAAGTTTAGTGGGTAAGAGTGGTCTATTTTTATAATAAAGGGCCTATTTTCCGGGTATAATCTTAATTTTATAGTCCTATAGTTGGTAAGGGGGCAGCTTATCTATGTTCTTAGGGAGGAAGTGTTTAATATATTCGCGAAACTCTTTTGGTAAGCGTTATAAAATATCTTCGTAGGTTAATCCTAGTTTACCTTTTAGAAATTTCTTAACATTAGTATTAACTATCTTTTGGCGTAGGGACTTAGACTTTATTTTTAGGTTTATTTTAAGGAAGTTATAAAAATAGAGGGGTAGTGCTTTACGGGCTTTATCTATTATATAGTCGCCTTCTACTAGCTAGCGGAAAGACCTTTCTAATAGGTTTAGTACTTCTATTAGGCCTATAGGCAACTCCTTAAGCAGCTATTAATACTCTTCTTATTTAATTAGTTCTACTAGCTCCGCTATATAGATCCTTATTACCTTTACGTCTTTTTATTTATAGAACTAGGTGAAATTAACGGTATAAGTGCATCTAATGTTATCTAGGTTAGGGCGTGTTTAGTTTTCCGGTGCTACGGCTAGGCTAGCACAGCTTAGTCGGCCTAGGGGGGCGGAAACGAGGCGGCGGCCCTATATGGTACGTGTAGAGGACGGGTATAAAGTTAGGCGTTATAGGGGGGAGGTCTTAATTGCTCTAGTTTCGGTTTTAGCTATAATGCCCTTAGCTATTATATATGCGGTCGCATATACGTATAGCAAATAACTTAAAGTTAGGTGTCTTATTAGCTGACTTAGGTTAAGCAGGTATATATAGGGGACTTATAGTTTTAGCAGTGTTTATTTTTTAGGGAATAGGGTGGTGGTCTAGTCTTCCAGAATCTCTGCTTGGTTTACTACGTATATTAGCTTACTAGTATTAGGTACCTCTTTTACTATCAGCTAATAGTATTTAAGCGTTGGCCGTATAATGCGTCTACGTAGTGCTATTTAGTTATAGTCGGGAATATGCTATAGGAGATAGTTGTAGGTATAGTAATTAGAGTTAAACTTAAGCTCTAGGGCGGAGAAGTCTGCCCTTAGGTTATGCTTTTTAAGCTAGGGCATTCTAAGAATTACTAGTATAAAGGGTAATAACTTTATAATATAGAAGAGTATAGATTCTGTATAGTGGCTAATTATTATTATTACTATAAAGTAGTAGGTAATAAACCTAGATAGGAGTCTATTAGTAAGGCGGAGTAGTTTTAGGACTAGGAGTCTTTTTATTATAATATTATGCTTTTTTATAAGCGAGTCTTTATCTATAAACGCTAGTGCTATACTACTAGTGTTAATAAGGCTTACTGTTTTAATAAGAACTTGTAGGAGTAGGTTATATAGTAAGGAGAGGTAGGTCTAAATAAGGATGGCATTTATAATGGAACCTTATAGCAAGAACTATAATAGGCTCGTTATTGGGCTAGGTATATAGGTAAAGTAAGTTAAAGTTAATAACTTAATAATAACTGGTGGAGTGGTTGCCTAATAGATTAACTCTAATTATATTCTAAGAATTACTATAAGGAAGGAATTATCTAGGTAGGGACTAAGGGTCCTTAAATACATAACCGTACTCCTATAAAATCCTTTTTATATATAATATACGTGTGCTTTATTTACTTTATTATAGATCCTATAGATCCTATAGATTATATAGATTATATTATATAACCTTAGTTACTATTTCTCGTTATATAGCTCTATTAGCTTTATCCTAGGCCATGCCTAAATTAACTAACTAGCTTTTTCTAACTCTTCCCTAAGTAGTTATAATATTATACTTAAAGCGTCCGTAACACTATCTCCCTTCTCTTTATCTTTATCTTTAAAGATTTCTAATATCTCTAGGTTGTTTACTAAAGGTATAATATCTATTTAATTAATTTAGTTAATACTATTACTTATTATACCTAAAGCAATTTCTTTTTCCTTAACTGCTCGTCGTTCTCGCACTATTGCTATAATATTATCTCTTAGTAAGATTATACCGTCTCTATATTCTCGCTATTTAAAAGAGGGGTTAGTTTATATTATATTAGCGAACCTATTCTTATAATAACTATCTTCTTACTTAAAGTACACTAAAGCGAATATTTATTCGTTCTATAACGTTTACTCTATCTTTAATGCTAAATATACGCGACTTATTACTCTAAATAGTTATCTAGTTCCCTAATTAATTTATTTTAAGGTTTTATATTTAATCTACCGCTATATAGCTAGATAATAAACTATCTATTACTTTAGCGGAACTACACCGTTTTTATAATGCTAAATAAGAGGCTACTAATACTTAGCAACGGGCCCTTAAGTCTTATCTTATAGCGTCCGCTTAGTTAATCCGTTTTAAAAAGGTGCGTAAAAAGGTTTATTTTAAGAAGTAGAAACTTATAAAATAGGGTTTATAGGAACTAGGTAATAAAAGAATAGATTCTTTCCTAACAAAGAAGGAAATAAATCTAAGTAGTTTAGCAACTACTCTTTTTAGGTCCCCCTTAGGTGACTTATTCTTTAGCGATCCTTCTTTATTAATACTGCCTGACCTAATCTCTTTCAATACTCCTATACCTTTCCTATAATATTTTTTAAATTCTCTAGTAGTTTTTAGGTAGTCTTAGTATAGCCTATCTACTTTACCTTATACTATATTTTATCGTTAATATCCTTATAGTTAACGATCTTTAAAACTTACTATTCCTCTTCTTTCTATCCTCTATACGTGTCTGCTTTGTAAACTAATAGCTTAATATTTCTATATACTGGCTTTAGCATTGCAATATACTATATAGGGTAGATCTTTATTTTAGCTAGTAGGTTTAACTTAAACGTAACTAGTAAAATCTTCTATATAATTTTAAAAGGTCCTAGTTTAACGTAGTCTAACTTCTTACTTAGTTATTAACTCTTAAAATTTTTATATAGTAGCTATACTTTATCTCCCTCCTTAAGATCTAGTCCTTTAGATCTCTTAGTATTATAGTACTTTTTTATTCTTTTTTATACTTTTTTTATTATTACTATAAGGTCTATATAAAGATTTATTAACGTCTTTATTCTTTCTTTAGCTGTACTACTTATCTTTTTCGCTTAATATAGCGATAATAATATTCTTAGCTTATATCCGTAATTCGCCTTAAATAGTAATATACCTATTCCTTTTTGTAATATTATATTATATATAAACTATATAACTAGTAATAATAATACCTAATTATTCTATACGTAATTAATATAGTGCCTTAAATACTATTCTAGTGTCTAGTTTAATCTCTCTATTTAACTATCTATCTGCGGATAATATATGGTAAAAGTTGCTACTCTAACTCCTTACTCCGCTAAGAATACCTCCTAAAATACTGCTATAAATCTTAGATCTCTATCTAATATAATCTTACTTAGTGCTCTATATCTTATAAATACTTCTTTAATATAGATTTTAGCGATATCTTCTACTAATATTTCTTCTATATATGCTATAAAGTATCCCCACTTTATAAGCTTATCTACTATTACTAAAATCGCGTTATAATCTCGTCCGGTAATAGGATCTTTTAATTTTAGTAACTTAATAATAAAGTCCTATAATATAACCTCTTATGGTCTCTTTGGTATCTTAATAGGTTATAGCCCTCCGTATAGCTTATACCTTATTAGTTTATTTCTCTAGTAATTTAGATATTTCTTTATAACTTTTCGCGCTAAGCCCTAAATTCCGTCAATAATATACTTCTCTTAGAGTTTTAATACTAAGCCCATAGCTCCGTTGTGTCCTTAAGTTTTTTTATTTTTTTATTTTTTTTATATCCATTGTATTATACTACGTACAATACTGCGCATGCAGCCTCTAGGCTATGGCGCTATAGTTCTATATACATGAATCCTTCCTAGGCAGCTTAACATGTACTAGTAGCTAAGTGGACACTCCGGCCCGTTTTTAAATACTAGGGGAGTCCTAGCCTATTGGTGTTTTGTCCTGATATTTTGCTTACTATGGTCCAGTTTACACCAAGAAAATCACACGAAAATCCTGGCTCTTTTATCTATTTCT
>Ga0307515_10011486_pt1 | contig 16807 bp, 15 predicted proteins | sample 17_EM_MG_FD_194513 | JGI IMG/M metagenome (GOLD analysis project Ga0307515, IMG submission 194513) | Populus trichocarpa ectomycorrhiza microbial communities from riparian zone in the Pacific Northwest, United States - 17_EM | ecosystem: Host-associated > Plants > Roots > Unclassified | place... | reverse complement strand
TCTATCTGTCTATTTGTTTCTTCCCCTGTTATGACGTAGATAGGGGCTACATATTCCTGTATATATGGACACGGTTGAGCAAGGGGGAACCTCACGGTTTTCTCCCCTCGCTCACTCGGTCCAGCCTTTCTACACCAGGCGGGCCAAGCTGAATCATATCAACACCTCGAGGATTAATATTCTCCTGTATTACGACAAGGAGGGGAGCAGTCCTCAAGAGGTAGAGACATTCCATGTCTGATATATCTGTTAGACACCAAGATGTAGCATATCCAAAAATGATCCAAAGACGGTATTTAATATACCATTCTAGAGATCTGGAATTGACCTAGGGTCATAGCAAATGAGCGAGTGATCGCCGGATGTGCCATATCCTGCCCACGCGGAGTCTTCGAGTAGATGTCCGCCCACGTTGCACTACGATTCTCTTTTATTATCATCTTAGATACTTAGGATGACTGACCTCCAAGGGAATATGCATGGATATTTCTTGGACCTTGCCACTGCGTCTTTGCTCACTACCTGTAACCCAAACGATCCCAGTCACCCCTATATAAGTTGATTGCATTCACCTCGTATACTATTCTATTCGACGGAGCGGACGGTGAATAATTTAATAAACCGCCTTCTGTGTCGGAGATGTACCGCGAGTTACGCCCAGACCCTAGTTTACGAATCCCTTTGCAGGTCACTGGTACACTCAACCGGATCGGCCCAAGAATACGTCGACAGTGCGTCAAGGAAGAGGATATTTTGAAATGGGAAGACGAGGTGCATGCTCAGAAGTGAGTCCACGTGATAGAAGTTCTAGATTCTCTGGTGGGTTCATTGGTAGCCAGCAGTACAATATGCATCGAAGGTACACATGACCATCTGAAACTGTGAGTAAGAGTAGCTCACTGCTGCGCGCCTGTTACGTCCTCTGTCCGATTGTCTGCCACTGACATGCACCGGATTATCTTCGACTGGTGACCACTCGAAGTTGGAAATATCACAAAATGATTGGCTCTCTTAGTGATGTCCAAGGTCCAAGGAGTATGCCATGGCCCAAGGATTCTCATGCCCAAAGAACCTGGCAAAGCATGAAGACGCTACCGGCGCTAAATTAGGCGACGTCATGGAGATTGGAGCCGAGGCCCTGTCGGCGCAAAGGCCTGCATAATAAAGCGGCTGGGCCACCCGGTCGTGAGCCTGGGTGGCCGCACGGAGAAGAGACGCCCTATTCCTGTCATAGATGTGGAAGTGGAGAAGATGCTACACGGCGTCCGCCCAGGTGGGACCTCGCTTCGACTCGACTTCGAGTGGTGCGGTCGAAGCGTCCCCAGTTCGCAGGACAGGTCGACTGCAGTCGGAGTCGGAGTGACGCCTCGAGGCGAAGCGATCTGGGTGTTGCACCTGCACCGGAAATAGATGGTGGCTCCCTCCCAGGAGGCAGAAATGAGAAATAACGAGCAGGGGACAAAGAGCGCGAGGGTTGCCGAGGGTTGCCTCTGAGCTGTGGCAAAGATGGCGAAGGCTCAAGGGCTCAAGCACGCTCTTCAATGCTCTTGAATGAATAGATACCGGGCTGCGATCACCGCGGGAAGCATCGCATCCGTTGCGCACAGTCAGCGTCTATCACTCCGACCCCGCTTTTCCAATCGCGAGCGGCTACGGCGATAAAGATAAATCGCTGACCGTTGAGTCACAACAGTAAAAGTGCGTGTCATTACGTGTATTTTCGCAAAGTGGTTGACATTCAGTCGACCCTGGACGTCGATTGTCCTGACCTAGTACATAAAACGCAACCCGCCTCGATTTGTTCTCGCGCCTCTTTTCCCCCCCTCCGCCCATTTCGACCTCGACTTCAAGTGGCCCGCCAAATGGACCTATTCAAGAATATGGTATCCCCAATGGGGGCTCTGTCAGACACCATGGTGCGTTAAAATACTGTCACGGCCCAGTCTAGAACTAGTTTGACTTAGCTCGTCGCTTTGCGTTCTTTTCAGAAACTTGTGGTGATTGGTGGTACTGTAGAAACGGCAAGACGTGTCGCATCCTCGTCATGGAACAGTTTCATCGATTGTAAGTAGCGTGATTCATTGTCAACTAGGTTATAGCGTGGCTTATGGCCATACACACGAATGGGATAATCGTCCTGGTCTTTTCTCTGTCTTTGGACCTCCCGGCTACCTTCCCGACCCCGACGCAACCCCGATTATCTTTCTCCTCTGAACTGGGCACTGACTTCATTTCTTGCAAATGTAGCCTTCTTTCTCACTGCTCACTTCACGCAAGAGGATGTGTACGTGTGTCTTCCACTTCTCACATCCCTTTCAAAACTCTTTGTCTCCCAAAATCGGACGATTCTGTCCAGTCTGGCTCGTATTGACATTTTTTTTCACAGGCCGTATGGTTCGTATCATGCTCTTTGTGCAAATCCCACATTCCCTTCCCTTTGACTATCCTCCCCTTTCGCCCGTCTCCATACCTCTTCATCCACTCTGATTCATTCCCGGTGTTCCTCGTTCCGTGAACAAATTGGCATTGACACGATCTTCTTCATTCAACAGACTGGATTATGCATTGGCTCGTATGTTTAACCTTTTCGCATCCTTACGCCCAGCTCAACGCAACTGACCACACCCCTTTCGTTTGCAGAGTAAACGTACGTTTTTTCCAATTGATTTACTTCAAAGATCTATCGATCATTGGATCTACCACCCTCGATCTTTTTCTGGATAATTGTTGGTCGAGCTTTACTTGCTCATGAGCGCGGTCAGAACGCACCTGGCGCAATCACGGTCGGTGACGCCTGTGAAGGACCCACATCGGTCTCTTTCGTTTCAGGCGAACTATTGCATCCGGCGTCTTGTACCCCTCAACCTTTCGGAGATACGATCATTTTCGGCCGGTGGATTCATCACTGGCACCTACGGTGTCAGTTGAGGGTGATGTTCCGGCCCGAGTGTTCCTGATCGAAATCTATTACAATGACAACGGCCGGGCCGCCCGCTCTGTAGGCGGGAAGCAACATTGTTAGCCCTGTGTGGCTCAATCGAAATATGGATTACCGTGGCCCGACGTTCCTTGATCGAGCATGCCTTCAGGCATCACTAGACCATCAGGGCTGACATTCGCGTCTTACAGAACCTGCTTGGCAGCGCTCGAAAGAATTTGATATCACGACTCGCCAAATGGCGCGAGGGAATATGATGACCTCAAATGCCGAGGATCCGGATGACCAAGACGAAGATGGTGGTGAATCCTCTGGGCCCAAACAGAAGAAATTCTCCTTTCTACCCACTTTTGGTGTGTTCTCAGCTCCTCTCGCCAGCAGAAGAGGGCTACTCGCTAAATTAACATGTTCTAGATATAACGCACACTATTTACTATAGGGGTCACTGGCTGAGGGTCAGTTCAAATTACAACAGTACAACTAGTAACTAATTTTCGCATTATAGATAACGAGATGCAAACGAACCACAGACTGGAACAGCTATCAGGAGGTCAAGATTAGGTATATATCAGGCACATTTATCCACCATCAGAAGACTGATCCAGCGTTATCTCCAGCGTTGTTGCTCGTTCGAATACTGTAATCAAACAACTCGTCCATGAAGCGAAGAAACTTTACGAAAAAGATGCGGAGCACCGAATACAAATCTACCTTGCCGACCAATGGGGATCTTGGCGTTGGAATGGTTCCCGCCCTAAACGACCACTATCCAGTCTCGTGTTAGAAACGAGCGTCAAGGATATGATCGTCGCTGATTGCAAGGACTTCCTCGTCAGCGAGGATTGGTATGCGGAGCGAGGCATTCCGTATCGTCGAGGATATCTGCTTCAGTAAGTCCAATCATCCATATCGCTCGATGTTTCAGGATATTGAAATAATGGGTGTAGTGGCGTACCAGGATCTGGGAAGACCAGCCTGATTCACGTACTTGCTGGTGAACTTGGTCTCGACATCTATGTTGTGAGCCTAAGCCAGAAAGGGTATGTAATTCGTTGGTCATCATTGTACCTGACGCAATTGACCTCGCATTCTACAGTATGAGCGATAACATGCTCGCTGGTCTTATGGGCCGTATACCATCGCGATGCATCTTGTTACTTGAGGACTTGGATGCTTCCTTCACCCGTTCTACGAGTCGTGACGGAAAAAGCACCGGCGTTCCTACTGTCAAGACCGAGAGCGAAACGAAAGAGAACAAAGACGGCAACACCTTGAGCTTGAGTGGCCTGTTGAATGCGTATGTGTGAGATCTAGCTTTGCGAGATTTTCGTTGCTCACGCACATTCGGGTAGGATTGATGGTGTTACCGCACCAGAAGGTCGCTTGCTCTTCGCTACTACCAATCACATTGAGAGGCTCGATCCTGCTCTCTCGCGGCCTGGACGTATGGATGTTTGGATAAATTTCAAGAATGCAACTCGTTGGCAGGCTGAGGGCATCTTCAAACGCTTCTTCCCTTGCAGCACACCATCTCCCGATGCTACTGCTGAGACTACCGAAACATCTGCCAATGTCGCCCCCGTCAAAGTGAAGAAAAGGAAGGCCATCTCTACGATTCCGTTGCTGGAAGAGGAGGAGCTTGACAAGCTTGCAAAGGAATTCGCCTCCAATATTATTGAGGATGAGGTCTCGGTTGCTGCGTTGCAAGGCTACCTGCTGAAGAATAAGGCGCGCCCGAGAGAGTGTGTGAAGGAAGTTGCGGAGTGGATCGTGCAAGAGCGTGAAACGAAGGAGAAGATCAAGAAAGAGAAAGAAGAAGTGAGTCTCGATATTCTAAACCATTCCGTGCTGGGACTTACCTATCCTATTCAGCGCGAGAAAAAACAGAAAGAGGAGAGGGAGAAAAGGGAAAAAGAGAAGAAGAAAGAAGAGGACAAGAAGGCCGAAGAGGCCGCTGCTGAGGCCGCTGCCGAGGCAAGGAGGGCTCTGAGGAAGGCCAGACGGGCTGCTGCTGCTGCAGTCGTCGCTGCCACTCCGGATCCTGCGACTGAGGCTCTTCCAACGCCACCCGCAGAAGTTGTGACACCTGCCAAGGAATCAGCAAAGAAAGTTGCTGAGAGCGAGAGCTCGTCAACCGAGACAACCACCGATGACACCGATTCCGAATCCGACGGAGCTGAAGTCGCGACTATTACGGAGCCAGCGACCAAGGACAAGAAGGAGAAGTGGGTGTCCGTCAAGCAGCCCTCCACGAGTGATGAGGAGACTGAGGAGAAGAGCGTGACCTCGGAAGAACCTACAGCGACTGGTGAGGGGGATGAGGAGGCGGAGCTTGACGACTCAAGCGCAATTGATGCTTTAGTCGACGCTGCTACGACGAAGAGTGCTGTCGAGACCGTGTCTTCGTAATAGCAGTGGCATGATAGCATTAGGTCAAATACGAATCATACGAAATGTAGCTACTACAGTCCTTGATCGGATGGGAGACACCTCGACCCTCTGTAGTATATCATAACTAGATGCCATGCAATTTCGGACCAACCGCACATATCTCCTCATCGCATTTGACCCTCAGTAACGGGTGGAAAGGGCCTTTTCATTGGACGCAATGTCCAGCGATTTCATTACTTCGACGCCGCCAGCTGCTTCGCCAGGTTGTCCACGTACATTTGGAGTGTTTCGTTCCCAGACGTAAGCTTATCTACCTCTCCTTGCACGGTGTTAACTCTAGCAAGAAGAACTACGAATGCTGTTCATGAGTGGCGTTGACATTGAGGGATGGGGTGCGACTGACTGCGCAAGTCTTCCTGTGCGGCAATGATATCCCTAAGAGTCAGAGTTGGTCAGGTCATTTAAAACATCGTGCAACCTCTGATGAACCCATTTACTCACTTGACAATAACCTCTTTCTTCATTGAGTCTCGGAGGATATCGCCTGGGGCGACTGGGGCTGCGGCAGCCCATGCAGCATCTTCTTCGAACTCTTCCCGGAGCGACATGAGCGCGATGTGGACAATACCTGGTGGAAGTCGTGGAGGTGGACGAGGCTAAGTGATGATTTGGAATTCGGGCGGTGTCCGAATCCTGGTGTCCTTTACCCGTGCTTCACGTGAACGATGGTTGCTCCGTTTTGTAATTTCGATCGTAGAGAAGCTGGCTAGGGAACGTCACATCGGCATTTCGACTGTAGTTCTGGCTCCTTTCAGCTCAAACCCGCCATGCCCTTTAAGTAGTAGGGATGTACCTCAACATCTAGACTAGTTTCAGACCTTCTATGTAATGTTTTCTATATCTTTCTTGATTGAGAGCCACTCGACCTCACCGCGACTCCCACTAAGGTACAATGGCTGGCCGTGTTTTCAATTTTAACCCAACTTCGAGGTCTTTCCAACTCGAGTTATAGGCTCCGCTATGTCCCCAAGGAGCCAGGATTCGTCTCTAGTCCTAAAGTGGAACCGAGGTAGAATCGGGATGTACCAGTGTCTAACTGCTCGAACATGGCAAGATCCTCTTCACCCTGGGTTGGTTAGTGCCTGGCAAGTGGTGAAATTAATTTAGCTCAACTCGTTCTGTGGATCTCCGTATTGTGATGATCGTGCATATAAGCTGTTACTCTTGTTGTAAATGCAGTACTCGTGTTGGCAGGTGGACAAAACACACCATGGACCCAACCACCTCCCTTGAAAGTCACCTCATGATCATTGTGGCCTGTGCAAAAGGGATATAATGGACCGGAAAGAGCCGTAGGCTCGTCATGTGATGTGCACAGACCCCGACGATGATGACTTGCAGGAACAAACCTATATGTTTGCTTGTCGACCACCACGGGCTCGCATCTCTCCAGTACGCATGCCATCCCAAGAATGGAACTCGGTGAGGAGGTTTGGTGTTCACATATCTCCCTACAGCCGTAGGGAAGCTGTGTCCAGGCTCTAAGGTCGTACGAATCGATCGACCACTTGGAGCTCTACCCCGGACTGTAAATGGGGGAGAATAAGATTCCCTGCAATACCCTGCTTCGTTGGATACTCGGGTGGATTGGCGCGACATTCAACCCGCCCGCCATCCTCGCACCCTATTGCGACACTGTCCAGGCGACTTTGACCTCACTTGTTTGTTTCCTTCCTTCTCTCACTTCGCTCTCCTAGCCGTGCTACAGGTCCCAGTGGTCGTACCGGAGCTTATGATGAAATCGTAGAGAGGTATGCACTCGAACCCGGCCCTATTCCTGCGAATACACCCCTCTCAATCAAGACCTTCCCTGCTGTCTCCGATTGTTGGAGTTGATGATTCCTCCACACACCGGCTGGCTGGCGTAGTTGCAACATACCCTTCTAGAATTAGGGAGTCTCGGGTTCGATCCCCGGCCTGGCCTTTCTCTTCTCTTCCTACACCGATTTCCTCAGGCATGGTATAAGCACTGTCGAGGCGAATTTCGCGAGACGCGCGAATGACTCGCTCCACGGGAAAGGATGCTCCACGACAATTGACGATGTCATTACCCGTTGCAGCTCCACATCCCCTGCAGGGGCGCGACTGATCGTCCAACCAACCATCATAAGGGGAGATCAGGGATTGAACTGGGGAGGTGGAGTAAACGAGGAGGAATGCGGGTGACATTGCCCATTTGCCCATTTCTCCATTTCTAACTCTGCCGAGGGGACAGTTAAACAGAGTTTGCTGGTTCTCCAGACATTTCTAGAAGGCCCTGTGTGGCATAGCACTCTGAAGGCAAAAATTGTTCACAGCGAAAGGCGTACAGTCCGGTGGAATTGATCGGCACCAGTCCGTGCTAGCGCCACCGGCCAAGCAGCTGATCCACTGGGTTTATGCTTAAGGCTGGGCGCGAGTATTTGTAGTATTGAGTACTATACATAATATTCGACTAGTGCAGCGTGTGAGCAAGCGAAAGAACCGTGAGGGTTTTCTCCTCTCGTTCTCTGCGCTCTATATACATAATCAAAGTGGCAGCAAAAAGGTCACACGTGTCGTACAAACAAATCGATCATAGCGAAAGCGAATGGAGGGCGGGCTAATTGCCTTACTAGCAAGTGCAAGTGTACATGACTCAAGCATTATCACTGCCTCTGCTGTGCGGCAACACTCATGGCAAAACATAAGCATTGGCTCGATGCACCGCTCCCGTTGCTCTAACAAAGCAGGCCCTCTCCCTTTTCCCGCTAGAAGGCACGAATGGCCGATATCCTATCGAGGAATATAGGAGCACGGCGTGCTGTTGGCCATAGCCCTCAGAATGGTGAGAATGATGTGAGTATTTCGTACCTGCGAGTGAAAAGGCTTCGCGAACCCGATTTGATTGGTCAATCGACAGATTCGATTCCCAGTAGAGCTCTGGGTTGCCATCTGTGGCCTACTTTCTCCGAAAGACCAGCACTCACTCGCAGAGTCGTGCAGGCGCTTGTTCTCCATCGTTCATTTGAACCCGCCGCCCACTGTGGTAAAGATAGACGACTACCATGTGAGGTCCACGGGATGGGAACGCAAGGATCTCTTGCATCTCCGCTCGGCCACCGAGGTCCACTGGAGTGCGTCGAAGAGGGACTCAGTTGTAGACCTGCAACTCCACGCAGTGCCTTCTGTCCTACCAATAATCCCAAATATTCGGCTTCTTTCGTTGCATAATGCAGATACCAACGAAGCGCAGCAGGCGATTATCTTTGGATTATCCACCCTTCGTACACTTGCGGTATATTTTTGCTGTTTCCATTCGTCAACAAATCCTATACCAGACTCACATGTGACTTCCCTCAAACTCCTTCGTAACGACACGCAAACAACTCGCCACCTCCTCGCAATATTGGCTGCTACAGTAGAAGAGCTTGAAGTTGATGGCTCCGCCGTTAGACTCGTTCAGCAAGGCGGGTTGATTCACCTTCCCAAGCTCTCTACCTTTACCAGCAACCATCCCGACCCTACATCCAGCCGAGCGATTTTGAACGCATTCAAACGATACACATCGATTACAACTCTTAATATCCTCTTCCGTCTCAGACGCTTGGATATGTCTCTTCACCACTCAGACTTCCCTGCACTGCGTAGCTTGACATGCCGCCACCGGCTAGCTGTGGGCCTGATACCCGAACGACCGGTCACAACCTATGTGGAGGTATATTACGATTGGGAAGGAGGACCCTGGGAGCTTCTCGACACACTCTCAAAGACTCGTGCGGGGATCACAAACTTAAAACTCTGCGTTCCTGATAACTTTTGCTCACGCTTACTGTCCTTGCTTACCTCCCTCCGACACCTTGAACAATTGACACTCAAGTTGTATTCCCCCAACAAGGGATTCCGCTTGCCCGACTACCTTTCAGGGCAGCCTGTCCACAATCCGCCTAGAGCAGAGGCTATGGGTAACAATTTGCGTGGAAGACAACCAAAACACTTCCTTCTCCCGTGAGTGGCTCCTAGAGGAGTGTTTTGATCCTGTCTGTCTAGCATTGGAGGAGTTTGAATACCTGTACATTGCTGTTTCCAGCTCTAACTTTCAGTTTTATCGGTTGCCCGAACCAACGCGAGCGTGGAAGATGCGGAGACTGCCAGATGGGAGCTGGGAGCGACAGGGACCTCCGCCCATTCCCATTCCCACCCCTGCGAGGACATTACATGTAGCACCATAGTACTTTCCATGGCTGGATGGCAAACGTTTACCACGTGTAGTTGAGTTTTGTACCATGGGTCTATATAGTATATACAGTCGTCCGAATTGCACATGTTTCTGGAATGAGAGCTCACATGGATGGGCTCTTCCATCATGGCCAGATTAGGTGATAGTATCTATTCCTCTGGTGTACCTGTAGTTCGGAATATGCGGACGATGAGGGATGAGAGATCATTATCTGCTTTTAGGAACATGGATGGTGCTGATCTCTTGTAGTGTGTAACGCGTCATGAGTCCAATGTTAACTGACAGAGAGTGGGGCTAACAATAACTCGATTTTATGGAATTCACGTGTGGAAGGACCGCAACAGGCAATGATTTCTACAGGAGAAGGGTCAAACGAGTACAGAGGTAGAAACTATGGCACAATGATTGATTGTAGTCAGTGATTAAGGGCCTCTAAATGTGCATGGAGGCCAGACCAAGCCTGAACGAAGGGTTGCAGCCTCGCTGAATGAAGGGCCATCAAGCCTGTTGGCACTAAATGATGTTGTAACCTCGTTTTAGTGCCGATGACTTCTATCTTGTATTTTCCTCGAAATTTCTGAGTGTCACGCCACATAAACTGAGGCTGCGGGTCCATGTAAGGCCCACTCCACATAAAGAATCGAGGTCTGTATGAGAGAGTACCGCTCTCAACACAATCTGGTCACAATCTGGAGGAACTCAGCTCTGTAGGCCTGAATCAAGTCTTTGAAATCGGCAGGGAGACGACGATGGAGGCAACGCCCGAGCACGGATTGAGTGTAGTTGGACGACCGAAATGGAGGGATAAATTGTTGCTGCACCGAACATTGGGTGGCTACACAAAAGGTTAGCAAGTGTTGCTCTTGTCTTTCCCGAGTTTACCATTCAACCAGTCATTGCTTATAGAACACCACTTCGCAATTTCCGTCCAATTGAAAGGACTTTAGCAGGTTAGCGAGGCCTCCCAGGTACGTCCCGACCGATCGAAGACATTAGGCTGTTGTGAAGATCGTCTGCTTGTACCTCCAGACCTGCCCTACGAGCATCCGAGAATGGTTGCGGTGTTCATAAAACAAGGAATTCAAAAGGTCACACGTGTCGTACAAACAAATAGATCATATATAGCGAAAGCAAATAGTGGGCAGGCTAATTGCCTGACTAGCAAATGCAGGTGTGCCTGACTCGAGCATTATCTGTCGTGCGGCAATAATCATGGCAAAACATAAGCATTGGCTCGATCCACCGCTCCTGGTTGCTCTAACAAAGCAGGCCCTCTCCCTTTTCCCGCTAGAAGGCACGAATGGCCGATATCTTCTCAAGGAGTATAGGAGCACGGCGTGCTGTTGCCCATAGCCCTCAGAATGATGAGAATGATGTGAGTATTTCGTACCTGCAAGTGAAAAGGCTTCGCGAACCCGATTTGATTGGTCAATCGACAGATTCGATTCCCAGTAGAGCTCTGGGTTGCCATCTGTGGCCTACTTTCTCCGAGAGACCAGCATTCACTCGCAGAGTCGTGCAGGCGCTTGTTCTCCATCGTTCATTTGAACCCGCCGCCCACAGTGGTAAAGATAGACGACTACCATGTGAGGTCCACGGGATGGGAACGCAAGGATCTCTTGCATCTCCGCTCGGCCACCGAGGTCCACTGGAAGGCGTCGAGGAGGGACTCAGTTAAAAACCTGCAACTCCACGCAGTGCATTCTGTCCTACCAATAATCCCAAATATTCGGCTTCTTTCGTTGCATGATGCAAATGTCAACGAAGCGCAGCAGGCGATCATCTTTGGATTATCCACCCTTCGTACACTTGGGGTATATCTTTGCTGTTTCCATTCATCGACAAATCCTATACCAGACTCGCATGTGACTTCCCTCAAACTCTTTCGTAACGACACGCAAACAACTCGTCACCTCCTCGCAATATTGGCGACTACAGTAGAAGAGCTTGAAGTTGATGGCTCCGCCGTTGAACTCGTTCAGCAAGGCGGGTTGACTCACCTTCCCAAGCTCTCTACCTTTACCATCAACCATCCCGACCTCACATCCAGCCCAGCGATTTTGAACGCATTCAAACGATACACGTCGATTACAACTCTTAATATTCTCTTCCGTCTCAGATGCCCAGATATGTCTCTTCACCACTCAGACTTCCCTGCACTGCGTAGCTTGACATGCCGCCACCGGCTAGCTGTGGGCCTGATACCCGAACGACCGGTCACAACCTATGTGGAGGTATATTATACGTGGGGAGGAGGACCCTGGGGGCTTCTCGACACACTCTCAAAGACTCGTGCGGGGATCACAAACTTAAAACTCTGCGTTCCTGATAACTTTTGCTCACGCTTACTGTCCTTGCTTACCTCCCTCCGACACCTTGAACAATTGACACTCAAGTTGTATTCCCCCAACAAGGGATTCCGCTTGCCCGACTACCTTTCAGGGCAGCCTGTCCACAATCCGCCTGGAGCAGAGGCTATGGTCCTCCCCAAATTGAAGAGGGTAACAATTTGCGTGGGACACAACCAAAACACTTCCTTCTCCCGTGAGTGGCTCCTAAAGGAGTGTTTTGATCCTGTCTGTCTAGCACTGGAGGAGTTTGAATACCTGTACATTGCTGTTACCAGCTATAACTTTCAGTTTTATCGGTTGCCCGAACCAACGCGAGCGTGGAAGATGCGGAGACTGCCAGATGGGAGCTGGGAGCGACAGGGACTTCCACCCATTCCCATTCCCACCCCTGCGAGGACATTACATGTAGCACCATAGTACTTTCCATGGCTGGATGGCAAACGTTTACCACGTGTAGTTGAGTTTTACTTGTGCCATGGGCCTATATACAGTCGTCCGAATTGCACATGTTCCTGGAGTGAGAGCTCACATGGATACGCTACATCATCAATGCGCTCTTTCGTCATGGCCAGATTAGGTGACAGTATCTATTCCCCTGGTGCACCTGTAGTCCAGAATATGCGGATGATGAGAGACGAGAGACTATCTGTTTTTAGGAACATGGAGAGTGCTGATCGCTTGTAGTGTGTAACACGCCATGAGTCCAATGTCAATAGACAGAGAGTGGGTCTAACAATAACTCGATTTTATGGAATTTACGTGGGGAAGGATCGCAACAAACAATTATTTCTACAGGAGAAGGGTCAAACGAGTACAAAATTAGAAACTATGGCACAATGATTGATTGCAGCCAGCGATAGAGGGCCTCTGGATGTGCATGGAGGCCAGACCAAGTCTGAACGAAGGTTTGCAGCCTCGCTGAATGAAGGGCCATCAAATTGGTTGGCACTAAATGATATTGTAACCTCATCTTTGTGCTGGTAATTTCTATTTTGTATTTTCTTCGAATTTCTGAGTGTCGTCCCACACAAACCGATGCTGCGGGTCCATGGAAGGCCCACTCCACATAAAGATTCGAGGTCTGTATAAGATAGTACAGCTCTCAACACAATCTGGTTACAATCTGGAGGCACTCAGCTCTGTAGGCCTGAATCAAGTCTTTGAAATCGGCAGGGAGACGACAATGGAGGCAACGCCCGAGCACGGATTGAGTGTAGTTGGACGACCGAAAATGGAGGGATAAATTATTGCCGCACCAAACATCGGGTGGCTACTCAAAAGGTTAGCAAGTGTCGCTCTTGTCCTTCCCGAGTTTACCATTCAACCAGTCATGCATTGCTTATATGACACCACTTCGCAATTTCCGTCCAAATCGAAAGGACTTTAGCAGGTTAGCGAGGTCTCCCAGGTCCCGACTGACGACGTTAGGCTGTTGTGAAGATCGTCTGCTTGTACCTCCAGACCTGCCCTACGAGCACCCGAGAATGGTTCCAAAAGGTCACACCTGTTGTACAAACAAATATAATAGATCATATATAGCGAAAGCAAATGGAGGGTGGGGTTAATTGCCTAACTAGCAAGTGCAGGTGTGCATGACTCGAGCGTTATCACTACCTCCGCCGTGCGGCAATAATCATGGCGAAACATAAGCACTGGCTCGATGCATCGCTCCCGGTTGCTCTAACAAAGCAGGCCCTCTCCCTCTTCCCGTTAGAAGGCACGAATGGCCGATATCCTATCGAGGAGTATAGGAGCACGGCGTGCTGTTGGCCATAGCCCTCACAATGATGAGAATGATGTGAGTATTTCGTACCTGTAAGTGAAAAGGCTTCGCGAACCCGATTTGATTGGTCAATCGATAGATTCGATTCCCAGTAGAGCTCTGGGTTGCCATCTGTGGCCTACTTTCTCCGAGAGACCAGCATTCACTCGCAGAGTCGTGCAGGCGCTTGTTCTCCATCGTTCATTTGAACCCGCCGCCCACAGTGGTAAAGATAGACGACTACCATGTGAGGTCCACGGGATGGGAACGCAAGGATCTCTTGCATCTCCGTTCGGCCACCGAGGTCCACTGGAGGCCGAGGGCGTCGAAGAGGGACTCAGTTGAAAACCTGCAACTCCACGCAGTGCCTTCTGTCCTACTAATAATCCCAAATATTCGACTTCTTTCGTTGCATAATGCAAATATCAACGAAGCGCAGCAGGCGATCATCTTTGGATTATCCACCCTTCGTACACTTGGGGTATATTTTTGCTGTTTCCATTCGTCGACAAATCCTATACCAGACTCGCATGTGACTTCCCTCAAACTCTTTCGTAACGACACGCAAACAACTCGTCACCTCCTCGCAATATTGGCTACTACAGTAGAAGAGCTTGTAGTTGATGGCTCCGCCATTAGACTCGTTCAGCAAGGCGGGTTGACTCACCTTCCCAAGCTCTCTACCTTTACCATCAACCATCCCGACCCTACATCCAGCGGAGCGATTTTGAACGCATTCAAACGATACACATCGATTACAACTCTTACTATTCTCTTCCATCTCAAACGCTCGGATATGTCTCTTCACCACTCAGACTTCCCTGCACTGCGTAGCTTGACGTGCCGCCACCAGCTAGCTGTGGGCCTGATACCCGAGCGACCGGTCACATCCTATGTGGAGGTATATTACGATTGGGAAGGAGGACCCTGGGAGCTTCTCGACACACTCTCCAAGACTCGTGCGGGGATCACAAACCTAAAACTCTGCGTCCCTGATAACTTTTGCTCACACTTACTGTCCTTGCTTACCTCCCTCCGACACCTTGAACAATTGACACTCAAGTTGTATTCCCCCAACAAGGGATTCCGCTTGCCCGACTACCTTTCAGGGCAGCCTGTCCACAATCCGCCTAGAGCAGAGGCTATGGGTAACAATTTGCGTGGAAGACAACCAAAACACTTCCTTCTCCCGTGAGTGGCTCCTAGAGGAGTGTTTTGATCCTGTCTGTCTAGCATTGGAGGAGTTTGAATACCTGTACATTGCTGTTTCCAGCTCTAACTTTCAGTTTTATCGGTTGCCCGAACCAACGCGAGCGTGGAAGATGCGGAGACTGCCAGATGGGAGCTGGGAGCGACAGGGACCTCCGCCCATTCCCATTCCCACCCCTGCGAGGACATTACATACAGCACCATAGTACTTTCCATGGCTGGATGGCAAACGTTTACCATGTGTAGTTGAGTTTGAATTGTGCTATGGGGCTAGATACAGTCGTCCGAATTGCACATGTTTCTGGAATGAGAGCTCACATGGATGCGCTACATCATCAATGCGCTCTTCCATCATGGCCAGATTAGGTGATAGTATCTATTCCCCTGGTGTACCTGTAGTCCGGAATATGTGGACGATGAGAGATACGAGACTATCTGTTTTTAGGAACATGGGTAGTGCTGATCGCTTGTAGTGCGTAACGTGCCATGAGTCCAATGTCAATTGACAGTGAGTGGGTCTAACAATAACTCGATGCTATGGAATTTACGTGTGGCCGGAAGGATCAATGATGTCTGCAGGAGAAGGGTCAAAGAGTACAGAAATCGAAACTATGGAACAGTGACTGATTGTATCCAGTGATCGAGGGCCTCTGGATGTGCATGGAGGCCAGACCGAGCCTGAACGAAGGTTCGTAGCTTCGCTGAATGAAGGGCCATTAAATCGGTTGGCACTAAATGATGTTATAACCTCACCGTAGTGCTGATATTTTGTATTTTGTATTTTCTTCGATTTTCCGAGTGTCGCGGCACACAAATCGAGGCTGCGGGTCCATGGAAGGCCCACTCCACATAAAGATTCGAGGTCTGGATGAGAGCGTACAGCTCTCAACACAAGCTGGTTACAATCTGGAGGAACTTAGCTCTGTATGCTTGAATCAAGTTTTGAAATCGGCACAGAGATGACGATGGAGGCAATGCCCGAACGCGCATTGAGTGTGTTTGGACGACCAAAGATGAAGGGATAAATTATTGACGCACCGAACATAAAGGTTAGCGAGTGCCGCTCTTGTCCTTCCCGAGCTTACCGCTCCACCGGTCATTGCTTATAGAACACCACTCCGCAATGTCTGTCCAAGATATTAGGTGTATTGAAAGGACTTTGCAGGTTAGCGAGGCCTCCCAGGTTCCGACCGAAGACTCGACGTTAGCTTAGGCTGCTGCGAAGATTGTCTGCTTGCACCTCCAGATCTGCCCCACGAGCATCCGAGAATGGTCGCGGTATACATAAAACAAGGAACCTCTCGATTGACCCCAAAGAACAGGAAACTGCCTGGCTATGACTGTGGCAAGATTGACAGGCGTACAAGTCATGAGCCTCGTCAAACATCTAAAACCACGCGCCACTATACCAGTTCTTCGACAATCCATTGCCTCCCTCAAGTTCCATACTTCGCATTCTTAAAACCCCTCATCCCCCTTTCGGTGCCGATTTCTTTGTTGCCTGATGTGTTTACCGCCTGTGGGAAGTCGTACAGGATTCGACCTCACCCCATTCGCGTTCCAATACATACCCCTCTCGGTTCATGCAGTCCTCACGATTTGCTTCTGATTATCGCTCTTATGGAATGGCGGAATACTTCGTTCATCTCACTGTCCATACTCTAACGAAAGCCATCGCCATCAAACCTTGACTGGTTACCACAATTGGACTTTTATAAAATGGCTGCTCAAGGGCCTGAACTCCCACCTGATAATGTGCAAGAAAAGCTGACGGCGATGGACAACGTGCCGCTTTTCATGCGGTCACTTCCGAGTGGCGATAAAACCGGAACAGGTGACACTATCGCAATAGAGGCCCTGAAAGCTCTCACACACGAGGGAACACCTGATGGTGTGTA
>Ga0307515_10011485_pt1 | contig 16807 bp, 14 predicted proteins | sample 17_EM_MG_FD_194513 | JGI IMG/M metagenome (GOLD analysis project Ga0307515, IMG submission 194513) | Populus trichocarpa ectomycorrhiza microbial communities from riparian zone in the Pacific Northwest, United States - 17_EM | ecosystem: Host-associated > Plants > Roots > Unclassified | place... | reverse complement strand
GAGCCCCAGGGTGTTTCGCCCGATGATGCTAGACTTGGTGGTCGGTGGCGCTGGACACCACGAGCACGTGACTCCCCCGCCCTTTGAGAGTGTGTGCCCACGGGCGCACATGGATGGCGAGGGGAGTATTACCATTTACATTGTCTCCATTATCCTTCCCGTGCCCTCTGGGAGTGGGTTCTACTCCCGCTGCAAGGCAAGGGATAGAGGTCCGGGATACATGACTGCTTGCAGTCTGATGCCCGAGGCCCAGGTAGGGACGTTAAACAATTTCTGGGTGGTCCGGTACGGCGCGCCCTGTCAGTCGCAGACAGGGGTCATCATCGCCAATGTTGGACAGGAGGCCCCCCGCAGGTTTAGTGGGTATTCCACGGCCGCTCTGGCCGTTGGCAACCCCCACACTCCCAGCCACTGAACTAGGTGGTGTGCAGAAGGCGGATTTGGCGTAAGTCCTGTCTGCGGCCTAGTGTATTGGTGTCTCCAACAGACAACGGGGTCTTAAACCAGATTCCTGCGGGTGACGGTAGGGAGAGTTCTAGAGAACAGGTGGTGCCGGATGATGGGGCGCCACTCCATAGATTTGTCAGTAGTTGGGGCTGGGAGACCACCTCCCCTCTCTGTTCATTTCTTGGTTTTGGCGGCAGAGCCGCCTCCCTGACCCACAAAAAAAAAAAAAAAAAAAAGTGGAGAGAAGCAGATAATCAAAGGGAGAAAGGCGATCCTCAAAAGTCTGGGGAAGACTAGACAGCGACGAGAATGGGTGGTAGGCAACTACTACTGGGCGTTGTGGAAATGGCGCATGAAGGAGATACATGATGACAGGTTTAAATTCATGCCCCAGGTGTGCAGTGGCGCTCTCCGGCAAACCTTGCTGGCTCCGGTCCCACCACACTTAGCAGCGCAAGCGGAGGCGGACGACACGGATACCGTCGTCAGAGGCGCTTCGACTGATTTCACTGCCCCTGGCCAAGGGGCAGACCTCACCAGGCTCCCGCCCCCAGTGTCACACCTAGTCGATGGTGGGCGACCGACAGGAGAAACCCGCCTCTCGGACAGAGGTAAGAGGATCCTGCGCTCCATACAGGGCCGCACCACTACCCCTGGCGCGCGTTCCCTCTCTTCCAGAGAGAGGATACTGCGCGCCCTCACAAATGACGCCTATGCATAGGAGCTAGGCACACCCCCCAGCATACCGTCCCCTAGACGTCGTCCTCATCACCCTTCCCTCGCCCTCTGGGAGTCGGTTCCACTCCGGCTGCAAGGCGGGGGATAGCGGTCACCACCTGAGTTTGCTAGCGGACAGACGGTGAGGACCCAGGGAGGGACGTTAAGCACATTCTGGGCGGTCCGGTACGGCGTGCCCTGTCAGTCGCAGGCAGGGGTCAGCAGTGCCAATGTCGGACAGGAGGCCCCCCGCTGGTTTAGTGGGTATTCCACGATCGCTCGGGTCGTTGGCGACCCCCACACTCCCGGCCACTGAAGCTTTGGAGCCTCTAGTTGTCTGCGTCTGAGAGTCGGGAGACCATTCCTCTCTTACGAGCGGCTGAGAGCGAAGCTGTATTGGTGTCTCCAACAGACAACGGGGTCTTAAACCAGATTCCAGCGGGTGACGGTAGGGAGAGTTCTAGAGAACAGGCGGAACCAGATGATGGGGCACTACTCCGCGGGGCTGTCGCTAGGAGGGGCCGGGAGACCAATTCCCCTATGTGACATGCTCTGGGCTTAGTGGCAGCGCCGCTTCCCTGACCCACAAAAAAAAAAAAAAAAAAAAAAAAAAAGTGGAGTGAAGCAGTGGTTGGACCCGACCCCAACCGCCAAGAGGTTCCAGCTGGTAAGTTCTCTCCCGAGGACGCTAATGGTGGTCATGGACACCGGGCCTGGGAGTGCAGAAGACCTCTGGCTCTGCTCCTGGGCCACCTCGCTCGCCGCCACTGCCCCAGCGGGGCGCTTTCCCTTTGGTGCAATCCGCACCGCGTTTTCCCCACCTTCTCGGCTGTGGGATGGGACGACATCACTTTAGAACTCCACCGGGACACCATATGATGGCCTGCGGGCCTGGTGCGTATTTTTTCCGATTTTTCCGAGAGCTCACCAGGCTGCCTTCCCCCACATGCGCACGCAGCACCCCCCCCTCATGGCCGCTCCTTTGTCACCCCAGGGTGATGACTGGGCCACGGCCTTTGTCCTCCCCCTCCTCACTTCACACATCACCTTCCCTTCACACTCTCGTATTACCCCCCGGGGTGCTGCCTACTGGTACGTCCCCCCCCCCCTACATCCCAGCGCATGAACGAGGCGACCTGCCCATCCGGGTTGCGCCCTGTGCACTGGAGAGCTCACACCCTCCCGGGTATTCCCCACATGACAGGCATAGGCATCCCGGCTGGCTGGAGAAGCCCTCCCGCTTAGAGTGCAGGGGCCCGGCGCCTCACCCCCTGTCCTCTGTGGATTTTTTAGCACCGCAGCTATAGCCAGCCACCCCCAAACACCCGGGCCTTGGCCTAGTCCCCAATGGTCACGCACACCGCTAGTCGGTTAGGACGGGCCGTTGGTAAGACATAAGGCAGCCCGGGCATAGGCAGGTCTTGGGCGTCACCGCAAGTGCGCGCCCACACCCACCTGGCCTGGAGTAGGGGCGACAATAGCATAAGCCGCCCGTCAGGACGGCACACTCCCTCGGGACAACGCCCCGGCGTAAACCCACATCTTAAGGACGTGCCTGGCTACTAAGACGCTCCACCACGGTGGCCCGTCAGATCTGCCTATTGCGATCTGGGGGAGACACCTCCCCTTAAGTGGTCAGTGGGTCGCGCCACTTGAAACTATGCACGCACCCTTGGGAGCCTTTCCCTAACTGCGTGCCGGCATACACGTCAGTATAAAATATAAACACTGGTGGCCTGTCCCACTTGAAAAATCGATAGGCGACTCTGGCAGCTGTGACCATCTCAACATGGTTACCCTCCAGGTCCGCATGCTCATGCCTACTGCGACTTGTGTGTAGAAGTCCTACCCATTTGCAGCCTTCGTCTCCCGCCTGGATTAGGTTGGGCCTGCACTGGTTGGCCTACGGGCGCCCCAGTTCATATATCCAACACCCTAGCGAGCCTCACCATGCTGTTGAACCATGGCTGGCAGACCTAGGGGAGCGCATTGCAGTTCCGACATGAGCAGAGGGACCAACGGGCCCTCCGCCCCGGTCATTTCCGAGTGCCGGCATACACTATAAACGCCAGTGGACGCTTCCCCACTTGAAACAAGAGCTACCCACAGGCCCACAGCCTGATGGCATACCTGGAAAGCCATGGCAGAAAATGAATTAATGCCATTACTGACACGATAGGCCCTGGCCAGGCCTCGCGGAGGCAGCGAGCTCGGGTCCCGGATGCCCTTGCTAGCTTAACTAATTTTTCTTCACGTGTGCTTTACTCACATGAGATATCTTTTCAGAATTTACGCCTGTCAAAACGAAACTATGAAAACCCTGTCCCCACACGGGGCGACCATCGTTGATGAGGCCGTAGCAGTGGCCATCATCAATTTCTGCCTTTTTGGCGACACCGCTAAACCCTTGAGGACAACCCTTGCCGCCCTCAGAACGAGAGCCAGGCGCGCAATGCACCCGCCTCCACAACAGGTCACTGAAATCGCTAACATCCAGCTCCTGGACGAAGTCATGCTCCGGAAGCCAACGACACCCCAGGATTCCCAGGTCACACCCACGCCCACCAAGCCCGTTAAGAACACTCCCTACCTGTGGCAGCCTCGCCGAGGCCTCTCCTTCCCCAGGGGCCTCTGCTACCTGACAGCTGTGCAGGAACACAACTGGCCCCACGCCACAGTCGAATTAGGTTACTACCCAACTGTTCAAGCCCTCCTCTGTAGCCCGTATGTGGAGAAGTTCAGCGGCTATCTAGTGGAACAGGAACCTGGTCTGTATCACATGAAGGGGCGTTTCGTTAGAGGTGCCATTACCCTCTTCTCCGCGCGCTCGAAGTGGCGAGTTGGTGCTCACTTACCCGGCCGACCCCACCCGGGCCACAATGCGGGGTACCCCCAATGACCCCTGTACCCAAGGCCCCCCTTCCCGCCCCGATCAGCTAACGCCCCTGGCCCGTCTGGCATTGCGCCGCACACAGCCCGCCCACTGCTCCCTCCACAGTCCGCCGTCGCACTGGTGATCCCACTGGGCATCCCCATGCCAAGACCAAAGAACAAGGGTAAAGGCAAACCAAAACGCGTGCCGTTCCACCCTTACCCCACAGCTTCCCGCGAAAGACGGCCCCTATCTCCCACCACGAAATGGAGAGCGGCCCTCACTGACCCCCTAGATGAAGCCATGGAATTATTCAAACGAGAACTAGATATCTTCCCCTCTACGCTGGCCATCCCTGCGTGGAAGGACCTGCAGGCTCATCTCGGACAGATGAAGAAGGTGCCAGGGTTTGACAGAAAACTCAGTGTCCCACAGATCTCCGAGTTCTTCGCTACCGTGCTGGAGAGAGTGAGGACGGAGATGAAGACCATCCAGGAGGATGAGAAGCTGAAAGAGGAGATGCTCGCCCTTGAGTCGGCTAAGCTGGTCGATCTTGTCACCCAGTTCCGCGAGGTCCAAGCAGCTCTTGAGCACCCGGGGCCAGGCCAGGACTTGGTGGAAACCAGAAGGCTCACGGAGACTTTAACGAGACAGGTGAAAGAGCAGGAAGAGCTGGTGGACATGCTAGATAGTGGTGGAAACCCGGCTGACACGGAAATGGGAGATGATCAGACGGACGCTGCGGCCGTCCCAGAGGACACGGAGGACGCCCCCCCTCAGAAAACGCCTTGCCCCTCCTTGAAAGAGCTGTGGCTGGAAGACAACTATCAGAACTACTCTGAACGCGTCGCCCCTCTGTTCCCTGCCCCGAAAGGCAAAGTCCCACTAACGGACCTCTTCGTCCAGATGGAGGAACCAGTTGACTCCAAGCTGTACCTCCCGCGCCCCTTGGAGCTGTACACTGTGGAGGAGCTCACGAAAGCGGTCCCCAAAGGTATGGCCAAATGGAACAACAGGTACGAGGACCCCATGGAGCCCGCGAAGAGCTGGACTTGGGAGGAGTTCTCCAAGATCTACAATGAGCCTGGTTACCACTTCATGATAGCGAGAGTGGCACAAGTTGGGCCCCAATGCAAAGACCCGAAGCTATCAATGCTCAGGTCCAAGCTCGCTGCGAGATGGCGGTGCTCGGTTATGCTGCAGAAAATGGACCCGCGGCAAGACTGGATGCTATGCACCGTCCCTAGCGACTCGGATGGAGAAAAAGACGCTCAGAAATTTGACTTGATCAGGCTGTCTGAAGGGAATGCGGTATACATCATCAGACGCTTTGCGCCAGCCAGGCGAGCTAGAGACCTGGAGTGGGTCGTCAAAGGCTCACTGGCGGACCACAACGCCATTTATCAGCAAATGCGCAAACGCCTGCTACAATTCGAGATGGACGAGACGAGGCTGGGTTGGCACGTCTTGGGTGTCAGGAAAGCAGGCGCGACGTCTAAGTTCTGGGGGACCTTCATCTTGGACTCGGCGTCAGCATATTGGCCGTGGACGATGACATGGGGGCATAAGCACGGATCTGTCCCTGAGTCATCGCCCTTGCTCAACTTTGACCCCACCTGGAGTGCTAGGCGCCCTTATGCGTGCCAATGCTGCTACTCTACAGATCACTTCACAGAGGAATGCCCACTCCCGTTTATGAAGATCGGCGGTACAACCCTGGTTAGCCATCCTGCTAGGACCCTGGTGATCAAGAAAAAAGCTGGCGAAAGGATTATTTCCCTAGAGAAGTCGACCTGGGAGATGCCCATCCTGAACCCTCCAGGCACCCCCGCGAGAGCCCCTATTCCAGCCCTGCGATCGGATACCAAACGCGCAGGGCGGATGACAACCATCGCCGAAGAGAGACCAATCGATGACGATGATGTTGACTCCCAAGATGAGGACACCGAGATGTCGGTCGTTGCACCCCCCCCAGTGACGGATCCGCCGTATGGCGTAATAGACACGCTCTACAAGTTCCTGATGCTGCAACTACATGGCAACATCACTGAGGGCATGGGGCTGACAAGCTCCAAGATCCAGTTTCTGTGCAAGTCCCACAACGGGTCCCTGCATCATGTCCTGGCGTCGCTCAGGCGAGACGGTTGGTTGCCGCCGTCGGTATCAGACCAGGTGATGGCATTCAAATATGACAGATTCGTATCGGGGACACCACCCCCAGAGCCCAGTGGTACGCACTGAGGCCCCTGTGGGCAGCGAAACCCCTTACTAATACACCGTCTTTGACACATTATTGCCAGGCTCTAAGCCTATGAATACACTAGGTGCTGTGCACCAAGTACAAACAGCAGGCACAGCCGCTGAGCCCTGTATGAGAATTTATGCCATTACTACGCCCCAGGTTCTAACCTAGGACTAGATATTACACACCCTGTTCTTGCTGCTATTGTGGTTGCTGCGCCTGCCTCGACTGGCAGGAGTCGCTCACATGTCAGCGATACCCCACCCCCAGCCGAAACACGCCCTACGCAGGAGTCCCCAGCTGTGACACCCCACTCCCGCTCGGTTGAGATCCCCATAAGCCCATCAAAAGCCCCCCCTGAGCAGCCTATGTTGCAGGACGAGGATAAACAGACCACGGAGTACACATGGCCGGAGAGCCTCATGGACGTAGATGTGTCCCCAGTGAAGGAACCCCCCCACACTACCCTCATTCTCGACAACCAAACAGACGGTGTCCCGATGAGTGAGCAGACCCCGGCGCCCCTAGCTAAACTGGGCGAGCCCATCGCTACGTCGAGCGCGCAGGTGGCCCACAACCCGGAAGTCCAGTGAGCCCTGACATCGCTGGCCCTGGGTACAACTGTAGAGCAGGACGGAGCCAACATCATGGCGGGATCCGCACTGCCTATCATCTCCATGCCCCTCCTGCCATCGTTAATCCCCTTGGACGAGGAGGAGTCCCTGCTTTTCTCCCATATAAAGCCGCTGCAAGGGGATGCGCTAGTAAAGGCCGCGGGTATCTCCTTGTCAGACCTCGCAGAAACGGCCCCACAGCCAGCCAAAGGCAAGAAGCATAGTAATTCCTGGGTAATCCCAACCCCTGCCCCGGCGCCAGACGGCGAGTCCCCACGTACTCAAGAGCCCCAATTTGACACACAGTCCACCTCGGACACCTACGAAGACCTACCGTTTTCCCAGAACCTGAAGAAACTGGTAACGGCCTTCCCTGCGATGTCCGAAGAGTGTTCATCCACTGTCCTTGAGAAACACGGCAACGACCTCCCTACCGCATTGGCCTGGATGCAATCTATAACAGATGTACTCCACGCGCGACGAGTCCTGATATCAGCATACCCCACTGCCGAGACCCAGGAGGTCGAAGATGCAGTGCGAGCGTACAAAGGGGACTTCATGCTTGCCTTCAACCTGTTGGCACATAGCCACGAGCCCACAGAGGAATGGGCCGACCTTACTTTTGTCAGGAGAAGGAGCGTGATGGATATCACCAACGAGGCGAAGGAATTCGTGTACGAAGACTTGCGGATCAGGTCCTTCGAGAACCAGTGGTGGAGGACGTGTGTCATGATCAGGCGCCACAGGATCTCTCAATCTCCAGCGGCGGATGCCTTGTGGCCTAAGCTCGCGCCAATTGCGATTGCGCCAAGACCCATGACTCACAGGTTCCTTGAATACGTCAACAACCTGGGCAACTACCGCGCCAATAGGACTCTTTTCAATAAGGTGGTCACCACCCTGAAAGCCCAACCTGAGTATGAAGGCATCGTGTCCCTCCTTGGCGCACCAACGCCCTACTTCAAGGACAACGGGGAGCTGAGCCCAGTGGTGGCAATCCTCCAGGTCCTGGTATCCGATGGCCTTGCCTTGCCGGCGGCTGCAGCGTGGCTAGCACTCTGCGTGCACCAAGACCCAGACGTGTATGACACGTTCATCCCCTTGTTCTACAGTTATCCGGCGACCAGAAGAAAAATGTGGAACGACCGCAACGTTCACCTGTGGGCATGCGCTGAAACCGCTAGTGCCGCGGGTAGCGCCAACGCCTCCAGAATTAGCGCCACGGCGGCAAAAGAAACGTATGCAAGCGCGGTACTGGGAACGATTAAGCACGCCCTGGAGAAGCAGAGAACTGCCTGGGAAAAGAAAAAGAGTAAGAAGGAAGTGGCGGAGGATGCCCGCAGGGAGAAAATGCAGAAGATCACGGAGGCAAAGCGCAATAAGAAGGCGAAGGACAGCGTATCGGCTGAGTCCCAAGGTTCTAAAAAGAGTAAACGCCTAATGGGTTTGTCTCCAAGCGCTGACATCCCGGAGGAGGAGATGGACGAGGAGGAAGAAGAGAAGGCTCCGAGTGTGATTGTGATTGACGATTGACCTATATGTTCTGTGCTGACACGTGACTGATTCGGCGACCTGTGGCTGGACACTAATGTTCTTTTTCTTTTCTTGTTTTTATGGTTCGGGATCCTTGACCCGGTCCCCCAGGATATGGTTTCCGAGATATTGTTGTTGGTATATTGTCCCAAATGTCACCCCAGTTCATTGCATCCATTCCACAGAAAACTTAGAAGGGGATTAGCCATGGCCCTCCAGCGTCCCCTTTCTGCTGATCAGGTCACTAATGGGGCAATCCCCCTCCACAGCTCCATGGATTATAAACTCGCAACTTCAAGACGTCCCGCACAGGCTGTTGGCTACCCGGCTCAGGGCCGAGGGGCTGACGGTGACGGTGGAGGGACAGCGGGTACCTCCCTGGCTGGTGTGGTGGCTGCCAGTGTCACAAACAACCATAAATGCGAAACCCCCCACCCTGCGGTTCCCAAACGGAGGACCGTAGGCTCAAACAGCGATCCGTCCCCGTCCTCTGTGTCGGGACAGACCTTGGCCCCTAAAGGGGCTGGAGGGAAGCTCCTGAATGGGGCTGAGGCAGAGCCCGACGATCCCCCAATAAAGCTGACAAATAAACCTTTTAAGTTGGCAACATGGAATATGTGCGGACAAGGCACGAGACAGGACCCCACCTCTCGACGGAAGATACGCTTCGCGGAACAGCTAATGGTCATGGAGGACATAGACATACTAGTCCTCACTGAGACCCACACCACCTCTCTGCCGGCTAGCTGCAGGGTGCAGGTAGTAGAGCAGACGGGCTTGGCGGCCAAGGCCGGCATGGCCGTACTGGTCAGAGCTGGCGCAGGATGGGAAGCCCCCCATTCGGAAGTAATAATACCCGGTTATGCGGTGATGGTACAGCTATCACACAGAGTAAGCCGAGAGTCCTTTTGGATATTGGGCGTCTACGGCGATGTCTCAAAGGGAGAATCCTCTCTGGCGGACTTCTATGATAGGTTACTGAGACGACTAACCACCTTTGTGAGACGACAGGCCAAGACCCACTGGGGCGGCTGCTTCGCCATCGGGGATTGGAATTTCGTTGAATATGCTAAAGATAGGTACCCCACGGCTCACGCGAACAGAGCCCCAACAAGGATATTGGAAAGCTTTGAGAAGATCAGAGATCTCTGCGCTGCGGAGGACATCTCAGGAGCTGGCCCGGCACCTTCTCTCTGGACGTACAGTAAAATGACCCACCACGGGCGGGCCTATTCTAGACTGGATAGAATATACCGGCCCTCCTTAGGGTGGTCCAGTGGGGTGGTTACCCCAATGGACACCTCCTGGTCAGACCACAGACTGGTACTGGCCACAGCTTTCGTCCGGCACCCTAAGATACAAAAGGCAGCCCCGGCGCGGAGGCTGCCGGAATTAGACTTACTACGAAAGGCCAAGAAGTTCTGGCCCGGCATCCTAGAGCTCTGGAAAAGTTTCACAGAAGACTCCCCAGTTACTCTGGAGAGCTGGGCCGCGTTCAAGGAAAGAGTCTTGGAAGCCGGCATCCGGGAAGTCACAGCTATGAAGAAAGCCGGGAAGAAGGATTGGCTGTCCGCCCTGAAAAACAAGACTCTGCCCCCAGAAGAAATTATGTCCACGGTAACTAAAGCTAACAGACAGATCTGGGCCAAGGCCCCGCCGCCAGCAAGGACTCCACACAAGTGGCTAGTGGCGATACCGGCCTATGAGGTTGCCCCAAAGCCTAGTAGGCACTTCATACCCAGTCCAGCCTCCCCCTGGCAGGCCCCAACGTGGAAGCCAGTAGGCCAAGGAGCAAGAGCCCCAGCCACGAACACGACATTCGGAAAGCCCGATGGGGGAAGAGGGGTGGCCACCCTCCTGCAAGACAGGGTCCTTCATTTTGATGAATCCTCCAAGAAAAAGCAGGAAGAAATGACCAGGACCCACTCCTCAGAGTGGTTCAAACAGTCCTCCAATAAAGAACTAGATGAGCGGGGAAGTCGGGCCTCTGTTTCGGTGGAGGGCCTGAGACGCCCCACTGAGGATCTGGCCCGGACAGATCTGGAAGGAATGACGGCGGTGGCTAGAGACTATTTCTTCCACCTCCACACCCCGGAGCCTGACGGCCAAGCAAGAGAAGCGGCGCAAGCAGCCCTGCTTGAGAAAGTGCGACAACAAAGTCTACTCAGACCTGACCCAGAGCGAGACGCTGTGGAGGATGGGCCGTTTACTAGAGAAGAGATGAAGGCTCTCCTCTCGAAGATGCCTAACACGGCCCCAGGGCCAGACGGGATAACGTATGGTTTCTGGAAAGAGCTGATCCGCATGTTGGATAGGCTCCAGGACGACAAGAAAGCACCACCCAGGACATTTTGGGATGCGTTCTCTGAACTGACAACAGACATCGCTGCCAGAGGCTCCTCTAGAGCAGGTTTCAAAAACGCTAACATCAGCCTCTTCTATAAGAAAGGTGACCCCACTTTGGTTGCTAACTATAGGCCCATATCGTCCATGAATACGGACTGCAAGATGTACACTAACCTGATTAACGGGAGGTTGGCCCCCTGGGCGATGGCAAAATTACACCCGGATCAGAAAGGATTCGTGCCAGGGTGACTCATGTGCGAGCACACCAGGCTGGCGTCAGAAGTTGCACACTTGTGCAATGCGACAGGTACACAAGGGTTCATAGTCGGACTGGACCAGGCAAAAGCGTACGACAGGGTAGACCAACACTGGCTACTGCAGGTGCTAGTCGTGTTCGGACTACCGGCGAACTTGATTCTCCTTATCAGTGATCTGACCGTAGGTTGCAAATCACGGGTGCGCATTAACAGCGGATACAGCCCGTACTTCACGCTACAAAGAGGGGTCAGACAAGGCGACCCCTTGTCATGCCTCTTGTTTAACTTCTCCATAGAGCCCCTAGCCATCAGGTTACGGGAAATCATAACCGGGTTGTCCCTGCCTGGCCTGCGCCTGGTGAAAGTTATGCTCTACGCGGACGACATTAACCTCTTCCTAGGCACCCGGGACTCCGTCCCGGAGGTATCTAGGTGCCTGGCGGAAACATCGGACATAATAGGCTCTAAGTTTAACCTGGACAAAACGGACGTGAAGCCTGTTGGCCCCCACGCGTTCCAGCTAGCCTGTTACGCTAACCAAGACATGGCAGGCCCTGCTATCCCAGGCGCTCATATTCTGCCCCCTGCAGACCCCCTGCGGGTATTGGGAGTCTGGGTGGGCAGCAGAGATAATGCCCTGCAGCGATGGCAACAGATAGATAAACATATAAAGAAGATAATATCACAATGGCGAGCCATCGGTGCCTCCGCAAGAAACAGAGCGCTCCTGGCAAAAGCCCTTATGCTCTCCAGGTGCCACTTCCTCATGGATGGTAACGGCATCCCCCCGAGCATCCTGAAAAGAATCAGTAACAGGATCATGAGCTTTGTGAGGGGGAAATTCTCCGCTATGGCTTACCACACCTTGGAAACACCCCTTGTGGAAGGCGGCATCAACGCTCCCTCCCTGCTGTCCAGGAAGTACGCCACGGACCTGAAATTCTTGAGCGACCTAGTGACAGGGGACCAAACGGAGCTATGGAAGCAATGGACATGGATGGACTTGAAAATGGCATCCTGCTCTAGCCGTAAAGGAACGTACAGCAGGCTGAACCCTTTCATACAACAGGCCTATACGATGCTTTCCTTGCTGCAGGACCGCGTGTCCCAGGCGTTCCAAACGGCGAGGCGTTTCGGTCTGGACCCTTCCTGCGCGGCTCCGTCTAAAAATGCGCGGCTGAACGCGCCAGTATTGGGCCACCCTGCGCTGCAGAAGCCGTCTTCGCAGCGGTTCCTGAAGCTCCTACAACTCAGGAGAAGGAAAGTCACCAGAGTTAAACACCTGTACGAGCCCCCTCCCCTGCAGGGCACCGGCCTGATAGGTACCGTGACTGCAATGAAGAAAGCCATTGAGGAGTCTAATTGGTCCCCACGGGAGAAGCGGCTAGGAACTGCCCATGACCCATCGGTGAATGTCTGGCCCAACATGAACGGGCCACTAGGCTGTGTGCGTGTGTTCACCGCGCCTAGGTCTATCGTGGTAGGACGGGTAGTCAAGGATGCTTATAAGGCCTCCCGAGTGCGACATCCGATGTTAGACTTCAAGCCTGCACCACCCCCGACTCCCAGGGTGCCGGACGAGGTGGTGTATGCCAGGGATATACATATCTGGACCGACGGTTCCGCAGAAAACAACAGGATGGACATATGTACAGCAGGCTCGGCATGGGTGTCGGACCTCGAATTCGAAGACAAAGTGAGCCTGACAGGATCGACTCTCTCCAATAACGTAGCGGAGGTGGCCGCCGTCGCTTTATGCCTGATGGCATGGCGGGACGCCCACGTAGTGATCCACACGGACTCCTCATTTGTCCTTGGCCTCATCAAAGGCGGACTTTTGGCTATGGAAAGAGATGGGTGGGGAGATGCCCCACGCCACCTGAGCAGGGGCCCGCCCATGCCCCTCCTACAGTACCTGCTGTACCTCCTGAGGGACAGGACAGGCTGCATCGAATTCGTGAAGGCCAAGGCTCACGACAAAGATGTCATGAACAACAGGGCGGACAGGCTGGCCAATGAGGGACGAAAGTCGGGGTGGGTGTTTGACATCAGCTCGATTGTGATCCCGGACGGCTGGATTGACACAGCTCCGGTACTCTGCCACCAGCCCCTGGACTACATCACCAATCAAGTGGTGCACGGGAGAGTGCGGGCTCCCTCCTCGACTATAAAGTTTGGAGCGTTCTCAGATAGATGGACAGTCTCGCTGGGCAACATGTTCGGTGTTGTGCTAGACCCTGGTAACCACATAGGGAAGGTATGGTCCCTGACCATACCAGAGGGACTGAAGGAGGTCCTCTGGAAAGAGATGAATGGTGCACAAGTCCTAGGTCACAGGTACTTTGGCACCGGAGCCTTGAAGTCTGACATGGGACGGTTATGCGTATGCGGCACTGAGATGTCGCTGGGCCACATTTTGCTCGGCTGCGGCGCGTACAAGCTACAGCCACTTATGGATGTGCTCAAGGAAGTCCTGGGCTCTTTCTCACCATCGCAGAGCTTCAAGACCTTGCACCCGGATGAGTGGGGCATATCCCCCTGGTACCCCCTCCTGGCCCTGAAAGAATTGGAAGAGGCCGCCTTCCCCATCATCAAAGGAAGGAAGAAAATCCTCAGAGCCCTCAGGAAATCTAGGCAGCGCCGAGAGTGGGTGGTGGGCAACTACTACTGGTCTCTGTGGAAATGGCATATGAAAGACATACATGACGCCAGCTTCAGGTTTGTACCACACTTGTGCACTGACATCCTCCGGCAAGCCCTGTTGACCCCAGTCCCACCCCACTTGCTAAAGCACACAGAGGTCGAGGACAAGGGAGACACCACCTCCCTTGGGTCGACGGGGCCTGTGGTCCCTAGAGCGGTAACCGACTGGCTCCCGCCTCCGGTATCACACCTCGTCGCTGCAGGCAGACCGGCAGTCACCAGCCGCCTCTCGGACAGGGGGAAAGCAATATTGCGCACCCTGCGGGACTGCGATACGAGACCCAGCGCGCGAACCCTATCCTCCAGAGATAGGATATTGCGTGCTCTTACGGATGATGCCTACGCTTAATGAGCTAGGCTCGCCCCCTAGAAAGACTTACTTCCCCTTATCACACCCTAGACGTTGTCCTCATCACCCTTCTCCTGCCCTCTGGGAGTTGGTTCCACTCCGGCTGCAAGGCGGGAGATAGTGGTCATGCCCGAGTTTGCTTGCGGACAGATGGTGTGGGCCCAGGGAGGGACATAAAACACGTTTGGGCGGTCTGGTACGGCATGCCCTGTCAGCCGCAGACAGGGGTCACCAGTGCCAATGTTGGACAAGAGGCCCCCCGCTGGTTTAGTGGGTATTCCACAGCCGCTCCGGTTGTCGGCGACCCCCACACTCCCGGCCACTGAAGCCTTGGAGCCTCAGATTGACTGCGCCTGGGGGCCGGGAGACCATCTCCCCCTGGTGGGTGATCGCAGGCGGGGCTGTATTGGTGTCTCCAACAGACAACGGGGTCTTAAACCAGATTCCAGCGGGTGACGGTAGGGAGAGTTCTAGAGAACAGGCGGGACCAGATGATGGGGCGCCACTTCCACAGAACATTCACGGCAGGGGCCGGGAGACCATCTCCCCTGTCTGATATGTGTCTTGGTTTGGCGGCAGCACCGCTTCCCTGACCCACAAAAAAAAAAAAAAAAAAAAAAAAAGTGGAGAGAAGCAGAGGTGGGGGTAATGTGGAGGTGGAAACTACACACGGGCAGTGAGGTGGAGGCTATGCGAACGCGGTGGAATGGGAGTGGAAGCAAGGAGGAAATAGTGGAGCGTGCGGGGCAAAGGGCCTACACTATCGGAGTGAGTCTAGTAGCGAGCGGAGAATGACACAAGCACGAGGGAAATACAGGATACAAATCGGAAAGCATCAGAAAGAGTCCATAGTATGAAACATGAGTCACGGGGAGCGGGGAAGGGAACGAGGGGGTTGGAGGAAAGGCAGAAGAGGAGCGGGATCGGAGGAAGGGTATCGGAGCGACTGGAGGGAGTGGAGATTGTCGGAATAAGAGGAAAAGGAGGGGAAAAAGGCGATATTATTGCAGTGTGCACAACGAGAACTGGAATGTCCATGTATGCAGACCTCACTATCATGTGTAAAATAGAGTCTGTATCAGTGGTAGTAAAGAGGGTCAAGTGAGCCATACTTGCTTACCAAGCCATCTTGACATGTACAGTACTGTCAATGACAGGCTGGAGAGAGTGGTGAGATGACAGCTTGGGTTAGGTATTGGTGCTTATATATTAAAGACTACCATATTACCAGCTTCTGCTTCAGGCCTTAGTAGTTGTTCAGCAAAACTTGGAGGCAGGTGAGAGGTTCAAGCTCCCATGCACCAAATGATGTACCCCCTGAAATTTCATGAGTGCCCCAATGGTACCCATGCCCTATACAAGTGGAGGTCCTATTGAGGCTTTTACAAGTGGTACTCACCCCACCAATCCTGCTCACACCAAATTCGAATTGATAAAGGACTTGATATCACTGTCGCAACTTGAATTCAAGTACTGCCCTGAGATGAATGCAGTCTTTCACATTGGAAAATGTGCAAAGTGCATTAATTTTGGTATGTGCACACCTACCGGGAAACTGGATCAATTTCATTAAGGCTACTGTGGCACATCTCAATGCCACTATGGGACCCCTCCATGAGATGATTTCAAAGCTTACCAGGAACACGAATACCAGGTCTAAGAGTATCACTGAGCTATAGGATGGTTTTAAAGTGAGTCAGGAGCACGCAGCAAGATGACACTTTTGCCAGGGGACCATCTGTGATGGCTGTCAGCTACAATTTGTCAAATGACAATCAGAGACAAGGCTGGGGCAATATGACAAGAGAGGGGTTGAGATTGAGGTCCTACCCCAAGTCTCCACCATGGGGCCACCATAGGGGCCATTGGCTGTGCCAGGCACAGAATTGGATGAACATTACAACTGGGCCACTTTGAGGCTCCCAGTAAATACATTAGATACTTATGTTTTTGGTTTACTATGAGGGCAGTGCTTGTGCCCTAGTGGAATCATTGTATTTTGTTAACTTATAGATGGTTGAATATTTCTGGCCAATGGGAGGCCTGCACTGTTTAAAACATTCAGAAGGTATCTCCATGTTGTGTTTTGGATGCACTGGATATGCAACTAGCCCTCCCATACCCCATTCTTCAAATTCTATAACTGGGGCATCTTAAAGTGCCCATGGTATGGTCTATTGTGCTTTTGCTCATTGCCCTACAACCTGATTATCCCTCTGCGGGAGTGCAATGAAGGCTTGTGACAACCACCTGCTAAAAACTTGTGAAGATGCAGTGTGAGTTCCTGGGTGTGTCATTATAAAAATGGTTCCTGTTGAAATCAGTTGTTTTTCCAGGTGCTGAAGACCATCCACCAAGTCTCTAGAACCAGCCTGATGATCTAGACTGTCTCCCTTTACTTTCATGAGTGTATCATTCCCTGCTAGATCAAAGGGGGTTGGAGGCAAATACCTGTTGTAGATTTCTCAGTTGCTGGTGTGACCACCATGTGTGATTAGTGTGGCCACACACGATGGCTGGGAGTAAATATTCCGGGGATAAATAAGTCGGGAATAGGTCGGGAATTTATCATGACCACTTGTGGATATACATACAATATCCCATGATTCCTCCACTACTATTATATGTGAAATACTCGGACTGTATGAGAACTATTCCATAGCTACTCCATGATATAATAGTACAATAATACAGGCATTTCAGCAGGCTATTCCTTAGCTATTCAAT
>Ga0307515_10011484_pt1 | contig 16808 bp, 11 predicted proteins | sample 17_EM_MG_FD_194513 | JGI IMG/M metagenome (GOLD analysis project Ga0307515, IMG submission 194513) | Populus trichocarpa ectomycorrhiza microbial communities from riparian zone in the Pacific Northwest, United States - 17_EM | ecosystem: Host-associated > Plants > Roots > Unclassified | place... | reverse complement strand
CAGGTATTTTATCACTTTTGAAGTCAACTCACCAAATATAAAACAAGGGTCAGCAAGAACTAGTTTAAAGGATCCGCTATGTTGTTGGAGGGATTATATATACTTTTTTACAATAATAAAAAAAATTCAGAATATCAAACTTGTCACGATAGGAAAATTCTGAAATCTCTTTATTTAACTTTTTATTTAGTTTAAATTTAAAATTAAACTATATAATAATTAATTTAATTAACAAAGTTGTTCTGGCTGATTTAAAGACAATCCAATCAGTCATTAAAAAAGCCTTAGAGGATAAAACTGATAGAAAAAAACATTTCAACCTGACTTCTTGTTTGGTTCAAGTTTAAAATTAAATCGCATGATAGTTTTATCGACGTGACTCAATTGATTTGGCTAGTCCAGAAACAACCTTGCTAACCAGTAAAAATAGTACGAAAACAAAGTAAAAAAAATGAAAAAAAAAAACTATCAGCTTAGATGGTTTAAATTAAATTGTGCGAGGTTTACTTCAACATAATCTAGTTGATTTCACGTGTCTAGAGGTAACCTTGATGGTCATTGAAAAAAGTATGGGGAAGAAATTGAGGGAAAAAAAAATGAAATAACACTGTTTTTTTAGTGTAAAGTATTTTTTTTTATTTAAGTGGTTTCCGTGAAAAGTTGATTGTTTTTCAATATTTGACAATGTCATGAAAAATGAGTTGAAAAATATTTTTTAGTGTTAAGTCATGCCATGAAAAAATAAGTTAGAAAATAACTTATTAATGTTTTAATTAAAGTAGAATGAAATTGAAGAAAATAATAATTCAAATTTTATATTTCAAATAAACAAATAAAAACCGAAAGAACGAGAATCAAATTTGACAAGTAAAAAAGTTAAAAGATGATAAAAAAAGAGTTTTCAATCTCGTAAATTATTTTAAATAAAACAAATAATAATCAAAACAATAAGGATCAAATCTGATAAATAAAAAAAATCAATTAAGAAAAGGACAATAGAAAAACAAATAATAATAAAAAGAATGAGAATAAAAAATGATATAAAAGTCAAATTAAATTAAATTATAATGGATGAAATAAAAAAATCACAAAATAAAACAAAATAAAATATATATCAATAAAAAAAATAATGATCAAATTTGATATAATCAACAAATAATATGATATTTTTTTTTATGATAAGAGAATAATAATCTTGGAAAATATTTTTCTTCCATAATATTAGTAAACATATATTTGAAGGTTTATATGAAATAAACGTGGAAGTGTAATGAAAAAAAAACTGAATTGAAAATAAAAAAACTCCTGTTGTTCATCAATTTCCGACTTTTGTAGTGGTGTTTGGAAGTATAGCGGTAGTTATTTTTTAAATTGTTTTTTGCTTGAAAATATATCAAAATAATTTTTTTTATTTTTTAAAAATTAATTTTGATACTAATATATTAAAATGATTTGAAAATATTAAAAAAAATTAATTTTTTTAAAAAATTTAAAATATAAAAATAAACAGCATGTTAGCATAGTAGGGTAATGTAATTTTACACATGTAATTTACATATCCAGCAAGCTGTTTGGCTTTTGGGTTTTGGCCGGAAATTGACCCGCGTTTCTCGAAATACGCTCACCACCCTGTTGCTGCCCACTTCCTAAATTCTTACATACATCACGCATACACAATAAAAACGAAAAACAGATCTCCAACTCCCTCTTCCTTCTCTAAACCCCAGGGGGGGAAATCACTGAAAGGGTTTCCATATATATCGAAACAACCAGAGCTTCTTCTTCCTGTTTTACAATAATAATTTTATCATGTCCATGTCAGAAGCATGCGTGATTCTTTTTGCGATCATGCTTTTGCTAATCAGCTCTAAAGAAGCGGCGTCGTTTCAGTCGGGATCCCGTTCGATCCTCCGAGCTGTAGGCGGCGAAAACAAAGCGGTGGTTGATTACGCTGTCGATTTGAATAGCACGAATTTCGATTCTGTTCTTCGTGACACCCCGGCCACTCACGCCATCGTTGAGTTCTTCGCCAACTGGTCAGTTACTCTCCATCCCAAACCACCTAACTGTTACATTTATTTATTTATTAAATGAAGTGGTTTAATTTTCAAAATTTTTAGTTTTGAAATAGGAAATTATTTTATGTATTAATCAATAAAGCAGTGATTTTCAGCACAGAACTATAGATGAATTTCCTAGAGGGATAATCAAGAACTGAATTGTGATAAGCTTCTAGAGAGTAGTGCAAGGATTAAAATTTCTTTTAATACAAGCTGTACCTTTTCTGCTCAACAATTTTTTAGGAGCAATGTGTTCGTTAGTTTGATCATACCACAAGATTCCATCATTTACTGAGTTATATCCCATCGAGGAAATAGAAAGACAGTTATAGCAGAAAAGGCTGTTACTTTGAGGTGTTGGTTATGTCTTCTTCTTTTTTTATACTGGCTTCTACAATTCAGTTTGCAGAATTCAATGTACTGAATTCAGTGAAGATTTTGCAAAAAAAAAGAAAAAGAAAAAAAATTTGTAATGCCTTCCCTTTTATGGAAGCACTGTAGAATTTCCCCTATCTGACCAATATAGTATTTAGTTTGGAATCCAGCTGTTTGAGAAAACATGAAATGTGAGATTTTTCAATTGGATCTGTTTTAATCACATAGTAATCAGTTTCTTGTGCCAATTCGTATTGTGTCTGTTAGACTTTCCATAAAACATCTTGGTTATATTTGATGGATTAACTGTTGAATATCATATATAGAGTAGCTTAAAGAAAGGTATCGAAACTGAGAAAATGATAGAAAGAATACAGCAGTGGTGCAATGAATATAATTAACGTTTTATGTCTGTTACAATTATTAATTTTGATACTTGCTGCTGCATTGGGGTCAACTTACTATTCATCACTTTGTGTATTTAGCAACTGTTCCAAGAGAATCGAGTTCTCATAACCTCATATAAAATTTGATATCTTCTCTTCCGTCACTGTTTCAAAGCTCCCCCCTAAATATTTTCTCCGCATGATCCACAGTCTATCGTAAGGTATAATAGTGTAATGTTGCTTATGCTGGTTGCTAATGTAGCCTGTACTATGTCATCAATTCGTGTTGATTTTCCAGAACTGAAAAAAACATTTGCAGTCTGAAATGATAGAAGAACTTTACAATAATAAAGCTTTATTTGTTTTGGCTATCATTCCTAAGACTAGAACCACTTCTAGATGGTTTTTTTGAGCAAGTCAGCTCTCACAGGCCACCTTGGGCCCCTCTGTTATAAGCTTAAAGGGGATATAAAATTCCTTCTTCAGTTCATGGTTTAAAGTGGAGACAACCATTTGGTGCACTGATGTTTTAAGCTGAGAGGGACAAAAGTATCTTCCTTTGAGTTTACTGTTACTTCCCTGATGATCACTACCCAGTGGTCCATGTGAGTCAATTTGGCTTTGTGTTGGTTTTTCCATGATTTCTCCTTCATGTCAATTTGGCTTTGTTGAAATTTTGATATTTCATGGGACGATTAAACAATTAAAGATTCTAATCGCTTAAACTATACTAATAACAAATTGTTAAGCTGATTAAGTAATCTTTGGCATAGATATGAGATTTTCTGCATTTATCCAATTCATTTTACACACACACACATATAGAATCATGTATCTGCTGGCCAAATTTTCGTTTGTTCTCTTCTTTGTTGTCTACTACTGGATGTGTTGGATTCTCAAAACCAGGTTAATCTGTTTGTATGCGTAACAATAAATTGAATATCTATTTTACTCAACCAACAAAAAATTATTAAACTGTCAATCATCAAATAATACAGCACCATATTCTCGTGCAGAGATTATTTGTTGAATCATATCTTGTTAATTGCAAAACCCCTACATGAAAAGAACATCTCTGCATGTGTGGTGAAATGCCAGTTATTACATTTTCTATATGATTGATGTATTGCTCATGTCTTCATTTATACTATATCATTAAGTTATATGACTCTGTTTCCTCTATGTGCAATCACTGTCTTTTTCAGGTGCCCTGCTTGCAGAAATTATAAGGTATTGTATCTTACTTTTTTGAATTAGCAGTTTTTTTCTTCTTTCTTATTCTGTGAGCTTCAAATGTGCAGCCCCATTACGAGAAGGTTGCAAGGCTTTTTAATGGGCCTGATGCAGTGCATCCTGGCATTGTATTGATGACAAGGGTGGATTGTGCTTTGAAGGTATATATATACTGTCTTCTTGATTTTTTTTTTATACATGCTGTGGTCTTATTCTACTCCTTTCAAATTATTTTGCAGTGCACAGAAAATTACTTGTTTCCATAAATACTTAAATTGGGCTTTCTTTGGAAAACTTTACATCTGCACAAATTTAAAAGAGAAAAAGGACGAAGGCTATATGTGTATTTTATTGTACGGAATAATTATAAGAGTGTCATTTGTTACAGCACGTCTGGATAATGTATTTGAAGGCAATACTTTAATTGGTTTTCCAATTCTTGTTTTCATGTCCTTGGGATGTCGTATATCCCTTCTCACAGTGTCCTTTACCATAACCCTAGTTACATGTCGAAAGTTGGAATGCTGTGTACTAAGCTTTTTTTTTTACTTTTCTAAAGAATTTTTTTTTTCTAATCTTGAATGGACTATCGCTTTGGTCTGGGAAGACCATTTCATCAAGTGTCTCTTGAAACTCTATGTTTTTCTAATTGACAAATATATGTTCATTTGTCTTTGAAAACTTTTATTGTTAGTCATTTGCAGTTTTATGGAATTTCTAAAGGTGGCGAAAGGATGAAATTTATAAGAACCTAGGCTTGATAAAATAGTGTTCCAACTATATCAAATGATTGGTGATTTGCGCAAAAGATTGTAGTTGATCATATTGGCACAAATGTCTTCTGACCCCATCACACTATTGGTTTAGCTTTCTCCTATCAGTGATTCTGTTTGTAAAGTTTCTGCTCTCTTAGCTCGATTGCAGTCTCAATTGATATACATGGGATACTTGGTGATTAGTCCTTCTTTAACTTGTTTGGCAGCACAGATAAACAATAAACTCTGTGATAAATTTTCTGTGAGTCATTATCCTATGTTATTTTGGGGTCCACCTTCTAAATTTGCATCTCACGGCGTGGAACCTAAAGAAGAGAAGAGTGAAATACGCATGATTGATGATGGACGGACAGCTGAACGTTTGGTTAGTTGGATCAATAAGCATTTGGGCAGGTATGGGATACTCCTAACTATCACTTGTTTAAGTGAAATCTTCATATTGTAATTTACATACCTGTACTTCAAATGTGTGTGATGTTAAAACATATCAATATCATGCCTATTAAACACAGTCATGTATCAAATTTCTCTGTAAGTAGAAAAAAAATTGGATAAAAATTGTATTTTCCATGTATTCCCTTTAGTCAGTTGATTTTTTTTTCTGTGGTATTGCTAGTAGGAAAATGTTTCTATGTCATATTTTTATTGCATTACGTTTGCTACATATGCACGTGATAAATTCTTTTGTTAATTTTGTGATATAAGTGCTTAACTACAGTTTAGGTGTATCTTGAATATGTAAAATCAGAAGATGCTGTATGTGCTAGAGTCACCCACAGCTTGTGCCTTGTGCTTGTTATTTTTTATTTAGAGAAATAGGCTGTTATAGTGCATTGACATATGTTTTCTTATTAACTTTTTTTTTTAATTGAAATCTGTTGTTAAAAGTTTCTGATTTTGGCAATGTATGCTTTATTGTTTCTGTAATACTGGATGTTGGCTTCACCCCTTTGCCCTGTTACAACCTTCATGATTGTTTGCAGCTCATATGGCTTGGACGATGAGAAATTTGAAAATGAGCATCTTCATTCAAACACATCAGACCCTGGACAGGTTTCTGTTTGCATAGTTCAGATTTGCTTTGTTATTTTTAATAACAATAATTTCATTAATTTAATAAATTAACTTCTATGCTGCACAACTTGTGAAAGATTGCACGTGCTGTGTATGATGTTGAGGAGGCTACAGCCTTTGCCATTGAAATCATACTCGAACACAAGGTAGACATTTCCCCTCTGGTTATGTTTCATGGGGGCGCATACTCATTTGCACTGTCTCCTTTCTCCACTCATGGTTTAAATGCTTGTTCTGCAGATGATCAAACAACACACTCGGGTTTCACTCATTAAATTTCTTCAACTTTTAGCGGTTCATCATCCTTCAAAGAGGTAAAGACCATCTTCTTTGAATGAAACTTTCCATACTCAATCCAGTAATTACTTCGTTCATCTACTCTAGATTATTTGTATTAGGTGCCGGAAGGGAAGTGCAGAAGTGCTTGTGAACTTTGATGATTTGTGCCCACCAGATATGTGGTCACCTGACAAACAAGAAGTAGTCAGTAATGGCAAGGGCATGCTAGGGAATTTCCAGATTTGTGGGAAAGAAGTTCCTCGAGGATATTGGGTAGGTGCTTTTCTCTTTTGATAATATTAAGCATTAGCCTACCATAGCCAATTTAGGACTGAAGTGTAGTGTAATCGAATTGAACTATTTAGGCATGTTTTGACATGAACTGACAGTGGTAGCATGTATATAGTTTTGGCTGATGTATTTTGATATTTTGGATAGTGTTTAAGAGCGTGTTTGGCAGTGTGGTTGCGGGTGCTTTTCAAATAACTTTTCGTGCCAAAATGCATGCCAATGATATTTTTTCATTTTTTAAAAATCATTTTTGACATCAGCACATCAAAACGATCTAAAACGTACAAACCATATTAAATTTTAGCAAAAAAAAAAAAAAAATTCAAATTTTTTGGGAACGCAGGTTGAACCGCGTTCCCAAACACTGCTTAAATGTATGTGGTTTTTGCTGATGGATTATGATGTCAAATCTACAATTATGTTTCATGGGGGTGCATACTCATCTGCATAAATGAGTTTGGAAATGGTATCATGTCAGTTAATTTCAGTGAGATAGCTGACAATTTTTGAACTAGGACTTGCTCTGTTAAATCACCATATTTTTAAAAATTATTGTCTATGTTTGTGCTTTGTTTGGGCTGTTTTTTTTTTCTCCCTCTAGCCATCGCTTCAAATAAGTGAAACTTGGTGGAACATAGTATCATTTTATTCATTGCTTTCAATATTGAGGACAGCATCATAACATTTCTGTAGCTTTTCAGTAATTTTAGTGTTTGCAAGGCACTCATTCATCTATACGATAAGAGCTAACCAAGTTCGTGAATTTTCGAAAAATCCATTCTAATGCAGCTTCCATCATTTAGTTTTTGTGTAGTCCTTGTAGTTTTAGAATTTTTTTTTGCTGAGAAACTGAAGATTTGTTTGTGAGATCAAACAATGATGTATGTCTAAATTTTGTTGAAGATATTTGTTACTGCCTTTTCTTCCTATGGTTAGCTTATACCGGTTTGTGCCATATGTTTAACCATGTCTTGTTTCTTGTTACTTCGCAAATTACTAGATTGATTTTAAAATGGCCTTGTGTGTTCTTTCTCAGATGTTTTGCCGTGGCAGCAAGAATGATACCAGGGGCTTCAGGTAACAACCTATTCTCCTTCATTCAATTATTTACAGGACCAATACTTTGTTTAGTATGTTTTAAGTTTTGATATAGCAATTTAACCGGTTATCCATACACTTGAGACAGCGAGTTCATGTGTAATAGTGCTACATTACTTGATATGGCAAGGCGCATCCAACCTAAGCCTAACCTATTCTTTTGTTAGTCTTGTATCTGTTCCTGTTGGATTATTCCTCATAGTGAGTTCTTCAGCTTGCTTGGAAAGGCTATGTATAGTTCATAAATGTGAATCATATATTGTCATGTTCTGAGGCCAATCATCTCCATTGTACTATCACTTGTTAGTTGTTATGGCTGAAATGGAGGACCGATCCGCTGCTTCAATTTTCTGAACATTTTCCAAGATCATAGGCAAAAAAATGCAGATTTGCCATCAGATGCAAGAATCATTCCCTTCTACTGATAAGCATTAGCTCGCTCTCACCTCTGAAATTAGCAAATTTAAAGTGCATGGCAGTTTAATTTTTTGGATCGGAAAAGAGCATAAATTGCCTTTACTTTTTGTGTGCGCCATTAAACATGCGTATGAGTGTGGATTCTTATGATGGCTTCTATCAACATGTTTATGAGATGGTATTTAGTATTTGTTGCTGCTTGAGGCATATCTTCTCTTACAAAAGAAGGCATATCTGTTGTCAGTAATATAAAACTTGGCATCTTAAGTAGTGTTTTCTCATACCATGGAAACCAAACCCCTGTTCTTTTGGAACAACTATAACCGTTATAAAATTCCTCTACAGTTGAATTGTTTAACGAATTATCTTCCTTGATTCATTATTTTGTTTCTTCATTTGCAGCTGTGGTTTCTGGGTTCTACTGCATTCACTCTCTGTGAGGATTGAGGATGGAGAGAGCCAGTTTGCATTCAGAGCTGTATGTGATTTTATCCACAACTTCTTTATTTGCGAGGATTGTCGTCAACATTTTTATCAAATGTGTTCAAGGTAAAAACAACTCAGAATAAGTTAGCTTTAGGCTCTCAAGCTCCTTCCAACTTATATAGGCTGTTTCAATTTGCAGTGTCACCGTCCCTTTCAACACATCCCGTGACTTTGCCCTTTGGTTGTGGAGTACCCATAATAAAGTCAACAAGAGATTAATGAAAAAAGAAGCTTCTCTAGGAACCGGTGACCCCAAGTTCCCAAAGGTTATTTGGCCTCCAAAACAGCTCTGCTCTTTATGTTACCTCTCTCATAACCGGAGAGAAAATGGAACCAGCCAAATAGATTGGGACATGAATGAAGTATACAAGTTCTTGACTGGTTATTATGGCAAAACACTTACATCTTTGTACAAGGAGAAGGGTCATCTTGGGGATGAAGTGACTGATGGGGCTATTGTAGATCTGGTGGCCTCAACAAATGCAGTTGTGGTTCCTGTGGGGGCTGCGTTGGCAATCGCACTTGCTAGCTGTGCATTTGGAGCACTTGCTTGCTGCTGGCGTTCACAGCAAAAAACCCGGAAGTATTACCACCAACTACACTCTTTAAAGAACATTTGATATTAATGGGGACGATAAGTTTTTTCAAATTTGATAAAAAGTATTAACCGGAAGTTTAAAATGTTCAGGTGAATTTTCTTATTTGTTTTCCTTCCCCAATATTTCAGGCCAAGGAGAAGCTGGAACTAAGATAGTTAAAGGGACAAAACTATACACGGTCATTAAGGTGCCCAGTCGGGTTCAATCAGGCTCTGAATAGGAATCCAGATTACAATCTCACTGACCTGCTTTGAGGTCCTACTCTGTACCATATTTTGAAAATTTCCCTCTGAGCACGCTTTTGGATTGTACAGATTAATATTATAATTTCAGTCTTACAAGCGATCATTATCTCTCTCTGTTTTTTTTTTAGTTCCTTTTATCTTACTTTAAAAAACTGCAATGATCCACGGTTTAGGATGGATTTTTTTTTTCTCCTGAGGAAAAGGATGGATCTTATTAAGAGATTGAATCTGCTGTTTTAAAAGGGTATGACCGTTCCCTATCATCCGCTGGATTTTACATTTGGCATGAGAGATTAGTTCAGTGTCAAGTTTTTGAACACAAGTACGATGTGTTAGCTCAGAGTCTGCGTTAGCTGGTGTGAAAATCTTTTCTATCAAACTTATTTTTTCCCTGTGAATTATGTGGTTGAATTGTATTTCTTTACAGTGGATTAGGCCTCTTCTATCCTTGGGACTTGGACTGTTACTAGTTTAGCTGATGGACAACTTTGTCTCAAGTCATGCGGTATTATTGCAAGGAGATTGGATATCAAATTCTAGTCGCTACGTATAGAAAGAGAGGCTTGCCCTCGTTAGGTAAGCAAAAAATAATGGAAAAGAAAAAACTGATTTTGGAGTTTAAGAGGAAGAGGAAAGCAAAAATAACAGATTAACAGAACAAACTAGTTTTTATTTCTAGCGGCAATTTAAGACGTGTAAGAATCTTTCCCATTCAATTTAAATCCTTGCATTATGCTTCGCGTGCCTGAAATAATCATATATTATCGGCATATTTATAGACATTCTTCACTGAAACTTGGGCTCCATCATCACAACTAAGGTCCCTTGTTATTATGATTATTTCAGGCACGCGAAGCATAATGCAAGGATTTAAGTTCTTTGCTTGCTCCTTTAATAAAAGCTTGGAAGAAACTACCCAAGATTGGTGATATGGGGGGTTTTTGTCCGGTTATGTGGGCTGCTCAATCCTCATCTTATAAAATCATCATGATTTTTAGTGAAGAGCATAACCAACTGCAGAAGTTCTTTCCTAAAAGACAGAATTGCAGGAAAAAATGGGTGTCCATAATTCGGACTGCTCCCATTTGGGAAGCTTTCAAGTCCCCCAAGAACAACTAATTTGGTATTCCCTGTTACAGATATGAATCCAGAGATTCCGCAATCAAACTGAACGAAAATAACAGAACCAATTTATATTTTAAGTAGAAGTGCTATGCCAGCTTCTTCTTCTTTCTCTCGTTGATATGTATATGCTAGACTACTAGAAAACCAAACGGCAAGCCTTCAAACAAGAGCAAGTATATTTTAGTTGTTGATAATTTGACTTCCAATTTCTTCATATATATGTTTGTATACACAATGGAACTTATTTGGCTGTACAGAGTATTTAAATGATGGAGCAGCAAAGAAAATGCATATCTAAGAATCTAAATCACAGTTGTTTTCCGGGGAACCATTGTTTGTTTATCTCCCTGACAACAACAAGACGTTCTTTCAGAATCCAGAACCCATTGAACTTTTCCCAGTGAGAAAGCACCTTGGAAATTTGATCTTTCTTTCTTTTTTTTACAGTTGACAATGAAACTATCTCCATCTATCTTGAAACAAAATAGTAATTTGACGATTGGCGGAGTCTAATGAACATTTATTATATGTGGCCGAGGCTGCAGGGTTGAATGCTCAGCATCTTCATCATATGAATGAATTGATGAATTTGGAGGCGCCTAATGATCAACAACATAACCAAAAAATAGGAGAACCAAACTTGATGAGCATTGAGTCTATAGTCAGCTCAACATCTTATCTTAAATGTAGAAAAGAAGCAAGGGTTTGTATACTGTGGCCAGAACTCACCTGATGGAGGCGGCGACGCTGGAGAGCAGTTAGTGCTTTTAACATGACATAGATTGGAAGAATAATCCCAGCAATTCGTAGAAATAACAACTGTCAAACAGAGCAAGAAAGTGTAAGCCTATGCTTTGCACACATGATTTTCATCAACGTTTTTTCCAAATAAAATAGTAATCCAACTTGTTTTACCATAAACACTGGGAATGAGAAATTGTTGGTTCCATTAAGAATGAGAGGAAGAGTGTGCCTTAGAATTAAAAGAACCATGAACTGCAAAAGAACAAGACGAGTAATCAGATTGTAGAACAACACCATGACGCAACAAGATTTCTCTTAAAAAAAAATTTAAGAACATTGTCTGATAAAATAGAAACATTAACTTCTGAGAAATGAATGTCCATAACATGTTGTTGTGTCTCTTTCATATGTCAAAGTTCGCCAGGAAAATATCCTCTATAATTTGATCAAAGAAAGTAGAGAGACTTACAATCACAGCAATCAAGCGACAGTAGATTGTGTTTCTTGTAGTTGAAGCTGAATACTCATAATAGTCAGTATTCAGGAAGTTATGTTCAGATGAGACCACTGCTATGAAGCGAGGACCATTTAACTCCCTTCTAGACGTCTCCCAATTTCCCCTGATAAAAATGTTGGAACACATTGTTGAGGTTCTAGTGAAATGGAAAAACAATTAGACAAATGTCATGCGAAAACCAAGAAGCACTCCAGATTACCTAAAGTTCATTGGAAACCCAATTTGGAACAGGGGTGGTGGTGCTGTATAACCAGGCTTGAACTCCTGAAACCAATCCAATTTATTATCATTAAAATTATGGTTCAATTTGTTGATGGCAAAGACTAGAGCCTCTTGTAAACTATGAAGATTCCCTACGACCAAAGAATAGTAACTAGATTGAAGCTATATGAAAGAACGGAACACACCTGGAGGCATATCTCACATATAGTGTTCCCCTTCTCATTACACCACCTCTGTATACACCTGCGATGAGCATACTGCGATATGAAGAACCAGTCAGACATGGCAAGCTACAAGTGATCACTACTGAAGGCCAAGTCAAATGACTTTAAAAGAGACATGTTAAACTGGAACAGTTGGCAAAAATCATATATAGACTGATGCATACTCTACCTATATGACATTCTGATATTGCAAGCTGGTTTAATGACAAGACAAACATCAACTCAACTTTTTATATTTAGTATACTGATCTTTGTTTACTGGAAACAGGAAAATACCTTCAAGTTTTCTTGACTGCTAAACATTAAAAGGGGAAAAAAAAGCAATGTGACAACATAAGGGAGGAATACGATCAAATTACTAAATCAACACCTTCTAGAATACGCCAACAAACAAATCCCTGGGGGTAGATTATTTAGGTATACTTTTCAACTATAAACAAGAAAACTCAGGTCACCTGGCCCAAGTTAGGCACGTCTCAGTATGTTTTTCAACACCAAACATGCAAATTCAGATCAACCAACCCAACTTAAGAATTTTCATCAACATTGATGCTTGACTGCCTCAGCTATAAGCTATCTACCAAACTTTCCATTTTCCTCCAGGAAAATAAGGAGGGTGTCAATGTTGATGGGATGGCATGTCTATAATGATCATGATATTGACTGTTTTTGTGGCTTAATGTTGCATCAAATAAGATGTGACCTGCTGTAAATGCCAGTTAAGCACGAGCAATGATAAGGGCTTTTCAGACACATCTCACCATTACCAGAAGCCTATATGAATCAAATTATCAGTAAACCAAATAACCAAACAGTCCACTTACACGAGGAAAGAAAATATTTGGTTTGGTCTTTTGGGATGAAAGAAGGTAAACCTTCTGGCGGATAATTATCTCCCCAAAAGGCGAAACAATTATCCAGAAAGGCCTAAGCATCAAGTTTCAAACTTAATGACTTCCACTCCGAACTAGTTGGAAACTACCTTCAATTCCAAAGTTGATAAAAAAAAAAGTAACAAAAATATATTTAGCAGTTAACTAACACTCGTTCTCATGTACATCAAAAGAACATATAATTCTCCAAAATCACTAATATGAATGATTTTTTTTGAATTGATAAAAAAATAAAAGCTTAACCAACCTTCAAACTACCACAACAAGAACATGGTGTCTCCATATTAGAATCTTCATCCTCATCCTGGCATATCCTGCACTCCACCAATTTCCTCGGAGTTGATATATCCCCAAAATCCAGTTTCTGGAAAGATTTATCAATTTTTGTGTCAGACGCTGTGGCTTGCATCGACAGGTTTCTGCTCTCAATTGCAGCTTCTAAGGTGGATTCAGTTATCAAACGATTCACCAGCAATACAAAGTGATCCCCCATCCTCCAATTCTCAAAGACAGCCAACAATTGATGAAATCTCAATCAATGTTCAGGAACTCCAAGCCCAAAACCAAGCTGTTGTTCTCCACTATAGTCCCCTTGAAATAAAAAATCACTGTAGTTGGAATAAAACAAGGAAAATTTGAAGGTAAGTACTATAACAAAACAACCAAAAAAACGTTACAGAAAAAGAGGATGCAAACATGAAGAAGGAGGGAAAGGGGGCCGAGAGCGAGAGACGAGAGACAACTTCGTGGAGTAAGGCTTTAACAAAACTGGCAAACAAATAGGATCACGCAAAGAGACCAATAATCACAAGAAATGGCAAAGACCCAGTTGAGGAAAACACAACTATAAGCATTAAAAACGCACAAAAAAAAAGAGAGAGAACCCAGAAAGGAAAAGCGCAAAGACAAAAGAGCAAAAGAAAGAACCCTCTCAGATGCAACAAAAAGGACAGGACTTTACCAATTCAAGGACTAAAAGGAATAAGCATCAGCAGAAGAAAAGGTGATGGAACGAAAAAGATGACAGAAAAAGTAAGTGTTTAAGAAAGGAGAAACTTGCGTACAAGAAGGGGATCGTGATTTCTTGAAGCTAAGAATAGGTCTTACAATGAAGCAAGAGATTGAGTGAAGGGAGTAGAAAATTTAAAGAGAGAATCCATTCAATCTTACTGTACATTAAAAAAGCTCCTTCCTTTCAGCAGACAAGGAAGACCACCTCCCTCTTTTCTCGCAGTCCCAGGCGGGTGAGTTTGTTTGTTTATAGTTTAACATGTTCATGACTCTGGTATTTATATACTACACCATCAAAGGTCCATTAAGTTCAGTGAATTACAATACATGCAGATGTAACTAGTTAAGTACTTTCTGACTAGTTAAAAGAGATTCCTCTTTTTTTCTTTTTCTTTTTTTCCTTCAGTAATCGATAAAGCTATCCAGACTTCGATTATTTTTAATGAGTATGCCTACATTTTAGATTTTGAAATGTACAGAACTATTTTGTGGATGTTTTCGTAAGTTATTTCACATTAAAATATGAGTATTTGGGATGTAAATTTTCAATATTCATTTTCTGAAATTGTCATGAACTTTCCTGTTTTATTTCTAGCTATCTTTATTTATAATATCTTAATGATCTAAAATTAACTTAATTTGATGGAAAGAGTCCCTGTTTTATGTTGGGAAGTGAAGGGTTTGAGTCAAAAAGGACAAGATAAAATCCCATTCCATCTCTAGATTTTATATATAACGTAAGTGTAAAATAGGTAATATTATTATCTGATAAATGATTAGCCTTTACATTTACTAATTTTTTTACCAATAAAAATATCCTGATATTTCTCAAAATTATAAAATTTAGCTTCAATCTAGAGCATAGATCATGGTTGGATAGATTGATCGAGTTAATTCAAAATAATGTTATTTTAAATTTTTTTAAAAGTAAAACAACATTGCTTTAAATAAAATTTTAAAAAATCAAATTAGATCATTGACTAAGTTAAACATATTATATTAATCAACTTCAATTTAATTTAATTTAAAATCTAACCTAAATCTAAAGTTTAATAGAAAGATCACAAATTTAAATTGTAACGTCCGTTAAATTACACTAATATTTTTTGAAGGCCTTTGTTTTTATATTTTAATAAACGCAAGGAAATTAAAAAGTTGTTTTAAAACATGTTTGGAATGATGTTTTTTAAACATTTAAAAATATTTTTATTTAATTTTTAAATTATTTTAATATATTAATATCAAAAAATAATTTTTAAAAAATAAAAAAATAATTTTAATATATTTTTAATAAAAATATTTTAAAAAATAATCACTATAATATCCATAGAACATTTTTATTCTTAGTCATGGTCGAATAAGAAGAAAAAGAAAAGTATTATAGCGTTAAGACCACGTTGATGATTCTCTATTATATCTACCTTTGACTTTTTAAACCGTTTTTGCCGTTAACATAACAGCACGGCCCCACGAGATATTCAAATTCTCCTCCTCTTACCTCTTCCTCTCTTATGGGGTTATTTTGCTTTGCTTATTTATTTATTTATTTTCTCGAGCCCGGTTTTTTTTTTTTTTTTAATTTGCAGGTTTTTAACTTTAGATGGTATTTAATTATAAAAAATAGAATGCCATGCAATCTTCCTGTGTTATTTTTGGCAGTGCCATTGAAAGGCATATTCATAAATTCAAGGTATGCTGCCCCATGTCCAAAACGATGAAATTAATGCCGTATGAAACGAAACAAGACATATAATACCTAATTCTTTGAATTTCTTTCAACCCAATATTCATTAATTACAAGCTATTCAATTTGGGTTTCTTAGGCCTAGTTATCCATATTAGACCATTGACTTGCTGCTGCCTTTTGACCCTCCAGCAGCTTCCCCTGTTGTGCGTTTAGATTGTATTCGATAATTTCTCGCCATATGTCGTGGATGTATCAGATTAATTTTTTTTTATTGAAGGTAAAAAAAATTATTCAAGGATTATTAAAATGTTTTTTTAGTAAAAAAAAATATATAAAAATTAATTTGATATAATATGATTAACTTTTCAAGTTTAAAAATAATTTGAATGACTAGTAAAAATATAATTTGATTAAAAAATTAAAACGACATCTTTTTTAAATATTGAGATGACAAAAAAACCCGAGCTAAGCTAGTTCATTAGCCAAACTCGTAACCCGAATTATAAGACTATGATAAATCCATGAAAATCATATAAAAAAATGTAAAATTAAATTCTCAATCAATCAAATATTGAAAGATAAATTAAAAAAAAAATCTATTAAAAAAATAAAAAATTAATTCGAGTCAATTCTGGTTAATTTGTCAAAATCAGGTATTAAAATTGAGATAAATTTATAAAAAATAAATTCAATAATTCAATAATTATAAATTCTAAAAAATGGAATTAAAAAAAAAAAAAAAGGAAAGTTGATGACCAAATTCTAAAAGGACAAATAAAATACCAAGATATGTTAACATGAGACACGGAGCTTGGGAGCCCGCAATTCATGACCAAATGTATCTCTATTGGTTGGGTTGACAAATGACATTACAACTTAGTTGGCAACCGTTCCATTGAAAAACAAAAAAAAAAAGAAAAAAAGAGAGAGCAAAGAATCATCCAATACTCAAGCATGAGGTCAAGTCGTGGGGGGGGGGGGGGGGGGGGGGGGGGGGGGGGGGGGGGGGGGGTGGGGTGGGGGGGGGGGGGGGGGGGGGGGGGGGGGGTGGGGGGTTGTTGGTTGG
>Ga0307515_10011483_pt1 | contig 16810 bp, 17 predicted proteins | sample 17_EM_MG_FD_194513 | JGI IMG/M metagenome (GOLD analysis project Ga0307515, IMG submission 194513) | Populus trichocarpa ectomycorrhiza microbial communities from riparian zone in the Pacific Northwest, United States - 17_EM | ecosystem: Host-associated > Plants > Roots > Unclassified | place... | reverse complement strand
ATTCCCGGGACGTTTACGTCCAGGGTCTTAGCGACTTTTATTGTCGAAACCAAGATTTTACGGTAAGAACGTGACAGTAACACTGTGACAATCACGTGCCTGCCCTTTATTGTTGAGGGTTCCTTGCAGCGTAGGCGGTTCCCATTCTCGACAAACCTCGCTACCCCGCTCAATCTCCCCTCAGTCCTGGTCAGATACTGCCATACCGACCCCTCTTCATCAATCTCAGAGCCGGTGTCTATCAAGTATTCCCTTGATCAACCTTTCACTTGTCCAATTTCACACTGCAACGTCCCTCCGGCACACTCTTTGGTGGCAGCTGATCTGGTTCAAATTATCCCAACCCGGAGTGCGTGATGTGCTCTTTCGTACCCGTGCCATGTTTTGTATCGATTCGCGTTGTGAACCGATGAAGAGCAACGGGATGCTGTTCTTCATCATCCGAATGGAATGTGCATTTTCTGAACAGACCCTCAGTACTCTCGGTCGTTAAGATCCTTTACTCGCCACCCTACAACAATGATGTGCCCACATATGACGTTTACGCTACGTTGCTCCGTCCGCACTCGAGCAACTCAAAGGACGAGCACATCCCCGTAAACTTAACCAACGGGTCCAACCCCGTCCAGTGGCCGTGATCTGTCTCCCGGATGTACACCGGCACTCGGTGCAGCCCCGCCATGATCTCGAGTACATATAATCGAACGTGATCATTTTTGCATGCACATATTGTCACTCGACCTTGGTTACCGCCGCACAGCGACCTGTCCGTCCCGGGCTCCGCCGCCTGTCGGCCCTACGCCTTATCCTTTCACTACTGACAGGCGTTTTGCAGTACATCATCCAATTTTGCTCCGAGCGCAACGGGAACTACACAGTCACGCACAGCTCCTTGCCGGGCTCGTCTATCTTCGTGAAAAGGGGAAACTCGAACCTGGTGGTAGAGGCCCGCACCCAGGCGTATTTCTACGGTCAAGCTCAACAATCGCACAACGCGCCCCGAGTGGCTCGGGTGTACGAGGTCTTCGATGATGGGCGCGGCGGCACGTATCTCGTGATGGAGTTCATTTCTGCGCCGTCGTTCGAGGCCTTGATCGATGCTGCTCATTCCAGCCCGGAGCGCGAGAACCTAAGAGCTATGGCTATCACAAAGATCGCCGATGCCGTTGAGTGGCTAATGAAGTGCCCAGTTCCCGAGGGGGACTCGATCGGCCCCGTGGGGGGCGGAAACATCCAACATATCTTCTTCAACATGGAGGAGACCCCCGTCGCGTTCGCCACCTCTGGAGCATTGGAAGCTTATGTCAATATGGTGTGTTCTCACACCCTCCGCCCCGGCGTATTTCATGCTGATCTCGCTATAGGCATTATCACGTCTACCCGGAAAAATCAAGCCCCGCGTCCAACTCACAAACGAAGCTCGCCTCTATTCCCCCTCGGACGTCGCTTTCAAGAACTTCCTCTGGGACGGCAAAGTGATCTCGTTCGTCAATTGGCAACACGTGAACCTCCTCCCGCAATCTTTCGCCAGCTTCTACTTCCATAGTACCACCGACAAGGTTGTGAGGGAGGTCGCTAATCGAATCAGCTTACAGCGTTCCACGAACCTTGGCTTAATCGAAGCAGCTGCCGGTATCGTCGTCCAGGGGGGGATTCCGGACTACGGTGAACCTCTGGGTCTGCACATAGTTACGACGCGACGCTAACGTGTTACCATAGGTCTTGATGAGTATGGCATGAGCCGCAAAAGCACATAACGTCCTTGTGGCACGACTCTACTAGGCCAATCCCACTGGTGTCTAGAACTAAACAGATTGAGAACGATCCGCGTGGCCTCTTGCTGTCCTGTGTACTTCTGTTTTTTTCTTGCTTTAAGCGTATGCTTTTACTTTTCTCTTGCTGTCAAAAACAGTACCACCTAGGTTGCGCCACGCGATTGAATCAGACAAATCTCCTTCACCAACTATAAGTGTTTCGAGTACTGTAGCTACTAAGATTAAGTTGTCAAGACTAGGTCTTTAGGTCCAAGTATTGTGCAGGCATAAAGCTTATCTACAGCAGACGAGACGCGTTCTGGCTTGCGGTAAACCACGATCACTCGATATCCTCTCAAGTAACGTTGGCATTGACTGTAAGCCGTCACTTTACCTGCCTCATGCCTCCGATACACGGTTAAACGCACCTTCTAGGTCCGATGCACGCCTGTCTCAACGTACATATTGCATACCGTGCCAACTCGTCGGCTGTACCGCCAGTAAAATGAATCACCGACTGACTCCCAGCGATGTGGTTGAACCGTTTGCAGGAAGGGGGGTAAAGTGCTTCTGTTTCAATCCGGCGTGAAGGGAAGGATTCAACGTGGGTTAGGGTCCGTCATCCTAGCCGAGGGACACCTGAAATCTGAGCCTTGGAAGACAGTAGCGTCGGAGGTCTAGTGAGTAATTCTAGCGGCTATTCATGGAGTATCTCAAGTTCACCCACCAATAGAGCATAACACCGATTGCCAACTTGGAACAAGGTCCCTTTGGTTGGGTAGACGACAGCATGTGGCAGGCGTGCTGTTAGTATGCGAACCCATCCCATGCCCCAGAACTTGATACAACCGCTGCGTCACGCAGACCTGACGGATATCCCAGTCCGGAGAAGACGCGCCAGATGGCAAAGAAATCCGCACAATGATCATTGGCCCTTGGTGGCCGGAGGAACCCCATATGGCCGACTGAGTTGTTCTGAACCAGCGACATTGAGGCCAATTATATATATACATACGCGTTCTCCCGGTGCCTTGGTAATGCCACCGTACTTGAATAAACAGTCTCCGGGGAACGAAGCGAGAGCGGTGTTTTCTACGAACTCCGTTGCACCAAGCGTCTGCCGGGAGGTTCGTGAAAGGCAACATAGAGGGTGCGAGAGAAGAAGATACCTTAATTGCGCCTCCACACCGGAAACGGTGAGGTGCGTCCGCATCCTTGTTCGTCGGGCTACGGAATCCCCCCGGATTCGTCTTGGTTCTGCAACAACCGCCGCAGGGTCTGTCACTTCTCACTCACTCAGGTACTCGGGAGAGCCTGGAGCGAGACAACGTATCGCTATCGTGAAGTATGTTGATCCACCTGCGCCCGTGAGATGAATACCAGCCCCTAACGGAATATCCGGGGATGCGAACCTTGTGCTTCACGCCCCGGTGCGGAACCGTAACCACCCTCGTAGGTCTAGTACAACGTAAGCGATGTCGAAAAATATGGTAGGGGAGTGCTTACCCGACACCTCCGAATTCCAGAGCCTTTTCCATGCCCACCCCAGATCAATCGTTGAGCAGCATGCATAAAACGAACGGACAATATGTCAGGCGTAGATCTGTGTCACCCCCGGTGAAGCTTTCCCCTCAGTCAGCCTAGGAGACCTCAACGGGAGCGGGTACAAACCTTCCACCCTCACGCTGGCTCGACCTCAGAAACGTCACGACTCACGAGATCTCGTCGGTCCAAATGCGTGAAATCGTCCCGCGAAATGGCAAGGGTAATCGGAGTCATACGTAGCAATCATGTGCGGCGTGTCGAATTCGGATTCGTACGCGCTCTGAGTGAGAAATCGATGTGAGCCATGAAGAAATATGTGCGAAACCAAGATTCGGACTCGTACCAACCGTTGGGGATCATTAATATCATTCCCGCGTCGTAACCGGTCACGTACCACTAGCTATAGGTTTGAAACATGTCCCGAAAGTTCCGCCTAGGTGACTGTGAGGATGCAGAGAGAAGGCTGGGGAGAGGATCGGCGCACCAGGGTGTAAACCCGAATGTCGTTCCTCCAACTCAAGCTCACGTTCGTTCTCCTCTGTCACCGTGCCCAATTCGTTGAGTAGTTCGAGCGATCCCAGACAACAGAAGATGAAAGGGAGTCAAACGGAACCCCGTGCCAACTCCAATCAGACCGCCAGGCTTTCCATTCTAGGTCGGTTCCCCAGTCCACCGTCTCCCACCGTGCAGGTGTTTTGGTTTACAGATGCTGTCATGCCTCAGAAGTTCCGTATGCCAATACAAAGACCGCCGGATACTCGTCCGGTTGCCCTGGCTCAGGAGGAGCGTGGGTTTGATCGGGCGTCATTTCCTTCGCGCTCCTGGGTGACACGCAAGCATGACAATCTCATATCGCTCGTTGCTTGACATATTTGGGGTGACGGATTCGCTTCTTCGCCTCCCGAACCTTTTTCCTCCTTTCTCCTCGACTGCTCCCGCTCCCCCATCCATCCCCTTGGCAGGACACTACGATGAGTGGCGAGGAGAATGCGAAACCGGTCAACGTCGACCCTCGATGGTGTGTTACAGAGATGCGGAATTAATTGCAGTGACCAACAATCTGACTCCAGCACATAGCATCCAAGAGGCCCTGCGGATGTACCTCCAACCAATCAAGAACGACGACCCACAGCTTGATTTCTACACCATGTACAAATGAGAGACGATGGAGTACGACACCGAATATATGCAGAAGTACAACGAAGATCTCAACACCACCTTGATTTTCGTGCGTTTCTGTGTCCCTTTTATCACTGTATTGCGTTGACCGCGTTCTCAGGCTGGTCTATTCTCGGCGGTTAGCTCCGCCTTCGTCATCGACGTCCAGTCCAAGCTCCAGCCAGACCCCGCCGAACGGTCAGAAGCCTACCTCCGCGCGATTCTCCTCAGCCTCAACCGATCCATCGTTCCAGATGAAGACCCCGCCACTCCCCCAGCGTGGAACGGTCCCCCCACAGAGATCATTACAACGTCAGACCTCCTGTGTGCAAGCCTTCTGATGTCGCTGCTTGCCGCATTCGTCGCGATGCTGGGAAAACAGTGGCTGAACCGGTATCTTCGACACACCGGTGGATCGATGATCGAACGCTGTGGCGACCGCCAGCGCAAATTCGACGGTCTGGAGAAATGGCCATTCCGGTTATTCGTCGAGAGTCTTCCCATCATGCTCCAGATCGCCCTTCTTCTCCTCACCTGCGGGTTGTCACGGCACATGTGGTCCATCAACACCTCCGTCGCAAGCGTCGTCATCTCTTTCACCGTTCTCGGAATCCTGTTTTACATCGGGATTGTGGTTGCTGGAACATCCTCGTACGAGTGTCCGTTCCAGACACCGGCATCGATAGGTCTCCGACATCTCAGAGACAGTGGGGTTGTCCGGAAATTGTCGTCTCCATCCAACGTCATCTCGCTCGTCTTCGCCACTCAGAGGAAGACCCGGAGATTGGTGGCGAGGCTGTCTCTGCCCAATTTTGTCTCACTCATGTACGCCGCTCGGAGGAAGACCCGGAGATTGGTGGCGAGGCTATCTCTGCCCAATGTCGTCTCGCTCATGTACGCCACTTGGATGGACATACGGCAGGGGGTAGTTTCGGCATCCCACTTCGCTTACGACACCATACGACACCCATCGTCCTGGGGGGTTTCACCGTCCCTCATTGTGTCTTGCATCCACAGTATGTCTACGAAGGTCGGACACAAAACCATCATTCTTCTTCTTCACATCGACCGAACTTTCGGGAATGCGAAGCAGAGACTGGCCCAAGATATTCGAAGATTCGGGCGTGCAATACTGCTCCCGCTCACCACTAAGGACTTGAACCATCAGCCACGTGCGCATCGGGACAATCTAGGACTGCGAGTGCATGTACGGAACCTGGAAGCCCTTCGGAAGCGGAACACGGATCATGTGCGTTGTGCGTGCTGGGTCCTCCGGAACATCACTGATCCTGAACCATCGACTCTGATATACGTCTTGCGGGGACCATCCGATGGTTCGATAGCAACTCCCACCATGACCCGCCGTACGATTTGATCGTTTCGACCTTCGAGGCTTGTTTCGACTCGACCAAGCAGCTGTATCCTGGGATGAGGGACCGGGCATACTTCTCGGCACGGGCTATCCTCCAAGTCAACATGAGGGCAAGGGCTCAATCCCATGAGTGTGCTTCCAAGTATCCCATTCCGGCCATTTCCTCGAGATCATTCAAACACACCGACCTTGACCTTCACGTTATTCGGATGCTCAAACATAACTCTGGCGCCCACGGACCGATCCTTGACTTCCCGAGCGGGGACACAAATACTCATGCTCACTCGTTGTGGATGTCAAATCTGTTTGTGGATTTGACCCGCGCCGGCACAAACCCGACCCTGAAATCCTACAAGTCCTACCTCAGTGCAGCTGTCACCGATCACCGGCCAATGATCGCCAACATCCTTCTCATCTGGGATATGTTCCTGGGTGGGTATGTTGAGGAGGGAACCTCCTGGACTGTTGACAAATCGTACGCAGTGGTCTTATTGTCCTTTTCTCCGGTCTGCTTAACGTTATGTACACCAGTGATTCATTGGAGACCATCCTCTCTCACTTGTCACTAAGAGTGATGAAGGGTATCGCTGACAGAAGCTGTCTCCACCATCTCATTTATTTCCTGGAGTTTTTGGCAGCATGGGAGAAACGGCCTGTGTATTTGACTCCGATGGCTTATCAGTGGTGTTCCACTATCTCCGAGGCGGTGGGGAGACACGATCCGAGCGAAACAACCACCTACCCATCATACGCACAAGAATATATTCTACTATACCACTCACGGCTCCGACCACAGGACCCGGTCGATTTCTGGTTTGGGGATGCTGAGGAGGAATTCTCCAAAGTTGGACTTAGCCATGATCCAGTCCGTTTGGATTCCACCTCCTATCACTCCCGTGGACGCCCACAACACTTGACTCCCTCTATGTATGCGCATCTCCTCTCCATAACCCTCGAGGTTGGATTCCGCCGTGACACGCCCAGCCATGACCAGTCAGTCCTACGTTTGGATCACACCTCTCATCACAAGTGGGTTTTCGATACCGCATTCTCAAGTGATGATGATGAAGTTATTGCGGATGCCCTGTCCATATGGACCACCGGCGTTGGCAGCACACCGCCTTGTTCATGTGTATGCTATCTTGCCAAGCGTTTGGAGAGGGACACACCCTTCTCCCCAAGGTTATGGCAGACAAGTATCCGGACCATCGAGCACATCTGGCGTAATGAGCTCGAAGTGTCTGGGTTGGATACTATCCGCTGGTTGAACCGCCTCGACGTTGATGTGGATAATATGGTGGAAAAACGAACTTGGGAAAAGCTGTTGGTAGGGGTGATGCGTTCTCCAACGGGACCCGAGAGTTTGTCCTCTCATTACTGGCACTTGCTGGACAAACTGGTGACTTCAAGCCATTTCTTGGATCTTGAATCTCGTGATGTGGAAGTAATGAGATCACTCGAGGAAGCTGAGGACTGGGAGAAGTTGGGGGCGTGGATGGTTGCCATGTGGTCCGGCCTGCCGATATCCAAGTCAATGGAAGCCATTGAAGAAGTGACCCTCAAGTTACTCTCGTGACGACCGTCAGCTTTCCCGAGGAATGAAGACCTGTGCAAGACACTCACCTGCTCAGACTTGAACTGTCAGGCGCACAAGAACAAACTCCAACATTTATGCAATCAGATGCGGGCGGGGCAGTTGCCTTCGGAGTCCCTCTCGCCACTGTCAGTTTCTGTTCGTCCCTGTACCTTTCGTTCTGACGCCACCACTTTTCTGCCTCAGGCAATCAGTTCTCGCCCTGGAACTTCTTCTCCGTCCTTTTGTGGGAGACCATGGTTTCTGAGAGTGTCTATTGTATGTACTATACAGAGTCTGAGCGTGCTTTATGGAATGCACGGAGAGATCTGTGATCTCGAAAACCCCAATAACCAGTATCCCGTCGCTAAATGGCGTGAGGGTGTCCTCTCTGCCACCGCCTAACGTCATCTTACCTCCTGTAGTATATATCTTTGGATTGCGGAGCACAATTTGGATTCAACCGAGACAACGGGGGGAACTGATCTGGTTCGACAGCCATGCTATTCATGCAAGACTTCAGCTTCAAGACGGACCTCCGTTTTCAATCGTCTGCCGTCATGGTTCTGCAGGAGGCCGCCGAGGCTTAACTCGTTTCGCTTTTCGACGACACGAACCCAGCTGCAATCCACGCCAAGCTCGTGACGAGGATCTCGCTCTTGCCCGACGGTTGCGTGGCGAGCGTTTGTAGATTATTTCCTGTGCCTCATTTTCCCGTCTCTGTATCATATGTAGCGTAGCTCACTCTATTTGGTTTTGCATCGAATGATAGTGTTTTTCCGTTGTATTAAAGTGTGTCCCAAGTCATGACAGGGGTTTCGGTGTTTCTAGGATTAAAATTGGTGCTGTTACGCCTGGCTATCCTCCGGCACGTGTCCTCCGTCAATTACTAGGGTGGTCATTATGGATAAGTGAATATGTGATTGGTCCGTCTTGCCTGTGCGATGTACGAACTACCTGGAAAGCTCGGTAGTCTCTGGCACCGTCTTCCACTTCCGATTGGTGTGCTCGACATTGAGTATGCGAGGGAAATTTCGGAGTAGCGTCAACGCGACTGTCAACACAGATTCCACTGGGATTGGGGTTTCTCCGACCACAAGATCCGTCAGAGCGCATTCCTTCCGCCGAACAATGGGTTCATCGTCAAGAGTAGCCGGTGTCGCTGCACTACTCGCCGCGTCGACCAAGCTGCTTGCTTGGAAATGGATACAAAGTTTGAAGAGGTTGTGGCAGCGAGAAGCGAGTCCAATCAGTCCACCGACCGTGGCCCCAGTGGCCGTTCCGCATGGCGTCCACCAGGTCGAAGGATCTCCAATTTTGGCATTGCCCGTGCTAGGCTGATGATGATATCGTCCTCCACTCCACCTCGAAGAGCAACCTCCACCACAGGAGAACTCTATCTCGAGCTCTTTTAATTGCTTGAACGGAATGAGAGAGCGATAATTTGGATCCCAGGAGCATGAGGTGTAGCACCTGAACTTTGATAGCGTGTTCTGGACCAACGGGGCAAGTGCAACGGATTCGAATTCTCCGAGAAAGTCTTCATAGAGATCGGAGTCTGTGTGGAAGGTGACAGACTCCAACTTGTCAAACCTAACCCCACGGAATCCTTGCAGCCAGTTAATGTAAGGTCCTCAAATTCGACTTCGATCGTGATGAGATTCGGGAGTGTCACCACAGACAACGATGTGGCTCCCTCGATAACCACCCACAGCTCGGTTAGTCGGGGGAGTTGGTACAAGACCTCTCGCGCCTCTTCTGTCAACGGGGTGTCCATGTGGAAAACTTCGAGGGAATCTCGGTTGCAGGCGTGCAGCATCTCTGAGACAACATCAATGATAACCGAATCTCTTGGTAGGCCGTCGAGAGTAATGAATGCTTGGTCAGGATATAGTATTGGAAACTCGCTGATCAAGGATGCAACCGCCACCACGGAGTCTTCAGTGAAATCAATGGCGATCTCAGTTGTTTGAGGAGAGGGAAACAACGGGATGAAGGGAATGAGCGTCTCCGTGGCTTCCTCGAACTGGAAGGTTTTCAACCTTGGAAAGAAGGGTTCAGAACCCACAGGATCCTCGGAGGTATCCACCTTGGGTGTCTTCATTCTTCGAGCATATCTTCGGAAAGCAGTCCATTCTGCCCTTGTCAGGATTCTCTTGAAAGTCTTTCCAATCAAACGGTTGAGTGCAGAGAAAATGTCCACCACTGAATGACTCACGAAACTTCCACCCCCTTCCTCTCAGACGTCTTGCGGCAAACAGTCGAGCAGTGGGTCAGTTGATTCTGTGTCTTCCATAATGCATCCAAAAGAGGGTCTTCGAAGATTTCGCGGCGGCATGCCAAAGCGGCGACAGTCGCCTTTGCTCCCAACGCAACGAGTTTGCATACCAAAAGCCTCAGGATCTCATCCACGCTGAAGCAACGGTGTACCTTTGGTCCAGAAGAAGCGTTTAGCGAGTTGACTAGGGGTGCGAGGAAAACTGACAACCCGCGGCCAATACCAACGTCACCAGGGAGTTGGACCTGAGGACGAAGGTCAAAAGAAGAAGCGCCCGCGTAACACTGTCCCCCTCTCTGCGTCGCCCATGGGCTGCAACCACCCGCCGACCGCACTAGGTGTAGCATTTAGTCCCACCCCATCGCATAACTTTCGAAGCATTCTGTATCATACACTGAAGCAATACGAACAAGATACAAGTTCTGTTGGACAAGAGAGACGTGAAGTAATTGGTGCAAATTCAGGGCACTGCCCCTTCAGATCGTTTCTCGATTAACTATCGCTCTCGAGTGTGGTTCCTGGTGAGGTGCCATCGAGGTTAATTTGAGGTGTAATGAGGGGGGAGGGGGGCTACTTGCCTGAAAAATCGATTATTTCTCTGGAAAGGGAGATCACGTCCGTGACCTTCTGCCAGTTACGATCACTGAAGTATCCGGTGCTTTTTATGCGCGGGAAAATGCGGGCCAGGGTCAGGGCAACCATCAATATTGACTCCTCTGGCACGAGTATTAGCCCAACTATGAGAAGCCACAAAGCACAATCCCTCCGCGGAGCGGTGAATCCAGCGTTAGAAGTTATCCTGGAAGTCGCTGGTGGGGCAATGAGGCTAGCAACTTGGAAGTGTATGCGAAGGACAGAGAGGTTTGGGCAGTGGTGGGCGAGGACAACGAGACCCTCGACTGTGACACCGATGGGAATACGGCGGCACGGTTCATTGCCAAGTTGAAGAATTTCCAGCTTTGGCATCGCTCGCGCCAGGTTGATAATGATATCGTCGTCCACCGTTGAGGAGCAATCATCACCGCAGGAGAATCGGATTTCGAGGCATATCATTTGCGTGAATGGAAGGAGAGAGGTATAACTTGGGTTCCATGACCACGATGTGTAGAGAACGAACTTTGAGAGTGCGTTCTGGGCGGATGCGGCGAATGCAACGCTTTCGAATGTCCCGAGGAAGTCGCCGGTTTGTTCGGATCGAGGGTGGAAGGTGACGGACCCCAACCCCTCAAGCGTTGCTCCGTGGAACATCCGGAACAAGTCACAGTCACGGTCATGTATGATTTCCAGGTTGGTAAGGTTTGGAAGCGTCGCCAAGGGCAATGAAGTGTTCTCGCTAATTTCTACCGATAGTTCTCGTAAGTTGGGTAGCTTGCAAATCGCTTCCCGGGCCTCCTCCGTCAACGGGGAATCCACTTGGAGGCATCGGAGAGTATTTCGATTGGTGGCGAGAAGCATTCCAGAAACACCATCAGCGATCGCCGGATCGCTTGGAAGGGATTGGAGGATAATCTTCTCCAAGTTGGGACATAGTGTCGGGATGGTCGTTAACATCGAAGCGACCACTGCCGGTGTGGGGAAGTCGGATCCACTGAATTCGATATCGATGACGGTGGTTCTGGGGGAAAGGATGAAGGGAATGAATGGAATGGACTCCCCAACGGTGGACCACAAACTGAGAGTTCTCAGGTTCGGGAGCAAGGGTTCGTTGGCGGTGCCAATTTGTAGAACTGAGAAAACTTCCGAAGATAGGGCTCCTGGGTCGTCACCTCCTTCGAGATTTCGCATCCTTCGAGCGTACTTCCGGAACCGAGCCCATTCCAGTGTTGTTGGGAGCCTTTTGAGAGACTTCTGAACAAGATAGATGAGGGAAGAGAAAACGTGTATTGTGGGGGCACTCACAGCACGCTGGCGCTTTTCCCAGACACCTCTAGGCAAGCAATTCAACAATCGTGTCAGTCGATCCTGTGACCCCCATAATACGTCCAGCACCGGGTCTTCGAAGCCTTTACAGCAGCATGCCAGAGCGACCGCGGCGGCCCATTGTTTAGACACGATGAGTTCGCAGGTGATAAGTCTCAAAATTTCATCCACGTTGAGACAGGCGTGCATTGGGACCTGGTTTGTGCGTTTAACCCGTGCATTAATGGCATGTGGATAAAACGACAGCTCACAGTCAATACCAATGTTGAGAGGATGTCGAGTGGTCGCAGTCGCCAGCTTTGTTCACCGCGAGCCAGAACGTATAGCACGGAAGGGTTTCGAAGTCGTCCAGTCAACCAACGGAGCGCCTGCCGATCGCCACCCTCAGACTCCCCATCCTCGGACTCGATGATCCAACCCCAAACTACCCCCCGACGCACTCGCCGAGTTCCGGCAGCGATGCGATAAACTCTGGGTCAACGGTCAGTCCTCGAACCACGGTCGAAAGGTCAAGGGAAAATTCACTGGGTTCTCCTCTAAAGCCGTGGTTCGACATGCGCCAGGTCAAAAGGAACCCTGGGTTCTCTGACCTCATCATGCGTTATATTCAAAATACCGAAACCCTGGGCTTCGGTCACATTTCGACCATCGAGCAGCTCGCACAAATGGTTTCAGGTTTCCCCCAGTCGACACCCAACCTCCGATCGCTTTCGCTCTCAGGACGCACCGACTCGGTCCAAACCGCTGTTCCGTTTGGATCTTTCATCCCATTTCTATTGCGGTAAAATCCCGCAGATCGTACATTGCATACCGTGCCAACTCGTCGGTTGTACCGCCAGTAAAATGAATCACCGACCGACCTCCAGTGATGTGGCTGAACTGATTATAGGAAAGAGGGTAAGGCGTTTCCTTTTCAATCCGGCGTGAAGGGAAGGACTCGATGTCGGTTAGGGTCTGTCATACTGGTCGAGGGCAGCCTGAAACCCGAGCCTTGGCGAACGGTAGCATCGGAGGTGTAGTGGGTAATTCTAGCGGCCATTCACGGAGGATGTATCTCGAGTTCGCCCACCAATACAGCATGACTAACCCTGGTTGCCAACTTGGAACAAGGTCCCTTAGACCACCGTTACCTTGGGCAGATTGTAGCCTGTGACGGGTGTGCTGTTCGCTCGCGACCACACCGACGATGTTGCAGTTGATCGTGGCGGAACAACCACCACGCCGGATTGAGCTGGATAGATGTGGACTCCTGACCCTCCCACATACGGATACATCGAACGCGTTGTGGTGGCACAGAAGATACCTCCTGATAATCATCCGCGCAAGGCATCAGATATACGCCTTTGAACTGGCTGTCGATCCCTGGCGCGATTGGGGTGAAATTTTTGTATTAAATGACAGAAGATACAATGTACCTCTATGCGAGTATCATCCAAGATTCTGACCCTGATTCGCCTTCCGTTTGCCGCGGTGAATGCGTACTCATACAATTACGTTTCGATATATACCCCCAATGTTCTATACAGGTGGTCTTTACATGGGTTTGGACGGCGTGTGATCCTCCACCCGTTGTGCAGTCGACAACTTCACGTTGGTCAGGGGATCCAGGTGGTGGAAACATAGCAATCGCCGCGAGAGAGAGAGAGAGAGATACGTGTGGTATGGACTGGAAAGTGATTTTTGTCATGAACGTGTGAGAAAGAGGTGAACGGTGTTGTCTACAAGCTCTGTTGCACCAAGTATCTGCTGGGAGGTTCGTGAAAAGCAACCTGGAAGGTGCGAGAGAAGAAGATACCCGAATTGTGCCTCCACACCGGAAACAGTAACATGCGTCCGCATCCTTGTTCGTCAGGCTACGGAATCCCCCAGATTCGTGATGTATGTTGAACCACCCGCATCCATGAAACGAATACCAGCCCCTAACGGAACACCTGGGGATGCGAACCTTGTGATTCACACCCTGGTGCAGAACCGTAACCGCCCTCGTAGGTCTAGTACAAACGTAAGCGATGTCGAAAGAGTGGAAGGGGAGTGCTTACCTGACACCTCCTGACGGATTCCAGAGCCTTTCCCGTGCTCACCCAGATCAATCGTTGAGCAGCTCGCATAAAACGAATGGACAATATGTCAGGCGCAGATCTGTGTCACCCCCAGTGAAGCCTTCCGCTCGGTCGGCCTAGGAGATTTCAATAGAAGCGGGTACAAACCTTCCACCCTCCCGAGGCTGGTTCGATCTTAGAAACGTCACGACTCACGAGTGGAATCGTCCCACAAAATGGCAAGGAGAGTCGGAGTCGTATACCTGGCAATCATGTGCGGTGTGTCGAATTCGGATTCGTACGCGCTCTGAGCAGTGAGAAATCGATGTGGGCCACGAAGAGACATGTGTGAAACCAAGATCCGGACTTGTACCAACCGTTGGGAATCATTAATCATTCCCCGCGCCGTAGCCAGTCACATACCACTAGGTTTGAAACGTGTCCCGAAAGTTCTACCTAACGCGACTGTGAGGATGCAAAGGGATGGGGAGAGGATCGGCACACCAGGGTGTAAACGTTAAAACGTTAAACGTTAACCCCGAATATCGTTCCTCCAACTCTCACGTTCATTCTCCTTTGTCACCGTGCCCAATGCGTTAGGTAGGCTGAGCGATCTCAGACAACCGAAGATGAAAGGAAGTCTAACGGGAACCCGTGCCAACTTCAATCAGACCGCCTGGCTTTCCATTCTGTCAATTCCCCACTTCACCGTCTTTCACCGTGTAGCATTTCGGTTTACAGCTGCTGCCATGCCTCAAGAATTCCGTACATCAATACAACGACCGCCGAATACTCGTCCGATTGCCCCGGCTGAGGAGCTGAGCATGGGTTTGATCGGACGTTATTTCCTTCGCGCTCCTGGGTGACACGGAGGCATTGCAATCTCTCGCTCGTTACTTGTCTGGGTGACGGATTCGTTTCTTCGCCTCCCGAACCTTTCTGTTACCTTCTCCTCGAGTGCTTCCACTCTCCCATCTATCCCCTTGGCAGGACACTACGATGAGCGTCGAGGAGAATGTGAAACCGGTCAACGTCGACCCTCGATGGTGTGTTTCAGAGATGCGGAATCAATGGCAGTGACCAACAACCTGACTCCAGTCCATAGCATCCAAGAGGCTCTTCGAATGTACCTCCAACCCATCAAGAACGATGACCCACAGCTTGATTTCTACACCATGTACAAACGAGAGACGATGGAATACGACACCGAGTATATGCAAAAATACAACGAGGATCTCAACACCACCTTGATTTTCGTGCGTTTCTGCGTTCCTTTTATCACCATACAACGTTGACCGCGTTCCCAGGCTGGTCTATTCTCGGCGGTCAGCTCTGCCTTTGTCATCGACGTCCAGTCCAAACTCCAGCCAGACCCCGCCGAACGGTCAGAAGCCTACCTCCGCGCGATTCTCCTCAGCCTCAACCGATCTATCGTCCCAGACGAAGACCCCGCCACTCCCCCAGCGTGGAACGGCCCCCCCACAGAGATCATCACAACCTCGGACCTCATGTATGCAAGCCTTCTGATGTCGCTGCTGGCCGCATTCGTCGCGATGCTGGGAAAGCAGTGGCTGAACCGGTATTTGCGACACACCGGTGGATCGATGATTGAACGCTGTGGCGACCGGCAGCGCAAATTCGACGGTCTGGAGAAATGGCCGTTCCGGTTATTTGTCGAGAGTCTTCCCATCATGCTCCAGATCGCCCTCCTTCTCCTCACCTGCGGGCTGTCACGCTACATGTGGTCCGTCAACACCTCCGTCGCAAGCGTCGTCATCTCGTTCACCGTCCTCGGGATCCTGTTCTACATCGGGATTGTGGTTGCTGGGACATCCTCGTACGAGTGTCCGTTCCAAACACCGGCATCGATAGGTCTCCGACATCTCAGAGACAGTGGGATGGTCCGGAAATTATTGTCTCCATCCAATATCATCTCGCTCGTCTTCGCCACTCAGAGGAAGGTCCGGAGATTGGTGGCGAGGCTGTCTCTGCCCAATGTCGTCTCCCTCATGTACGCCACTTGGATGGACACACGGCAGGGGGTCGTTTCGGCATCCCACTTCGCTTACGACACCATACGACACCCATTGTCCTGGGAGGTTTCACCGTCTCTCATCGTGTCTTGTATCCACAGTATGTCTACGAAGGTCGGACACCAAACCATCATTCTTCTTCTTCAGATCGACCGAGCTTTCTGGAATGCGAAGCAGAGACTGGCCCAAGAGATTCGAAGGTATGGGCGTGCGGTCCTGCTCCCGCTCACCACCAAGGACTCGAACCACCAGCCACGTGCGCATCGAGATGGTCTAGGACTTCGAGTGCATGTACGGAATCTGGAAGCCCTTCGGAAACGGAACACGGATCATGTGCGTTGTGCGTGCTGGGTCCTCCGGAACATCACTGATCCCGAAGCCATCGACTCTGACATACGTCTTGCGGGAACCATCCGATGGTTCGATGGCGACTCCAACCACGACCCGCCGTACGACTTGATCGTTTCGACCTTCGATGCCTGTTTCGACTCGACCAAGCAGCTGTATCCTGGGATGAGGGACCGGGCGTACTTCTCGGCACGGGCTATCCTCCAAGTCAACATGAGGGCAAGGGCTCAATCCCATGAGCGCGCTTCCAAGTATCCCATTCCGGCCATTTCCTCGAGTTCATTCGAACACACCGACCCCGACCTTCACCACATTATTCGCATGCTTGAATAAACTCAGGCACCCACGGACCAGTCCTCGACTTCCCGAGCGGGGACACAAATACCCATGCTCACTTGCTGTGGGTGTCAAATCTGTTTGTGGATTTGACCCGCGCCGGCCCAAACCCGATCCTGAGATCCTACAAGTCTTACCTCAGTGCAGCTGTCACCGATCACCGGCCTGTGATCGCCAACATCCTTCTCATCTGGGATATGTTCATGGGAGGGTATGTTGAGGAGGGAACCTTGTGGGCTGTTGACAAATCGTACGCAGTGGTCTTATTGTCCTTCTTTTCCAGTCTGCTTGACGTTGTGTACACCAGTGATTCATTGGAGACCATCCTCTCTCACTTGTCAATAACGGTGATGAAGGGTATTGCCGACAGAAGCTGTCTCCACCATCTCAATTACCTCCTGGAAATCTTTAGCAGCATGGGAGAAACGGCCTGCTTATTTGACTCCGATGGCTT
>Ga0307515_10011482_pt1 | contig 16810 bp, 26 predicted proteins | sample 17_EM_MG_FD_194513 | JGI IMG/M metagenome (GOLD analysis project Ga0307515, IMG submission 194513) | Populus trichocarpa ectomycorrhiza microbial communities from riparian zone in the Pacific Northwest, United States - 17_EM | ecosystem: Host-associated > Plants > Roots > Unclassified | place... | reverse complement strand
AAGGGTCCAAGTTTGGGGCGGGGTTGCGGGGTTGCGCCGATCTCGATCTATTGGTGACTTGTTGTGATTCGGACTTTGAAAAAAAAAACTTAAAACATACCATGTCTAACCATCAGCAACAGCGCCCAGAAACGAGCTCAGAAAATGAAAAGGGCGAAGTTCACTGTTATCACGTACCTTCGTGCACGAAGTGGGTACATCGCCGCACCCGCAATCGGCACTGGCAGAAACGACTACACGTACAAAACCAGGCCCATGGCAAGTGCATGAGATGCGTCAGGAGGTTCTCGATCTGCAGCTCACCCATGGCGCATTCTCTCTGTCAGACACGGATGCCAGTGATGCCGATGATGAGGGTTCCAGCTCCAGCAGCGAGAGCGCCGTTATTGCTGACGGTTCCCGTTCCAGCAGTGAGGATGCCACTGTTGATGAGGGTTCCCGTTCCAGCAGTGAGGACACTGTTCTTGAGGGTTCCTGTTCCAGCGGTGAGGATTCTGCTGTTGATGGGGGTTCCCGTTCCAGCGGTGAGGGTGCCGCTGTTGATGAGGGATCCCGTTCCAGCAGTGAGGGCACTGCTGTTGATGAGGGATCCCATTCCAGTGGTGAGGATTCCGTCATTCTTGAGGGATCCCGTTCCAGCAGTGAGGATGCTGCTGTTGATGAGGGATCCTGTTCCAGCGGTGAGGGCGCCGCTGTTGATGAGGGATCCCGTTCCAGTGGTGAGGATGCCGCTGTTGAGCTTTCTGATGAGATTTTCAGCTCTAGCAGTGAGGAGTCAGATGGTGGTCTCCCTCAATCTCAGCAACCTCATACCGGTTCGCAAACACCACCATTATACTTTCCTACATCTCCTGCTCCCCATGAAGCCGTGTCAGACTATGGGTTCAACATGGAAGGCAACGATCAGCAATCTGACAATATTTACGGCTGGTACACAATAGAGGAAAAGGTACGATCTTCATTATTCAATGTATCTGACCAGGTAGCTAACGTTACTAGTATCAATCGCCTGCCCAGTCCTCAGAGGAAGCCGAGTCTCAGCCGCCCGATTCATTGACAGACGACCAGGGCGACCAAGGCGACCAAGGCGACCAATACGTGCCATTTCTTGAATATCCTTTCGAGTCCGATAGTCCTGAAGACAGCGATTCGCCACCGGCCTCGCAAGCCCCAATACCATTGGCCCAATACTCGGTTGAGAGCGACAGTGACAACACTGAATCAAGCAGTACAAGTGCTTCAAGCGAACAGAAATGGATCAACGACAGTACGCAGCAGTCCCTTGTTTAGAATCCCGCTGAGCCCTTTGCCAGAGCGAGAGGAGATTCTCTTACATCATCGATACGATCTTCGGATGTTCTCTCACCGCATTCAGTATAATACCACAGCTGCAGCCGCTGATGCCATCCCATCGACACTCGATGGCAATCTCCGCAAACCGCTCCGATCCCTATTCAAGACAGAGAGACTTGTGAAGGAACTCTCTGAACTCAAGACGAACACCATCCACATGTGCAAAAATTCATGTTGCGCATTTGATGGCCCCTTTGCAGCAAGAGACCAGTGTCCGTTCTGCAAACATGCCCGGAGAAATCGAAAGGGTATACTGTACAAGATATTCCAACCAATACCCCTCACCCCACACCTCCAGGCCATGTATGCCAACCCCAACATGGCGAAAGCGATGCGCTATCGCACTGATTATCACCCCGGATTGGAAGATGAGCAGCCTGAAAGGACAGAAGAACCAGAGCGTATGTAGTTTTGCGTTTGATTGTACAGAAAAATGACTTTCCACAGCGGAACACGAGCCTGACCAGCAACCCAACAATACCAAAAATACCTATCAAGAACTCAACGACGCACGCTCACGATCTCCTCCACACCCCAACGATGCACACTCGCAATCATCTTCATGCCCAGACGTCCCTCTGGGTAGCCAGCTCAAGGATGTTTTTGACGGACAGCACTATCGCCATCTCTGTCAAGAACAGGTCACCATCCCGTCTCAAAATGAAGAGGGATTTGATACCTTGCAGCACTTCTACTTTGAGGACGAACGAGACGTCGCACTGGGGCTTGCAATCGATGGCTTCACCTTCTATGAAACACTCGGAAAATCAGTTAAAAAGAACAAGTACAATACCTGGGCACTCATTCTCATCAACTACAACCTCGATCCGACCATACGAACTCATTGAAAACATGTCCTTCCGCTTGGAATGATTCCTGGGCCTGGATCACCGAAGCACATTGGGTCGTTCATCTACTGGCTACGCCGAGAACTCATCGACCTTGCCAAGGGTGTTCGTATGTACGATTGCCTTAGCCAACGATTCTTCAAGTTACACGCATTTCTCATTATCATCATTGGGGACATGCCAGCAATCACACACATAATGGATATGAAAGGCCACATAGGGAAGTCCCCTTGTAGGGCTTGTTATGTAACGGGAAAACGAGATCGCACTAACGATCAAAGTACGATTCACTATCCTGTACATACAGACAGCAACCATCGAGAACGGCACAATATTGAAGAACTACTCAATCGTCCTCGTACACACGAATCGTTCTACAACCTAGCCACCAAGATCGTTGAGTCGGAGACGTTGGCCGGAGCAGAGGCGGAGCGGACACGCACAGGGCTCAATCTCATGAGCGTGCTTTGGGGCCTACCTGGTATCAACTTCGAACGCTCGTTTCCGCACGATTTAATGCATCTAATCTTCTTGAATGCCTGTCCCAACCTCGTGGCGTGGTGGACCGGTACATTCAAGAACATCAATACTGATCGAGACCGATTTCGAATCTCAACCGACAATTGGAAACGGATCGGGCAACGAATTGTCAAGTCGATGGAACTAATACCAGCGTCGTTCATTCGCCAGCTTCCTGACATTTCAATGCTAGCACATACGTACCTCGCTGAGGGTTGGAGCTTTTGGCTCCTGCACATCGCTCCCTATGCACTGGATGGCATTCTTCCGGCTGTATACTACGAACACCTGATGGACCTGGTTTCAATTACTCAACGAGCCATATCGTTCAATTTGACAGAGCAAGAAGTCCTCACCGTGTTTCAAGACAAGTGCACGAAATGGGTGACGGACTACGAACGGTACGTGACACTCCTCTCGCTCCCCAATTCAGAACGACACATATGCTCAATTATTTTATTCTCACATCAAGACTATACTATCAATACAAAGAGGAATGAACGTCGGCATGTACAGCAACGATCCACGCGATAATCCACCTCCCAACAGAAATCTGGAATTGTGGCCCTGCGTGGGTACACTGGGCATTCATGATGGAGAGAGAAGTGCAGTGGTGTAAAGCGCAGGTTAGGAACTCTCGAAAAGAGCCCTTTGCCCATCTCACGTGCAAGGAGCTCCATCGTGAGCAAATCCACTGCGCTTTGACCTAGAAGATGAACTGGACATTCGAAAGTGGGTAAAAGGGGATAGGGATGGTCCCAAAGGGACGACATATAATTTGTGTACATACTGGCCATGTTATTTGACCGTGCTGAACCCACTGTGTGCAGATGACGACTATGAATTTCTATTACCATCGAAACGAAATGTACAACTAACAGACAACATGAGAGAAGAGATTGCACAGTTTGTGGTTGCCAATCATGATCCCTTGTTGCCGGTGATCTCAGAAGCTGAAGCGATGCGCTGTGTTCCCAGAGATGGTGTAAAATGGGGAACGGATCACTGCCTCTTGGGTATACCGCAGTCAGAAGTATCAGAGACGCGCCAACTACATCAGGGTAGGTGTCTCTTATGATCAAAAGCATGTCATCGTTGCTAACACCTGTGTTCAATGACAGTATCATGTTCTTTTTCCTGGGCAAGATGTTCAACATACGACAATTCACTATGGCTGTCTCGACGAGATATGGGCACTGCAAATGACGCCTGTTCCAGACCTCAATCTGTATTGCGCCCATGGAGAAGTTGAAATGATTGTAGTTGCCCTCATCAAACCGTGCATCACCAATGGAAGAGACGCATCAGTTGAAAAAGTCTACTATTCCCAACTCCGTCACAGCCCAGCTCTATTGGACATCTCTTCCATCAAGGCCATCATTGGTCGGACATATCCCTTTCACGACAATGGGGGATACAGCATTATTGATCGCCTACAAGCGGAGCAATATGCCTCATTTGCTGACCAGGGTGTTTAGATTGCTCCTTATTCCTCTTGGACAGTATATACCTCTAATATAACTCAAAAACGAAAACAAGGATTCATTGAACACACAGTCATGCACTTTCTATGGTGTTCATTCACCTTCTACTATGAGGTGGTTTCTTGCACGTAAAAATACTCTAGATATTATGTACATGTGCTATCGAAAATATTTGACCCATCTGCAATGTTCTCATTATATATTCAATTACTCCTGCGACCATTGACCCAAATCACCACAAGTATTTGGGGTGATTTAGACCTATGGTGAAAACTGCCACAAGTATTTGTGGTGATTTATACCTATACATCAGCGGGACGGTGGGGAACGGTAGTGGCAGTAGCAATGGTAGCAGCTAGGTAGCCACTACCTGACACATAATAGTTGAGATTCAGTATGTCAGGTAGTTCTTGAGTCAACCATAGTGCTTCATATAATCTGCCATTCACAGGAGAGAGTATTATAACATGCCCTTATGACTTTATCAATGGTAGTGCTACATAGCAGTGTCAACATATGATCAGATATACAAGATAGATAATAGATCAAAGATGCAACATATACAATGATATCTATATAGTTCAATTAAAAGGAAGCACTACCAGTGAGAGAACACAGGTGACATTGGGACAAAACTTAACCTTATATATACCCTGATTATTTTGAGTGCGACATTTGCAAAAATTAATGCTTAGATATACAGTACAGACATTATACATGACATGGAATGTAGTTCATAAACTGGGGTTGCAGACACAGTGAGGGGGTGTGGTTGGGAAGCCGAGGAATGATTTAGAAATGAGCAAGTAGTGGCTAGGTAAACAGAGGTATCAGGAGTACTAAAGATATACTCTGTCCGCACACGAACAAGTAGCTGACGAGGAACACACCATGTATGGCAACACCATCAGAATCCCAGCCATGATCGAGCCGATGGCAAGATTCTCGGAACTACACTAAGATACTCTCAAGTGTGAGTCAGGAGGTTAGAAAGAGCATGGAGGGGACGTACACATTCCAACAGAGAGGATAATGGCAGGGATCATTTGTACACCCAATGGAATGCGGAACGAGGCGTCACCCTCGATGTCCAAGCAACTGAACTGAACAAAATATTATGGATGTGAGCAGGTGTAATACAGTGGCAGAGGCCATACCGACAGTGAACCTACCAAGGAAGTGTCAGTAGTAATTACGTGAGACAGAACTTAGTGGTATACCCGATGGTAATACGTCCAGTGACTAACATTCCTCGGTTCTGTAATCGAATAACTCAATACCTTTAGCAATAGAAGGGACAAAAGGGGCGTACCACTGAAGCACACTAGAAGATTGCCCCAACACCCAGAACAAACTGGAGAGTTGAATAGTCGCTCGGCGTCCGATGGTATCTGCAAGCCGTCCAACTGCAAGCACGCCAAAGAGAGAACCAGCAGGCATGGACGCTACGATGCCACCTTGAGGATCAGATGACAACGACTCTATTCTAGAGTGCAAGTGAGATGCGGCGGGGGTGGCTAGACACAAACGTGTGACATACGGTAAGGATTCCGGACATCGACGAGATATCAAGACCAAAAAGGCCTCCGCCAATACATGCAAAAGACCTTATAAGGAACTGGAGGCTACTTTGAGTGGTCGACAAGGATTTTTGTGGAGCTATATACTGGGTTCTTCACAATCTAATCAATATTGCACAGGAAAGAAAACAATCAGGCTTGTGGGGGGGGGTTCCAAATGACACAACAACAGGGTTCGGGGCAGTAGGGGAAGTGGTTAGCTCGCATCAGAGATTGGTGAGTAGGCGGTTCAGGCTTGGCAAACAATTGGCAGCAGGTCGTGGGGTGTGGCGACAGAGAACGAGGGCCGGGAGGGGGGAGCAGGTGGTCAGGTCAAGTGGGATGGCAGGCGAGGGCCACATGGGTACAACAGGTCGGGAAGCTGATGAGGCCACATGGGCACAACAGGGTGGGTTGCATTGACGACGGACGAGGGGGCAGCAGGCCACAGCAACAACAAAAAATTTGGGGGGGCGGCAGGTCAGTAATGTCGAATGAGGGGCACACAGGCGCAGCGGGTTTGGCCATATAGCGACAGCAGACGAGGGCACACAGGCGCAACAGGTCAAGTCGCATTGACAACAGACTCGAGCGGCTGGCCGTGGTGACAGCAAAAAGGGGCGCAGGTCGGTACTGTCGTATAGTGGCAGCAGACAAGGGGCACACGGGCGCAGCAGGTTGGCCGTATAGCGACGGTGGACGAGGGCACACAGGCGCAGCGAGTCGTATCGACAACAGACTCGAGCGCGGCTGGCCGTGGCGACAGCAAAAAGGGGTGCAGGTCGGTAGTGTCGTATAGTGACAGCGGACGAGGGGCACACGGGCGCAGCAGGTTTGGCTGTATAGCGACGGCAGACAAGAGGCGCGCAGGAGCAGCGGGTCGCAGCGGGTCGCATCGACAGTGGACGTGGAGGTAGCATCGATCTGGTCGAACGGAGGCAGGTGATGGGTCTCGTGAGCCGGGGCCTGCAGCGACATAAATACGCCCGTACCGGGGATCAAAGATCATAGACTTGGAGGCGGGTTGGTGAGCAGCTCGTACCCAGCGGAGATTTTACTGGTTCTGTCAAAGCGATCAGTCTAGGAACAATGGATAGTCGGGATCAGTGAGGTGGAGCGAAAGGGAGAGATGGAGATGCTAACAGACCATTTGCAGCGCGCTCCTCTGCGGCTCTGACTAACTCGTCCATCTGGATGTCACCCTTCGGTGTCCTTCCAAGCTCGGGCGTGTCGTCGTGCTCCTCACCGCTGCTGCTGCTGCTGACTTGTTTTCCTGTGTCATCAGCGTCGACGACATACCCCGCACCGCTCTTGCACTATCCTCTGACCCTGTTGCCCTTGATATTGACGGTCCCACAGGTCTTCTTGGTGAACGCCTTTGAACCGGGCGGGACGACGAGCGGGCAGGCAGGATGGCGTTGGTGTTCACACAAGGGTGCGCCCCCCTGCATGGTGAGTTGTGCGGTGTGCTGTTTTTCTTCTTATTGGCACTAGCCGGGTGAAGACCAGTGTAAATAGGAGCAGACTGGTTCGCAGGTGAAGGTATAGCTAGGCTGAAGCGCTGAATGGTCTAGGCAGAGGCTCCCGGCTGGAGGTCTGGCCACATGTAGAAAGGGTTAGCTATTGATCCGAGTGATTATAAGGTCGTTTAGTCGCTCACATCCGCTCACTGATGACCGCCAGCTTGTTGATTTAATGCGTGGGCCAGAAATCGACCAGAACTGGCGAGTCTGCATAAGATGGCGACAAAAAATAGAGGTGTTGGGACTTGTAGACAAATTTCGGGCTCTGTACCAGTCATATTAGGGGAGATGCTGCAAAGGGATAAATGGTCAAGAGCCAAGTGGCAACGGGCTTCGATTAAACATTCGCAGAACGAAAGCTACCACACAGATTGATAAATTTCTTTGGAATGGAATGAGTTTATCATGTAATATCGCTCATCATCCTCTGCGCTATTGTTGTCATCCATGTCGTGTGGGATAGAATCACCGTAGCGAGGAACAAGTTGGATCCTGTGTTTGATCGCCTCTAATTCAATTACTTCTCCCCTTCGATTGCCATCTTCGTCTAATGAGTGCGCCGTTAGATACATGTTGATCCGTGCATCTACCTTTACAATCTCCTTAAACCACTGCACGTAGGCAAGTGGTTTATTGTAGAGGGGGTGAAAGGATTGGGTGGTATCAAGGTGGGCTTTGAATATCATGCACACTTGGCCGACGCGATAACCTGGCGTGCACTCAGCGAAATGCTTGATTAATGAGGAATTCAAAGAGAGGAATGATACAAACCTGTGAGTCCTGTATCTTGAGCCTCTTCTGTGTCTTCAATGAGAGCGACGTTGCATCTTCCCATCGGAAGTTCCTCGCTGGGAGGGAGAGCTTGTATGGTAAACGCAAGATCTTCATCTTCAGGATGTTGAAGCGAGGGATTGAATAGACGGAACTGATTCCATATGTCAATATAATTAAAGTCAAGAGGTTGAATTGTGAGGTTTTCTGGGCGGTGCACTGTGTGGCGAATAGCGGCTACATCGGGTGGGTCTGGTAAATGAGAAATGGAAAAAAAATACTGGAGAGCTGGAATAAGGTCCGGGAGATGATACTTTGCAGCTGCCTTCCTAATTTTCGCCTGAAGAAGATGTGGTTGACGGGTTAAACTGTAAAATGAATCACTTTGTCAAGCATTTCAACAACGTCTGCACCTCCTTTCTTCTTCCTCGTTCTCCTTTGAATCGATATCCTCCTTTGCCACTACCACCTCTACCACTGAGCGACCAATCATCTCATTGTAGAACACTCACTGACCCAACACCTTCTCCGCCCAGTCAACAAATTGGGAAAAGAAGTGGAGCCGTTCTTTCCGATCAAGCACTCGACACATTTGCAGGCCGAACTCTCTCCGGTTGGTGCCACGGTATAAATCTTTAGCAAGAGGTATGTGGGCACGTTCACCATGTTCAGTGGACCATTGAGGAGAGGACCCCAGAGCTCGTATGCTAGGCTTGTAAGAATGTAGACTATATAGCTTTGGAATTCTCATGTGTCACTCCCCATTCTTCATTGTTTGTACACCGGCTTCCAGGAAGCCAATTTTGTGTGTGTGAAATCCACTGTGAAATTCATCAATATAGGCGAAGGTTTGATCATCATGAGATTCATATTGCAGGATGTAGGATCAAGTCTAAGATTGCACGCATTGCACGGAGACAGTTTCCTGTCATTTTGGGAGCACCAGCTGATATAGCAACAACTGTTCGTTGCAGATCTCTATCTTCCTTGCCAGTTATCTGCTTGAGATGACTGATTCCATCAGGAAAATGGCGGACACCAATGAGGGGTTGAAGGGCCGAAAGTCGTCTATCATACTCTGCATGCCCAACCAGCTTTCGGACCCATTTGAGGGGGTGATCACGGAAGAAGTGGTGTAAACCATGAAGGATGTCAGGTGTAATTGTCCGCCATGGTTGAAAGTCAATGTGGTCCTCCCACCACGGCTCCAGGACACCATTCAGTCCGCATTCTCCAGCAGCAGCTAAACAAGCTACAATAGAATCAGCCTCGTCCTCATCATAGATCACTCGCAGCTCCTTCATCATATCCAGCACTGAATCCTTTGTTCGCAGTTCACCTGGGTCTTCATCTTCCAACTTGTCATATCCAGCTATAAACTGGGGTGACTGGTTGCTAGCGAGCCCAACAAGCAGGCATTGCTCTGGATAATCTGCAGACCAGACTGCCACTCAGGGAAAGCAATGGCGGACATCACCCTTGCTATCAACTATGTGAGTTCCTTTCTCTTGGACGTTGACGACAGGTTGCAATACGATCTTGGTGCATTGATGGAATAGTCGGGAGGCAAGCACTGAGTGGATGTGAGTGGGATCAAGGAATTTGACAATAGGAATGTATGCGATTGGAACCCAACAATGTTTTGTAATGAGGTTTCGCATTTTTTTGCAAATGTTGCCGATCGTGAGGTAGATTGGCCAAGCGTTCTTGCTACCACCCAGGGTGGTGAGGCGAGTTTTGTCGGAGTATAAGATGATGGGAATTAAGGTACCTCCAACAGGGATCGTTAGCTAGGTAAAATATCAGTGAACATTCATATTCGCAAATAATCGTACCTGCGTGTCCCACCAGTAGTCGCCAGTCCACATTTCAGAGTACTGCCTGCTTACCCTCTGACTGTCCCAGACCTTCTTCGGCATGAAGGTGAGCATTTCTTGCAGGGCAGGAGTCCGCAAGAGCTGCTGAACAACACTGATTGGGTCGCGGTAAAGCAGATCGACCTGGTGCTTCGTAACACCATATTTTGGTGTAATTGTTGTAGACATCCATTGAGCACCACCATCAGGCAGCATTTCAATGAGACCGCGCAACTTTTTGCTTGACTCAAAGTTGAACGGGTTGCTTTTCACCTGAGGAATCAATAAGAGAGGGCTCAAAAGATAGATTTAGTAGTTATGTACATATTTCATATGAAGAAACTGGTCAATACTCGCCCGAGATAGACCGGAGTTGTGGAGCCATGTCGCAATCTCCAACTCTGTCGAGCAAGAGAATGGGTGGTATATACTAGTAGCAGTTTGAAGCTGCAGGTCTAGGAGTAATTCGAAGTCTGATTTTACCTTCCTGAATAACCTTGCCTGCCTGATCAACAAGGTCCTCAACAGTATCATCATCATCTTTGGGCTCCTCGGGGGCTGACCTTTTAGACGATGAAGGTGATTGAGCTGGAGGTACTTCAGGTGGCTGTTGCGGTAAGTCTCCATCATGATCTTCAACCCCACCGCCAAGATCAAGGTCGATCTCCATGCCGTCGTGGTCTGGTGGCCTCAGTATGTCTTGATCGGCATCTGAAATTGAGACTTGCTGCGCTAATGAAAGCATCGCCGATTGGACAAAGGCATCCTCGCGATCCCGGCATGCTGGAACAAGGGCCTGATGCTTCCGCAGTTTCGAAATCTCGTCAAAAGCCTTTGTACAAGGCGATCGACAGCAATAAGCCAGCGAGGATATCCTCCTCCTTTTTTGAGGTGGCATGAGGCAGATGGCCGGAGGTGAAGATGCGCCAACACTCACACCTTGGAGTCTTGCCTCACCTTGTGGGCGCGCTTGCCTTCATATCCTGTGGGCGTGGCGGGCAGAGTCCTGGCAAACCACAGCAGTCTTTCCGACCTTTTTATTCCACTTGGGCTCTCCCACTGCACCCACAGCGCGTGAAGGCAGGCACACCACGCGCACTCTCAGTCAGCAAACCTGCAGCTCCAAGATCTGCCAAAAACACTTATTATATACTCCAATGGTATGTTATTTCACCTTTCTTGCTTAGGAAAGGCCCAGCTAACTCGATCAGCTGGGAGCACCTGTGAAACAAGCAACCAAATGACCGCCTGACCAGCAAGATGAGCTCATTTCATCTCATCATTATCTCTAACTAATCTTTACCCTAGTTTACTTCTTTCTTTGGCTGCTGCTTCAACACATCGTCCACAATCATTCCTGTTGCGGTGCATTCCCGATTTGGTAATGGCACACTTGTGCTGCACTCTGACGTGCACACACATGAACATACAGACACGCAAATGCACTTAGTGCATACGCAAGACATACGCAAGACGTCCTGGTCGTCTGCGGCTTCCAGACATTCTCTGTCAATGTCTCATGCACTTCGACCCCTCCACCACAGTGATTATCGGCGTTGACGACCGCTGGCCCTTGCGCAGAGACACCTGGACCCTTCCCAAATCCTATCCCGACGAAGTCATCCACCCAGAATCCCCTGCCACGTAATCCTTCTGGTTCCAGTCTTCCTTGACAAGACATCCGGGTCCTTGGGCGTCGCAGTTAACCCCACACTCACCATATTCGAGTGTTCCTCCTCATTCCATGTCCTGCCAGCCTGTACCAGCCCGTAAAGCCCCGATTGTGATACGCTCGAAATCCAGCCGTCTCGAAGAATGGGCAAGTGGTGAGTGCTTACACTCTTTGCATTTCGTGAGGAAACAATGCCCGCGTTCTCGAGCAGCATATCCTTATCCACTCTCAGATCAGCCCTTGCTGCGCACATTCTCCCCACTCTGAACACCAGCTCCGGAATTACTCCGCTCAGTCTATCAGTTGGATTGGGTCAGTCCAACTCTTCTTGACGGTATGTACGCTCTCGTCCCTTACGATCCGCCGTGAACACAGAATGACGAACACCTCGGCCAGTTCTTTCTCACGACGACCGTTGGTCAAATCTTCGACGCGTATGGCCCTCGTGTTCTGCTTGTCGTGGGGACCATCCTCATCAGCCTGAGTCTTATCCTCACCTCGGTGCTCACTGAATACTACCAACTCATGAATCCTCATGGTGTAATATTTGGCATCGGGAACGCTATGCTTTACATTCCATCTGTTTCAGGTGAGTCTGCGTATTCCATGGGTGCCGACGCACTCATCTCTCATCACCACAAATCTTGTCTATTGTGCACTGCTCGTTACTAGTGCTCCACTCATCTAGACGACCAGCCCGCTACGCCAATGTGATCAACGACAAGACTATTCTCCCCGACAGGAATCTCCTCGACAACGGTCCTACCTACTCATTCCCACTCTCGTTGATAATGATCATGTCGAGCCTGCTCCCGCCCCAACCTCATACCCTTTCTCTGCGCCGGCCGTCTCGGCCTCATCTTCACCGTGCTCTTCATTCTACTCAATGAAGACGATTCAAGGACAACAAGGCGCTTGGCGAATAGCGTTCGCAGTTCGCTAGCCACCAACAGCGGTTTGTCGGCTTGAGTGAGGAGGAGTGCGAATCGTCCATGTGTTCACACTCGAGCTACTATGACTATTCTCCTGTCCCAACGAATGTCACAGGTTCCCCAGCTTCGGTCACCGTTACTACCCACCACCAGCGCCACGTGTCTCCAAAGGTTATTTGGTACGTATCTATCACTCTAGCCCCCTCTTCCTCAACTTATCTATGTGCTCCTCAACTGTATCTCGCTGATACTCAACCTCAGAGCACCACCCATGCTATCTATGGCGAAGCTGATCATGCACCGACATGTATGTATCAGCTTCTTTCGCTTCCCATTTGTCCACTTGACTCACATAACATCGCTCTTTCTCATTGCTTTTCGGTTTGTCCCACGCTCTAATCCATCTTGCATTATCACCTCAGCTACTTGCTCGCGTGGACACGCATTCGTCGCCGGTGTCGCTGTGTCAACCTCCTGCCATCATTTTTCCTCTCTCTCCAAACACCACCCACTGTTCACTATTCATTGTCCACAACGGACACAGGACCAAGCAAATCGCCAAGTTCGTCATGTATGTGCACAGCGCCAGCACTGCGACAACTATCAGTGTAGGCGCTGACTCAGCCCTCTTGGTTTTCTTGGTTTGCATAGTCGCCGGCCAATGGTTCGTCCAGAAGCGCACTGCAGCCTCTGGGATTGTTGCCGCCAGCGCATCCTTAGGGGGTAAGTCCCTCTCTTCTGTATCCACCACCCGAGGGTCTGACAAGCGAGTGTGTGTGGTTCTCAGGGGTGGTATTCCCGATTATGAAGACCCGCAGCGCCGGCCAGCCCGACATCCTTGAACCTCTGCGTGCCGCTTGGGCGAATGCCTCCTATAGATGGCTTGTGGTTGGTGTCTCTTTTGGTTTCTGGGGGTGAGTAAGACCACCCAATTATGCCGAGAGGAGACGCGCTGATAGTAACATCATTGACCATGCACAGCTACAAGCTCAGCACCACAGTTGACTCAAGGTACGATGCACCTCCCTGATAATGTCTTTGTGAGTTGATGATCTTAATACCGCATGACCATAAGATGGGCAAAGGACCTTTTGTCCATTCGGTCCCCACTATCATCATAGGGCATGTTGAGGACTTTCAAATTTGGTCAACCCACAAATCAGCAGCTGACGGCAGTGGCTGGTGGTGATGAGGAGACACCCTTCAAGCTTGAACTACGTAGCGGACCGGAAAAGCCGCAGGGAACAAGCAGAACAGTGGTGTATGGCGCTCAAATGGCATGAGTAAGGTATGTTTAGTAACATAGAGTAGTTCTGGAATGATGTATTATATGCGGTCTAACGCCTTTTGTTTTTGCTAGGCCGAACAAACAAATTGCAAATTGCCTCCTCACCCCAACACCCCAAAAGCCAACGTATTCCTCTGCGCCTACTACAATGGCACCTCGTCACACAAAGACCAAAATAGCAGGTATGTGCTCATCTCTATATTTCCAGTCGTGGACAGGCAAAGAATCTGTGCAAGAGTCAGACGTGGCACCACCAACGTCCAAGACCTGTAAGGTGGGAAAAGATACTGGTGTGTTACCTTCTTTCTCTTGCATTGCAAGATTCTCCGCTGACACAAATGTTGCTGGTGCTCAGTGAAGGCATCCAAGACCGCTGAGCCTGTTGGAAAACGTACTACACGTGGCTCTGGTAAGCATCTTCCGCTATGTTTCGGAGCCTTAGCAAAAGCTAGATTTCTTTCTTTTGTTGAATATAGCAAAAGGCGCACTTGTCGACCAGCCAGCCGCCACGTCAAAAAAACAAGGCAAAATGCCCAGAGCCATTCCAACAATTGATGGCAATGAGTCTTCGTCCATAGAGTCCAACAGTGATTCTGGCTTTGCGCTGAAGCAAAACAGGAAACAGGGCGGGCCCGGGAATGCATATATCACAGGTGAGAATCTTTGGCTCTTTTCCCACTGTAGCCCTGGATGATGCCTTTTCTTTAGCGAAGGCTAGAAAGGCCGCCAAGCTTGCGGTGCGCGACAGTTCACAAGTCTCGAAGGATAACTCCAAGCTCAACAACAACACTCAGGATGAAGAACCAGGCAAAGGGCTTGGTGAAAATACGCACCATGGCGATCTTGCTAGCCAAGGGTTGGCCTCCATGCCCAGCTCATCCCAGCTCCGAGTGACTATTACGTCTGCTCAACCATCTAAACGTCGACCAATTACTCCATCCTCGGGCATTCCTGCTACATGACGTACTCACAGGTTCAGCAGTTCAAGCACGGGCGATGCTCAAGAGCAAGGTAGTGCCCGACTGATGTGGGAAGGTTCTGGCGAGATCCTTGCCACAGATAGTAATTCAGAAGTGACGTTTAGCAGAATCAGTGGTAAGATATTCTTGTCAATTTTTTTTTTCCCCCTGGGATAACCTCCTTCAGCAATGTCCGGCTCTTCCTCCGATTTGTGTTCAGAGCACAACTCATGGCCTGCACAAGTAGCAACCTCAACCTCAAGCTCTACCTTTTCAAGGTTGTCCAGAACAAGGCCGGTGACCTTGAAGTTGCTTCCTGACCCAAAATTGGCTCCTGAACTCACCTCTCAGGAACGCGTTCTACAGGCACAGGAGGCGCGCAAAAGGGCATTTCAGGAGCAGAGACAGCAAGTTCTTGCTCTACATGCTGCCAACTCCTCATCGACCAAGGATTCTTTTTACAAGAAGTCAGCACGCCAACACAAGAACGCCCCAGCTGACGAAGACAGCAGTATCGATATCGATGAGGATGAGGCTTGTGACTATGCTCAACCCTCTCGCAAACGAAAACGTGTTTTCAAACATGTTACAAATTCCTCCAAGTACGCTACTATGTCCTCCTCAGAGGATGACCTCGAGGAGCTCGAACCTATGAGGAAGAAGGTGCGCCTAGAGTCATATGATTTAGCCATTGTTACCAATGTTCTTCTTTGCAGACTCATGGGGGTTCCGGGGAAATGATAGTGCATTCTTCACACTATTATCCTTGTTATGTACCTCAATCCCATTCAGGACATTGCTCAACAATATCAAGGCAAGAGAAAGACCGCTGTACCTTCAGCAAAGACAGCTGGTGTTCTTCGCTCTCGCCTTGAAGGCTCGATGCCTTTGGAAAGAGAACCGCCAATGAAGTGCAACGAAGAGAAGAAGCCCTGTACTCGTCGCAGAGGTAACAGTGACAAGCTATCCCTTGAGGATCTCGACCGAGAAGAACGAGATATTGTGGAGGCCGCCTTCGACCAATTCCGCTGGCTGCTCGCTGTAACACCCACATATAAGGAGGACAACGTTGAACGTCGCCAGGGAGCTTGTCTGGCATATAACCGAGCCCGGGAATACCTCAGAGTGGGTGATGAAGGTATGCTCAAATATTTCATATCTGCTCTTGCTTACCTGCTTAATAGCCACTGCCATACCCTCTGAAACTGCAATCAAACTTGTATGTAGTCCTTTCTTGCTCGCTCATGCCAATTATCACTAACTGCCTTGCTCTCCAGATCCTGCAACGCGGCCCTCAGGGTTGTGGTGCATGGGTCACAACTGCTCGTACCTTTGCACCAACCTGGTTCCCTTTCCTCGACAACAATGTCCCTGCTAGATATGCCAAGAAGAAGCCTGCATATCGCAAAAAGGTACTTGAGCGCATGCTGGCCCGTGATAAGCTCACTTTTCACTATGCTTTCCCTGCTGGAGTCAATCCGGATGACTATAAGGATGATCCAGAGGTATGTACATTCCCCATTGTCACTCAGAAGTCATTCTAGTAACTTTTTCTTGGAGTTCAAATATGGCTCTGCCTACCATCACGAGTTCATCCCAAGGCTCATAGCACTTAAGCTCTATTCCAATCCGGTTGCTCAGCACCATATTGAAGAGGCAGTGCCTTGCCCGCTTGAAGCCATAGCTTTGACAGTCTGTGCGGTATGTAACATCCATGACATTTCTGTTACTTATTGACATTCGTTTGACCTAGATGCACTGTGCTCTGGATGGCTGGAAGGATGAAGGTATTGCTCCAAGAACAGCAGTGCATTTTCAGGAGAAGATCTACAAGGCCTTCTACAGGGAAATCATAGATGACCTTCTGGCTATGCAGGAGGACCCAGATGAGGCAGAGGCTCTCGCACAACTTCAAATTCGTATTGCTGAATATGGAATGTAAGTTCAATGCATTACTTTGTCCAGTGCTGATCATGTCGATAGGGAACACAATGGTCTTATGCCTCCTGGTGGTTCTGATAATCTCGAAGAAGATGCAAGTGATAT
>Ga0307515_10011481_pt1 | contig 16811 bp, 14 predicted proteins | sample 17_EM_MG_FD_194513 | JGI IMG/M metagenome (GOLD analysis project Ga0307515, IMG submission 194513) | Populus trichocarpa ectomycorrhiza microbial communities from riparian zone in the Pacific Northwest, United States - 17_EM | ecosystem: Host-associated > Plants > Roots > Unclassified | place... | reverse complement strand
TCCATAATAATGAAGATAAATAGTTCTTTAACGCCGAACTATAGCGGAATTAATATAATAATATTTTATATAATTTATTTAAGGATATAGATAACGAGAATACCGAAAGCTTAAAGGCTGCTATTTAAATATAATACGGCGGTACTAATTTAGATTATTCTACCTTATTAATATAGCTTTACTCTTCTAGCTTACCTAAACCTAGACTAATTAGAGGTAGTGCTTTAAAGGATAATAACCCGGTTTTTTTAATTCTATATTTTTTCTTATAGTTATATACTAATTATAAGTATCTATATAAATAATTGTTTAGGAAATTGCGAGTATATAGGGTAGTAAAGAGGAAATATTAGATTTTGTAAGAGTATATATATTAGGTCCCGCCGCGCTTACGACAAGTTCGCAAGCACTCTCAGTCTTTTTGGCCGTATGGCGACGTGGAGGCGGGCCACGTTACAGATTTCTACTTAATTATAATAAGCTAGAAGAAAGTATGGGTATAAATACCTATTAAGCCTTTTATTATATTTTTTTACTATAAAGTTATGATTTTAGTAATTAATAGGCTATATTTAAATTTTTATAAAATTCTATATAAAGGTTATTAAGTTATAGGTAGTATAAAAAGGTGTATTTAAGTATATTTTAGTAAGAGAAACCATATATAAGGTAGCCTATATATCTACTAGATCTAAACTTAAGCTTTTTATACTTATACTAGTGTACGCAATTCTAAAATAATATTTATATTACTTTAATAGTTAGGCAAGGTTTTGCTTTTTCTAGCTAACTATAAATATTAAAGTACTATATCTATTTAAGTATTTTTATAATTTTAGGGTAGTAGAAAAACTAGTATTTTACTAATTCACTTAATTTTTAAATTAAAGATTTTCTTTTTCTTAATGTTTTAATTGTTTTAGTTATTTTAGTAGTCCTAGTAGTCTTAAAAGCCCTAAAGGTCTAGGTAATCTAAATAATTTAAGTAGTTTAGGTAGTCTAGGTAACCTCTTAATAGGTTTTTAATAAAAAGCTAAGTATAAGTGTTTCCTAAAGCTCCTAATAGCCCTAATAAGAGCTATTAGAAGCTGTTAGTACTATTAAAAGGACCTTTTTACTTTAAAGTAACGGCTTTTTATAAGGTATTTATAGAGTTTCTATTTAGGTTATTATAAAGTTTTAAAAAAGGAATAGTAAATATAAATAAATAATCTAGTCCTTAAAGCCGGCTATCTTTCTAAAAAAAGTAAAAAATATTTAAATATATATAGACTTTATAGATAGGGGGCTATAAAGTATAATTATAGGAATAAAATAGATTATAAAGGAGATAAATTCTTAGAAAGATAAGGCCTTTAGGATTATAAAGACTATATACTATAGGTATATGCCTTTAGTATATAACTAATAGCTATTTAAGAGGTGTCTGGGGGTTATTTTAAGGGTAACTTAAAGTAACCGCAATAATATCCCTTATACTTATTTACTTTTATTCTAAATAATAGTAGTATAGCTTAAGGAATAAGTTAAAAAAAATAGTAGCTGTATAGGCTAGATAGAGTATATAGTAGTAGTAATATATAAACCTAATAAATACTTAAACGTAGTTTAAAGGTAGGACTTAACTAACCCTAGTATTTTAGAGCCTATCTTTTAGTATTAAGTAATTACCTTTTAAAGTCCTTTAGTATTATAGCCGCTAGTAATTATAAATAGGCCTTAATTAATAAAGTTAACACGTTAAATTTAGTCCTTATTATAGCGAACACTATTTAATACTACTAAGAACTTTACCCCCTATAATAGCTATAAGGCTTTACCTTCTAATTACTATATATAAAGCTTAGTAATAGTAAAGATATTGCTATTTATAACTAGGTATTAGACTATTTTATTAAATAGGGCGTTTAAGGCCTCCTTATTTTATATCTCCCCTTCCTCCTTTATAGCTTCCTCCCCTATAGCTATAACTACTACTACGGCTACCTTTTCCCCTAACTACTTTTCTACCTACTTAGCTGTCTTTTACCTCCTTTTTACTTACTTACTACCTTTCTATATCTCTTTTTATTTTAATTTATATTTTTAATAGTGTAAGGGATATTATTGCGGACACCTTAGGATGCCCTTAGGACAACCCCCAGACGCCCCTTAGATGGTCGCTAGTTACGTGCTAAAGGCACGTGCCCGTAGTATATAGTCTCTACAATCCCAGAGGCCTTACCTCCTTAAGGATTCGTCTCTCTTACCAATCTATCCTATTCTATAATCGTGTCCTTATAGCCCCCTGTCTATAAGATCCCCTTATAAATAGCTAGCGGCTTATAATTCTTAGTTAATAACTTACTACTTTAAAAATAGGTAAAGCTTGTCTTCTATTACCTAGGCGCCGTCTATATTACCTTTTAGTCTTATATACTAGTCTTCTTACTCTTTCTACTTTAGCTTATACGCCCTTATTATATTATTTAAGCGCTAGGCCCTATAAATATTCTATAGCCATACTATCTAGGGCTTAATTTCTCTTTAGAGGCTATAAAAGGAGAATAAAAAGGAGGTTATAGGGGCTTTCTTTAACCATAAAGTAGACCGTAGGGTAAGAAGATTCTTAAAAGACTATATATCTGTAAAAAGTAAGAAGAAGATATATAAGCGCGGCGTAGGTAAATAAAGCTACTAAACGCGTAAATATTAAAGGAGAAGAGGAAGGAGGCTCTATATTATAGAATTAAAATTATAATAGGCCTTTCTATATAAAATTAGAAGCCCCGCGTAAGCTAGCGCGGGTATAAGAATAGGAGAGGGCTAGAAAATAGATTATTGAGGCAACGATAAGGTCGAAGGCGCTAAGGCCCTCTATACTAACTAAGTACTAACCTAGGCCTTAAAAACGCGTCCGAAAAGTAGGGGCCACCCCTTAAGGGGGGGTAATATTTGGACGATATATCGCGGACTTTAGGGGCTCGTGCGTAACCCAAGGTTATACCAAGATTAACCTGGACCTCCGATACCTTTCTAGAGACATTGCAGAGTCACAAAGCCACAGGTTGGGAAATAGTGGATGATCCTAGTAAACAATAAAACTACCAGTTTCGCTCATAAATAGGACCATAAGGTTTACTGATAATATTGATTTATGCAGTGCGTAATCTAATTTCAAACGTATTCTGTGTGGTAAGGTATTGATGATAGAATCTAGGCGCTGATCAGTAGAATATTGGAAGCCGTGACATAAAATTAACACACTCCCTTCCACCCTAGTCCTCCTACTTATCCATAAATGTTAGAATCGCGACACGCACCATCATTGATAAGACTCAGCTAAACTTCTTATACAGGTTTCACTTGATATGCAAAATAATACAGCCTGATTTCCAAATTTATATTCTCAACCGAAATCCAAAAGAACATAACTATCCCTAAATTGCAATTTTATCCAGTTGTCTACGGATCTTGTTCACCATTTCTCAGCTCGCAAAACATTATGGATCAAACGCAGTATAAAAGAAAGCTAGATGTCGAAGGAATGGAGCGACGCCGGTGAGGTAAGAGCTTATAAAGGCGGCGGCCGTGGAAAGGATAAGGAGAAGTAGAGATCATAAAGGCAGAACTCGGTGTGCACACACTTGTCCGCTTGGGATGTAACGGTTACTTCTGCAGATTTCGTGAGCCACATTTGATGACGAGAGGTATGAGAAACGGGCAGAGAGGACAAACATACTCAGCAATTGCAGGCACCAGCAGCACAGCTACAATCGTCGCCGCATGAACACGTCTCATTTCCGCAGCTAGGCATGATGATATCCTTAGGATCTGAGAGAATTTTTTGTGGTAAAGGAAGTACTTTGTATTTGGATGTTTGTATAAAGGTCTCTTGTAGATTTCTCAGTTCAGAGCTGTCAGAAGATGTAGGGCAGAGCGGGGCCTTTTAACTTGGTCACTTCAGGACCTCCGCAAAGCGCCGATTTCCCCAATCTGTGTGGTTGGACTAGGGACAAGGGCTTGCAGAACGCCGGTGGGCGGCTTGAGACATTCTGGAACAGGGCATCCCGGTATCGGCACCAATTATGTGGAGCTTTGAGCGCCAGTGGATGGAAATGTTGCTGTTAGCTGCACTTGTTTGAGCAAGTTTCGTGGGGTCGGTTGCGGAAAGCCGGATTGGGCTAGGTGATACGCGTGTTACACTAGAAAGCGCAATGCACTTTTCTCAGAGGTCTCCAGGGTGTTGTAGTGGATTGGGAAGGTATTCAGGTGATGCTTTTTGTGATAGCTCGAAAGTTTGGGGGTTCCCTGCAAACCTACACGAACACTAGAACGGCCACGAGACATCGCTCTCAGAATACCTTTGTTCTGTAGTTGATCTGGATGAATCTACTTAATCTTGATGCGTTGGAACTGTGCAATTGGCTCAGCAGCAGGTCCCTGTGTATGTTAATATGAAGATATGCCCAGCCAAGTAGTCCTGACCGTTGTTTGGAGAACGCATATGTCCCCAAACCCGTGTAAACTTCCCCCACTGCATTAACTGCGGCCAACTCTTAGGTACTCTTTTTGACTCCAATAAAACCTTCTGCTATAGAGGCAGACAGAGGACAGTTTTCCGTGCTTACTACCAATACCACACCCCTTGTGTTTACGGAACTCAGCGAGCTGGGCACCCGATTTTCTTTGGGGATCTTGAAGATGCATTATCTCTTAATTCGCACTGGAATGAAAGCAAAGTACACATTCGGATAAGTCTCACTATTTGTTTGTGAGTACTGAATTAGATTTTGTGAACAATTGAAAGCTACAGAGAGCCAGGCACTGCTGTAGTTAGGTTAAGGATTCTGCAAGGTCTGCGACGACCTAGAGAGTACGTACACTTGGCCTTCTTCGCCGGAGCTGATGGGATATATTTGTCAGGAGTGGTCCTGCCCGGTTGCAGAAAATAACCTAAGGATCCCCCACCACGTCAGCAATGCATGTCACATGGAGGGCCAGAAAGCCAAGAACAGCTCTACACAGAAGTCAGAACGGGCTGCGGAGGACTTCGTCAAGTTTTTGGCCTCTATCCATATCATTTGCTAGTTTGGTGCGCGTCTCTACGGTCAAATCCGGTGTGGAGAAGCAAGTCCAAAGACTCTAAGGCGGAGTCCTTCGTAACTGGGCTGAACTAAGTCCGCATTTTGGAGTAAGTATCTTATAATGTTTTTGAATCAGCCTGCACCCAATTTAGGGCGGCCTGGAATCGTAAAGATTAAATATTGACAAACGCCACTCGCTGAAGATATTGTGGCTGGGCGATCGCTGGCCATGCCACAATGCCGTGGAATCAACGTACGGATGAAATATAGCCGGAAATTGTATAGGTATGGGGCTACGGTCTTTATAATGACATCATGATCTAGGCCATATTGTCTTGCGCAATGTGTTAGGTCATCGCAGGAAATAGCCAGCTGGTCCTGCTTCCTGGTCCAATTGGCTTGTGAACCTCGAAACAATCCAGTCAGGGAATAAACAAAGTTTCCATGAGCCAGCATGTTAAGTCTGAAGCGTCCAGCTTGGAAGAATGTCTGCTTATAATGTATGTACTCGGGTGTAGACTGCAGGCTTTCAAAGTTTCCATGAAGGACAGACTACTGAAAGCGACTTGTAGGAGATGTGAAGGATGAGCTAGACATGAGTAATTCCCTATCCCATGTGGCAGTACTCGTGGATAATTTTACGAGTTCTATTGGGGCTGTGTTGTGGTATGAGGCCATCAGAGAGGTGCTTGACCGATTGTAGTCCAAAGAGTGTCATGATGACATTTGTTTGCTGAACATAGCTAGGCAAAATGCGGCCTAGTTTATATGAAATTCTCATGAGTTATACTTGCAACGATACTTCACCAGAACTTGTTTTGGTTGCTGCCGGCAATATTAATTTATAACTTGTCACTTCCTTACTGAAGCGTCTAGAAAGTCGTCTATTTTGCGATCGGCTGATATAGCTGTTTGGGTTGATAGAACATGTTCAGCGCAGTTTCCCTAATCACGATCATTGATATCCCCTTAGCACGTTAGCGTCCAACGAGTAAGTAGTCCGTGCGGGAACACCGTTTTCGAAACACGCGTACATGTATAGATTCTAGCAATTAAATACCCACCGCAATGCCTTCTAGTCGTGCTAGAATTTTTATAGAAAGGGTAAGTGCCGGAAACCTCATATTAAGCGACTCAGCTCCAAAGAATAGGCTTATATATCAAAATACTACGGTGTTTAGTCTCCATCAAAAGCTTCATATTCTTAAGTACGGGCATTAAATGCAGCTCAATTGATTCGCTAGATCTTATCGATAACAGTTGGACCTGAATTAACGTGCTAAGGGATAAGCTCTTGCGTCAGGTGAGTAGTTGAGCTTGTTATCCCTGTTGAAAGCAATAAGTTGGTATTTAATGGAATGACCTAACTCTTTTGGATATTTCTATGATGAAGGATGCCGACGTGAGCGCGGTTTAAAGCGGGTATTCTTCCAAAGAATGTCGATCTACAATTTCCAGTACGTGAGGGAAGGAATAGCTTGTAGGATGGACAACACGCCAAAGTTATCTATAGCAAGCGTAGGCGAGATTCTTCTGACATGCTATCTGCGACCCGTAAAATCAGAGCTCCTAATAGCTAGTATTAGACGAGGAACGCGTGCTGAAATGGGTGCTTACCTTCAAATACTACCGTAGATCATCAGTAAGTGAGGCCTATGCAGCGTGTCAACACAGCCTCTAATGATGCTAACACCTCAGAGATACGGGTTAACGTGGTATATATGGACAGCGCTCGTCGAGAGAACTGGAAATCGCGTCAAAAATTACGCTAACTATTTCTAGATTGGTAAAGCCGCAGTCGTCAGAGAAAACAAGTCTGGTGAAATGTCCCGATGAACCCTAGAGGCAGTAGAAGCTGGTATCCAGTGACAGTCTTCATACATTGCGAGCATATTCTAATCTCCTCACTGTAATATCGTCTCGGAGCTATGCAGACTCCAAATAAGTGCCCAAGCACCCCTAATTTACCTTGTCCGGAAAACATCGCAGCAATTCCGATTAGAACACAGGTAAAGAATAGTTGAAGAGGGATAGGCTGTCGCCTGATATATGATTGTCTCCTCTTCTCAAATTCTCGCGACGCTAGTAGGCATGATCGCGACCCGCTAATTCCGGAGCAGGGTGTGGTTGTTGTATATACATAAAATGGATTAAGAAGAGCGTACTTTGAATAATAAGAGTTTGTGTAGCTGCCTTGCAACTCGATGCTCTGAGAGCCAGTGAAGAGAAAGAGAGATGAAGTGTAAGACTAGAGAAGGTCGAGTTTGTTGCATGACTTGCGTAATATCCCTGCTAGCTTCATCCGTACGTTGACCAAACGTGATAAATATGTTGTAGGTAAGAGAATTTCCACTGTCGAGTGCTCCTGAGTCAGCGCTTGACGTTCAGTAGCAGGAGCCTTGTCCTCGACCAGATCCAAATATAAAAAAAGGTATCCATTCAGAACTCAGTCCTCCCAAGTGGCTGGAACCCAATCCTAGCCGTCCAAATAACGCCAGTGTCCAGGTAGTGTTGTTACATAGATCCCATCCGAAGCAACGCCTCAACAGCCTCCCGTTCCTGGGAATCTTGACCCATAGCGCCGTAAAACTCCAAAGTAGATGCCGCCGTGTTGCCCACGCCCAAGCGGGGAACAGATGCTAGTGCTGAAGGAAATGTCGTCACCGGGTGTCCGGTACGAGAATGCTGGTAATGTTTCTGTAGTTGCAAAGAGGAGAGCCTCGAACGGTGAGGCACAGATTTCGCGAAGCTTGACCCGCCCGCAGATTTGATGCGTGCGGCCGAAGAGCGCGACATGTAGTTGTAGTTGCGGTGCGTATGTTTACGCCCAAAGGTATCGTTCCCTCGTCGGAGGGCGTCGGGGCCAATGGCAGCCCAGTCCTCTTGGTCTGTAACATCGTCCAGGTCGTCTTCCAGACCGAGAATGTCATCTGCAGCCTCAGAAGAGGAACCGGAGCCGGGCTCGGAACCGTCCAGGGACATTTTGTCCGCTTCGTGCTCCGCCATATTCATGTCCTCCATCTCTTCGTCTCGTGAACTGAGAATCGAGTCTCCTGCCCAGCTGCCAGAATACAGATCCCTCTGATACTGTCCACCCCGAGGTATTTGCAGTCCGCTAACGCTGGACATGGTGTATGAATCTGGTACGCTGGGTGGTGGAGAAATCCCAGAATGTCCTATCCCGTGTTCCACCATAGGGACTGAGCCCTGATATACCGTCCGTCCCTCTCGAGGTGGCTGTCCTCTCATCCGCGCGTCCCATCGGCCCCACCCTACTTTCTCAAACTCGACCTCTCCGCAGGTGCCCCCACCTCCGCGGCTTTCTAATGCACCCACTACTAGTCTCCTGGCTTTCGTGGGAGGAATCCTGGAAAATCCAGGGACTGACTGAGCCAAGTGGTTCAGCACATGGCGGATAGCCATGGGGCCATGCGCTAAAAGGATATCTGGGAGATGATGCTTTGCGAGCATAGCCGGCGTTATAGCGCCTGCGGCTTCCAAACCAGAGAGGGCGGCACGAGAAAGGGCCGTTGGTTGGTCCTGTGCGGCAGCGTGCTCAACGGCGTCTTGGAGGTCGATGTCTGAATCCACCTGAGCAGGCGGAGGTTGGGTAGAAACAGAGAGGTGTTCGGAGTGAGGTTTGTGTGGTGGGAGAGTTGGAGATATAGAGTTTGGAGGAGTAGGAAGCATGTTCGGATGGTGTTTGGAGGTGTCGGCAGCATGGAGTCCGCCTTCGCGTGGCTTGGGAATATCCACGGAGGCGGACTTGGCCGCAAAGGCCATGGCGATGGTGGAGACAGGTTTGCTTGCGGTACTAGCCATGTTGACAGTGTGGAGGAGATTCTTTGCAGATCACCAAATGAGTCAGGGAGGCTTCTTAGTGGACAGGGATGCGATGGGTTGGTTCCACGCAGAAAACTTACGGAGAGTGTATAGCGGCTTGCAAGATGTGAATGGAAGCAGGCGACGGAGCAGCAGCACGCAAACGGGCGAAAAGCAAGCTGCAGTTAAGTAGCTTGCCCGGTGATGATGCAGCAACTCGGTGACCGTAGTAGGGACCGGGTTGGCGATAGGAGTAGCAGCGACGCGATGGCTGATACGTTGAAGTTTGAATGCGAGCGGCGAGCTGTAGTTTAGGATCGAACGACGTACGGTATTGCGATGGAAGGCGTATATCTTTGCTGGTTGTTGTTGCGGTTGATAAGTACTGGGCGTTGGCAGAAGGGCAGGTCGGGCTGTTCGCGACGGACCGGAGGCTGCTTGTCATTGGCCAACGTAAGACAGAGACGCCGGCAGCAGCCAAGAACAAGGAAACCTCTTGCGCATATGACCAGGACGGGCGACAGCCACTCAACAGGGCCACTCAGCAGGGCCACTCATCAGCTGCGCCTTTTTCACGATGTGTACGGGTGGCCGCCATTGCTTTTCTCAGCCTGCCGGCCCGTCTGCCGCACCCCTCCCTGAAGGATGAAAGAATGGCAGGACAGAATGACATGAGCATCAGCAAAAGTATCAGCAGAAGCAACTGGCATTTTGCAGCTCTTCTGATCAAATCGGCCCATATTCGTAGTGAGTGTTGCGCACACCAACGCCATCCCGTCCCTAATCCCGTCCCCAATCCCGTCCCCGCACTCTCCCATATTCTCCCGAAGCGCCCCCATCACCATATCGTACCCATTGAGTGAGAGCGCTGCGTCGGTGGAGATAGCAAGCAGCAGTATCCACTCCGTAGACACCCGTCCAGCGCAGGTGGAGCGCAGATGGAGCGCAGATGAGAGCATAGCTTGTGCCTATCAGCCGAGCATTCCACCCCCTTCCACAATATTAGCCGCACTACCGCACTACCGCAATCCTCCCCATCCCATCTATTTGCTCGCTCTCTCTCTCCCCTCGCGCCCTCACCCCAATTCTCGACCCACAGCAATACAGTCACGCGGCATGCATCGCATATTCTCCTGCTTCGCTGCCCAGCTGCCCCCGTCTCGCCGATCTCGCTCCGAGTGAAAGAGGGGCACTGGGGCAGCAGCGGCGACGCCAGAGAAAGGAATGCCAAACGGCAGAAAAGCAAAAGCGAAAGACGTCGCCCCGCAAACACACGTGGTGCGCGACTGCAGGACATCTCCCGCCGCTTCACGGTCGGCTCCACTCTTCTTAAGCCAAACATCGCCCAAGCAAAGGCCTAGTGGGATAATGGTCGCTAACTGCGCCCCCGGATGCGTCGACTTGAAAATCCCTTAGCCATTCGCTTCCAGTATGTATTTTCTGATGGCCTATAGACGAGTCAATTCTACCAGTCGCTTCCACAACCCGCTCTCATTGGTCCAAACTTACAGCTTTGAGAACGTTGATCTGCTGCGTGGTTCGCACAAAAACTTCTCTGTACTTCTCCAGGTTTTGATGCACCACATCATTTCGAGTCGTTGTGCCAGCGCAAATTGCTTTCATTTGGAGTTCCATCTGTTCATTGTCAGCACATGTCAGCCGGAGCAAATCTCTCAGCTTCAATTACCTCTTTGCGGAGGAATGGCTTGCTGAGGCTCGTCTCAAACCCCACATTGTCGTATCCTTCAATGAGCGCAACCCCGAGAGTAGTAGGAATGAATTCTTGCACCCCACCATTTCCATTTCCACCCCGCCCAGAGCTTGAATTTCCACCTCCTCGCCCTCCCCCACCCCCTCGTCCCCTCCCTCTCCCGCCCCTGGCTCCTCTGGTTCCAGTAGATGTGGCCTGTGTATTGCTATCACCCCACCCACCGCCTCTAGGACGGGCCATGACATAGGTCCGCTCTTTGATTTTAGCAATGTGCTCAGCCATCGTTGCATCCGTACCAATGCCATTCGCGTCCATCAATGAGATTAACTCCGGTTCGGTCAAGTATCCTGGAGCAACAGTCGTCCCATCGGACATATTAACTTCTGTAGGGATGAATGTCTCGCCGACAGAGAATTGTGGGAGCTGTTGGCTACTATCCCACCTATCGTACGGGTAGACATCTAGATAATTGCGAGCTAAAACGATTAGCCCATGAGCACAGAATATCTCGCCGCCATAGGAGATCTCTATGTCCGTTGCTTCGCCCTTTGCATCTTCGGAACAACAAGCGAGAAAGCGGCGGACGACAAATTCGTAAACACGGCGTTCTTCGCCGTTGAGTTGGGCCCCAACCACATAGTTAACAGGATGGATTGGTGGATGGGCTTGGTCGTTATGTTGGCCGTTTCTGGGTTGTTTAAAGCCACCATTCATCAGGCTGAATCATCTCAGCATATTCTCTAAGGATATTAGATAAACTTGTACGTACCCTTGGGCAAATGGACCCCATGCTCCGTCTTGCTGCTGTTTCTCAATGAGCTTTTTGAGATCCATACCTTTATCGAATTGGTCGGTCTCTGTGCGCGGATAGCTAATCCATCCCTTCGTATATAAGTCTTCTGCAATCTTCGCCCAGTCAGCCCATGCCGGCACTTGAATGCCCATGTTTTACCTACTTTCATTACACGTTGACTATCCATCCAAAGAAGTAGACTACCCATTCTCTGCAATTCGACAGTGGTTAGAGGCAGAGGCTTCCATTTACTTGTTGGCCGCTTCTGCATCTTGATAACCTTTGCAGTCTTGGCCATTAGACACCTTTCGAATAAAATTGTGACTGCCATTCGGTCGAACAAATGGCCTCGATTCCAGTTAAAGTTAACATTGATGTTCCCCTTCTGATGTGTCACCCCGATGTACCAGAAAGTTTCTGGGACGAAGTTCTTGACACGGAAATAGCGGTCAACAACAAAGCCGAGAGTTGGAAATTGGCATGAGCCGTAGCTGATTACTTTCAGCTCCTGAACGCTATCGATCATCGGCTTAAGGGCTAATGTTTGCATCCGCGTAAAGGCTGCTCCGAGCCGAAGGTCTAATTCGATGCGTGCTGCCACAGCGTTTGCCTGCTTTTCGTCAAGAGGAATAGGATTCTTTGCAGCAGTGATAACATGACTAGAGAATTTCAGCATTGGAGGGTAACCTTAGAGCGGTGGAAGTACTAACGCTCGTTCGATGTTGCTAAACCTCGCTCTTCTAACCTCAAGTCGGGGGTTGATCTTCAAAGCGATATCCCGAATCTCCGTGCCAATGTGCTCACCTTCGCGGTCACAGTCGGTCCAAATGAAGAGAACCTGGGCAGAGCGAGCTTGTTCCTCGATGTTTGTAGCAATTATTTTCTTGTCCTGGTGCCCGTTAGCATCTGCGGGTAATTCGGTTGTGAGCACACACATTTTCAACATAATTTACTATGGGAGCGTCGAACAACTGCGATGGATTACATGAATTCCAGTTCCGATATCTTTGATCAAACTCGGTGCTTTTGATGTGCCCTGCGACGCTAGTAAAAACGACATTGCTAGCTCCCCATGTCCGCCCGAAATTGTAGTCAAAGACGTAATTCTTAAGCCAGGGAATACCGCGTACGTCTTGCTGTGTGGCTCCAGTCAGCCCGAAATCTATAGTCTTACCTTTGGGGATACCTTACTGCTCGAGCAGCGGCCAAATGATTAGCCACAGCTTTGGCGATGGAAGGTTTCTCTGCGACACACAGAATCTTCCCCATGCCGTGTCTAGACTGTCTGCTTCAAGCCATAGACATGAGTTTGAGTACCGGGGTTGATCAAATGGGATTTCGCATGTAACGACGCGTCGAGGTGCAAAAGATTCGCGTCGTTGGTTGGTGGGTCGAGCCGAATATCAACGCATGGTGACTTCATCCAACCCTTTGGCCTAAGCGTCTGACGTTGTCGTCACCTTCAGTGCTAAATTACCCAATCTTTCCTATCTGCAACCACAATGCTCCTCCCACCGTTAGACGTGACTCTGCCTGCAGTCAAGACGCTTACCGATTGCGCCGACTTCTCCACTACTGTTTCGCCGTATTTTCATCAACTGCGGGCACTGCCGCAGCAAATAGTCCATCACTCAACCGACATTGAAGGCCTCAAGGCGCTTTACGTCTCCACGAACCCCCTCATCACCGCGCTCGCCTTTGCCCTCTTTCTATTTCCAATTGTTCTCGTTCTTTCAGAGATAAACAAAAATTACTCGCAAGTAGACCGACTGTGGAGCATACTTCCGGCAGTTTATAATGGGCATTACGCATTATGGGCACATATGGTGGGGTTGCCTACTAAGAGACTAGATCATATAATGGCAGTGTCATTTGTCTGGAGTGTACGGGAGCCTTAATGATTAGGGGAAAAATCATAGAAGTTAACAATTTGAATAGCTTCGCCTAACTTTCAACTATTGGCGGAAGGGAGGATACTCCATTGGATCAGAGGACTACAGATGGGAAGTCATAAAGAAAAATATTGGCCCGGCGCTGATGTTCATCCTTAACGTGGCCTTCATATCCCTAGCTCAAAGTGTAAGTTACCAACCGGCTGACCGTTATAGCCAAGGCTAATCAAACCCTTTTTCTAGCTCCTCCTCTTCGCCATAACTACCCCCACCTACATCCTACTCCTTACCACTCGCATTAGTGGCGAAGGTATGAATTCTACCGACACGATGTTCTCGCGCGTCTTAATGGCCCTTATACTCATCGAGTTCTTCGCCGACCAGCAGCAGTGGAGTAAGCTCATACCTCTACCTCGTTTCAATGTTGTTCTTACCGCCTGTATACTGATTCAGCGGATTTTAGACTTCCAACAAGCTAAGAAAGAATACAACCGCACCGCTAAACCGCCGCCCAAATACTCACGTGAAGAACTCGACCGCGGGTTCATCACTTCCGGACTTTGGGCCTGGTCACGCCACCCAAACTTTGCTGCCGAGCAAGCCATTTGGGTCTGCTTGTACCAGTGGTGCTGCTTTGAGACATTCGTTTACATGAACTGGACCTTTGCGGGTGCGATGGGATATCTGTTGCTGTTTCAGGCCAGCACTTGGTTCACAGAGTTAATTTCTGCGGACAAGTATCCCGAATATAAAGATTATCAGTCTAGGGTGGGAAAGTTCTTACCAAAGCTTTGGTCAGCGGGCGTGGACGCTGAGAATAATGAGAAAAGAAAAACGACTGCTACAAGGCCTGGTGAAAAGATGAAGGCTCAACGAAAGAAGAAGTAAGAGGAAGCCGCAGTGGATGTGGAGAGTTTTCCGCGTGGAATCCGCGCTATATCGGTGATCGGGTTTTATGTAATAAGCGGTATTTCAGCGTATATGATTTTTGACTATCCAAACAGTCAGTTTTCCTACGTACGTAGAAATGCGGATGTACAGTATGCGGATTTATAGAAAATGTTTCGGTTCCTTATATTCATCTCGCAGTAACTAGCATTCCTCTATCAAACGGTATCCTATCCGTAGGTTGGCCATTTACAGAGGCCTCGTGGCACTTTCCCACATGATCCGTTATGTATTTTCAGCAGTCTAGTAGAAACCGAGGCCTTATAATTAAAATGTTAACTTTGGCTACATTAGATAATCTATCAAATTCCTCTTATAAAAACCTCTAGGAACTTTCAATCAAGATCCACATTCAATATCTAAGCAACGGCACTCTTCCCGAGTGGTCCTAAATCGATTACTTCCTCTTCCACATTCTTTTCGGCTTTCGTAGCCTTAGATTTTAACCGGCCGTCTCTCGCCGAGCTGCCTTCATCGTCTTCTTCCCCAAATAGATATCCCTTACCCCCAAGAGCATCCCGTCCTCGTGCTTGCCTTCGTTTCTCGTCTGATGGGAATGCCGTGTGCACCGAGGCCGACGCAAAGGCTGAAGTACGCTCGTCCTGGCCTAACATCCAGGAGAAGGAAGACTGAGCTAATGGAGGGCGAGCGCGTGAAGGGGAGGCTGATGGATTTGACGGACTTGGAGCGACAACGGGGGGTACAGAGGAGAGATTTGTCACTACGCTTTCACGATCGGCTGAAGGTGAGGGAATTTCCGTCCCTTGCACGGCTTTGTTTAGAGATGATATATTTGAACCCGACTTCAGACCTGTAGGCGTCTCTGCCTTCGGATAGTCGGTGCCTAGTGCTGGATTGGTTGTGGCCTTCATAGATGGCGGCGCGCTAGACGTGCGTTCGGGTGGGGGTAATGCCGCTGTTGGCTTTTTCCCCGCCATAGTTTCCTCCATTGGTAAAGGGATGGTGAAGTCCTCCAAGTATACTTGAACGAACTGTACCTTCGCGATCGCAATGCTCAGAGCCTCCATAGACTCTCTATCCGTCTCCTCTTGGTCGCTTCGCTCCTTGTGGCAATCCCAGAGCTCTGACAGTGCACTTTCCAGCATTTTGGCCAGGCCCTTGTTACGTGCCTCAAGAGCAGATATTCTTCGAAGGACATCCGATGTTGCGGGTGTTGATTTCCCAGCCGGAACAACTCGCGCCGGCTTTCTATACTCTCTCCCTCCGGACCTTGGGGTACTTGGCCCAGACTGTAGTGCCTGAACATTTTTCCTGACTTCTCCTACGGCGTCTCGGACAGCTCTAGCTACACCCCACTTCTCCCCACGACTATACACTCCTCGTGCAGCATCCTGGATCATAGTCTCTAGATTGCTAGACTGGGATATGAGAGTCTTCGGCGAGCTGAAAGATGAGTAGGTGCGGTTCGAGAGAGGTGATGAACCACGATTTTGAGTAGAATTGACAACGGGTGGAGGCTTCTTCCCATACTTTGTGATGATATCGCTGCCAACGTCCGGCGTAAGGCTCTGTTTTAAAAGTAGAGCGTCATGCACAAAAGTGTGTGGGGGCTCTGGCGGTTCCGGGTATCTAAGGAGAAGAGTAAAAGCGGTGTTCGTGTCCGCTTCCATGACTTGAAGAGAGATAGATATTAGTGTCTCAAAGAATATTCTAGTCTAAATAGGACTCACGTTGCCATCGAATACGGAGGAGCATTGCGACGCAGATAAGGTCAACTAATTCGAGCGAAGGGTCCTCTGCGAAAATTATGTCCCACATAGTCAAAACCTCATCGAACGGGAACTCTCTACCAAATAGTAGTCGAATCCATCGCCTGCAGTTTATTAGCAATATTACCTTATGCCAAGATGGCATATCAAGACTTACATGAGGAATATCTGGGGCACGATATCTATCTTAATTAAATGGCTAGAAAGGCCAGGATCGGCTTTAGGGAGATACTCTTCAAAGATCCGTCTGCTTCGTACTAGCATCGGAGATTCATTCTGGGAAGAAGCCGGCTGTGAAGGACTATGGCCCCCCTCTGCAGGAGCGTAATAGAACTTCGCATTCTGCATGACAAAGCCGAACAACGTAAAGGTGTCGTGTTCGATAAAGCGGCTATCGAACATGTCTTGGATTAATTCGCCTGGCGTAGCAATGTTCCTTTCCATTTGTACGCTTCTATTTTCTATTGCGTCCCTCTCCACAACCCAAAGGATAGGTGCCAAAACCTCATGCATTCCCTGTCGGTAGCCAATATCCGGGTTCAGCTTACAAAAGATGAAGAGTATGTCAATCATCATGTTTTGTGTTGACGGCTGGCGAAAATACATATTGTCCGGCATGCATCTTTCGACATCTTGGAAAATCTCGGCTCGCAAGGTTTCGTCTTTGCGGAGGGCAACCCAGGGGGACTTTCAAGTCTTTAGTGCATGTCAGACAGATTGGCTCGGTTCTGCGGTCTCCTTGTAGGACCCTTGTGGGAACGGTACCTCTTCATTCTCACTCAGCGGATCAACGGCAGATTCCATCTCATCTGGATGCTCGATTGCCCGGAGGAAATGGGATCGTAGGGA